>PDWJ01003373.1_pt1 | contig 15918 bp, 13 predicted proteins | sample 1430881 | NCBI WGS metagenome assembly PDWJ01 (sample SAMN01162460, study PRJNA174530) | Oral metagenome, whole genome shotgun sequencing project. | biome: Marine environment; feature: Marine mammal; material: Swab sample of the gingival sulcus; isolation source: swab sample of gingival sulcus... | reverse complement strand
TTAGAAAATCAGTGGATACTGGTCGTTAAGCGGTTTCAGGTTCACTGCCGCATAGGCAGCTTAGAAAAAATGGAGAAGATACGCCGGAAAGCATCATCAAGTTCACTGCCGCATAGGCAGCTTAGAAAAATGGAAGTAAGACCGTCTATGTTGTGAATAAGTTCACTGCCGCATAGGCAGCTTAGAAATCTTTTGATATTAGCTTGCTGTACTTGGAATAGTTCACTGCCGCATAGGCAGCTTAGAAATATCGATGGCAAAGCCTTTAAGCAAACATTAAGTTCACTGCCGCATAGGCAGCTTAGAAAACATCGCATTGTTCTGGTTATATTCATCAAGATGTTCACTGCCGCATAGGCAGCTTAGAAATTATACCCAGGGTGGTACTCAGGTGGCAACGTGTTCACTGCCGCATAGGCAGCTTAGAAATTTCAACTTTGTATCCTGTCTCCGCCATGTAAGTTCACTGCCGCATAGGCAGCTTAGAAACGGTGGTTACGGATAAAGTCATAAGTGATTATGTTCACTGCCGCAGCCGCATAGGCAGCTTAGAAATGCCGAGCCAAGCAGGTCTTTCAGCTCTGTTTGTTCACTGCCGCATAGGCAGCTTAGAAAATATTATCCACCCAGTTTTCCACCTCTTCTGATGTTCACTGCCGCATAGGCAGCTTAGAAAATTTTGTTCCCAACCACGAAACAGGCAAAGAGGTTCACTGCCGCATAGGCAGCTTAGAAAATCTAACTCCACGAATAGCGGAGGATCACCAAGTTCACTGCCGCATAGGCAGCTTAGAAAGGTCTTGTGTCCTCGGTGGGTGTCAAGGTGGAGTTCACTGCCGCATAGGCAGCTTAGAAAAATCCCTTCAATCCACACCTCGGCATAATCATGTTCACTGCCGCATAGGCAGCTTAGAAAACATTGCCACAGCAAGTAAAGACCGAACAAGTGTTCACTGCCGCATAGGCAGCTTAGAAACCCAGGGGAGCTGACTTGTTTCAAGGCCAAAAAGTTCACTGCCGCATAGGCAGCTTAGAAAGCTTCCGCTGGGTCCATCAATAGAAAGTCTGAGTTCACTGCCGCATAGGCAGCTTAGAAAATCATAATGCCCTTTGATAACACCTCCGGGAGGTTCACTGCCGCATAGGCAGCTTAGAAAATGATTCTTCTTACTTCAACAAGAGCGGAAAAGGTTCACTGCCGCATAGGCAGCTTAGAAAACACAAGAATCATCCATTAATGTTATATCTCTGTTCACTGCCGCATAGGCAGCTTAGAAACTTTCCGTATCAATTAAAAAAATCTTTCTATCGTTCACTGCCGCATAGGCAGCTTAGAAATGGCAAAGATGCCATTGGCGGAGTTATCAATAGTTCACTGCCGCATAGGCAGCTTAGAAATGATTGACGAGGAAACTTTAAAGTGATAAACCTGTTCACTGCCGCATAGGCAGCTTAGAAACTCGAATGGCTATTTGGTGTTTTGATTACACCGTGTTCACTGCCGCATAGGCAGCTTAGAAATTTATGACGTTAAAACTGACGAAGAGATTGAAGTTCACTGCCGCATAGGCAGCTTAGAAAAGAGTGTGGCGAAATATTTTTGTCTGATGAGTGTTCACTGCCGCATAGGCAGCTTAGAAAACAACAGGATAATAGAATCAAAAAAATACAATGTTCACTGCCGCATAGGCAGCTTAGAAAGGCAATATCTTTGACTCTCCTGCAAATAGGAAGTTCACTGCCGCATAGGCAGCTTAGAAAGTCCCTATATACTGCAACCTCTCTGCCCATTTGTTCACTGCCGCATAGGCAGCTTAGAAAAAAACAACAATTTTGTTTTGCATCTTGGTATTGTTCACTGCCGCATAGGCAGCTTAGAAATGCATCGTCATTTATAATTTTGATCTTTTCCATGTTCACTGCCGCATAGGCAGCTTAGAAAGGTACGGTGAGCACGCCTGGTCACTGCTCGATGTTCACTGCCGCATAGGCAGCTTAGAAAATGAGAACAAAAACTGCCTGGGAAATTATAGAGTTCACTGCCGCATAGGCAGCTTAGAAAGAATAACGGATATTCCAACAACAAAACAACTTGTTCACTGCCGCATAGGCAGCTTAGAAAATTAAGTATCCAGCGACCCAGGGCGAGCATTTGTTCACTGCCGCATAGGCAGCTTAGAAAAGTAGCGGACATCATGCCAGAAGCAGCAGTCAGTTCACTGCCGCATAGGCAGCTTAGAAACTGCTGAGAAACTGGCAAAGGTCTACAACGTGGTTCACTGCCGCATAGGCAGCTTAGAAATGCAGGAGCTGAGGGAGTGCCGACAATGGAACGTTCACTGCCGCATAGGCAGCTTAGAAACGGTAAGGGCACAACGCCTACAATTACCCCGAGTTCACTGCCGCATAGGCAGCTTAGAAAGGGAATATTCCTGGTATGGTATGATGTGGGGCGTTCACTGCCGCATAGGCAGCTTAGAAAACCTTCAGCGCACATTTTTTCGCGTTGCCGTTGTTCACTGCCGCATAGGCAGCTTAGAAACGCGCGCCTTGGCATATCTGCGTAAGGTTGCAGTTCACTGCCGCATAGGCAGCTTAGAAAACAGACAGGACACGGGCCCCGGTACTCACGGCCGTTCACTGCCGCATAGGCAGCTTAGAAACCAGACCGGCAGCTCGGCGGGTGCCGAAACCCTGTTCACTGCCGCATAGGCAGCTTAGAAATGCTCTACGGATCAGAAGCGGTGGAAAACTGGGTTCACTGCCGCATAGGCAGCTTAGAAACAACAACAACTGCGATACCGCTCCAGGTTGACGTTCACTGCCGCATAGGCAGCTTAGAAAGTTTGAGATATGAGCCAATAAACAAGCAGCACGTTCACTGCCGCATAGGCAGCTTAGAAATAGCCCTTGATGCGCTTGTGCTCAAGGACATAGTTCACTGCCGCATAGGCAGCTTAGAAACTTACCCGTATTACGAGATGATGACAGGGCAGGTTCACTGCCGTATAGGCAGCCTAGAAAACAGAAACCAGAGTTTACTGCTACATAGGCCGCTAGAAATGGGTGGGCATCATATTCTGAATAACCCAGGGCTGGTTTATTGCCACATAGGCTGTTAGAAATTTTCTGTCCTCTGTCCTCTGTCCTTTGACTTCTGGCTTGTTCATTGCTGTATCTGCAGTTTAGGGAAAACTTTTATTTTATGATTTTTATTTCCTTAAATTAGATTAGGTTGTTAGGATATTACTTAAACCTATGGCAGGAACCCATTCCCCAAATTTTTCATGATAAGCCTTGTCTATTTTCTTCAACTTCTCCGGTGCCATTGTCTTTTTCTTTCTGTGATGGTTGACAATTCTAAAAATGAGAGAGAAGGTTTCTTTCACCATATCATGCTTCTGCTGCTGGGGCAGGGAGTTTGTTATCGTGTTATTGTTGTGGTGGACGTGTTGCTTCGGGGACGACACGATACAGGTAGAGACCAGATACAATCGAGGTAAGCAGCAGTAGGGTTCCCACGGTGACAAGGGCGTATCCTAAATCATAATGGCCTGCTATTATGCCGATAAGAGGCCCAATGATCGAGAAGCTTGTACGGATAACAAGGCTTCTGATAGAGAGTACTGTGGCCCTTACTTCAGAGCTGCAATAGTTGTTGGTAAGGTCTTTGAGCACTGGAGTGGCATATCCGCGAATGGCGTAAAAAAAAAGGAGTGAACCGATACCTGCAGCAAAGGGTAGTGTTCCCAGGAGGATATATCCTGCGGGAATATAAAAAATGATAAGCAACAGTGATGTACTGTATCCCAGAATCTCCCTGGTTCTGTGGGCAACTGCTGCTACCAGGGCAACCGTCAGATTGAGTATTATCCAGAGAGGGGCTATCACCAGTTCATCGAGATTGTTGGTAACAAAATAGATTTGGGAGGTCCATGCCATACAGAGGGTACAGGTACCTGTGATTGCAGAGATACAGAGGGTGGCAGAGAGTTTTTTATCTTCAAAAAGGGCATGACGGCAGATAGTGAGAATCTGTTTTATGCCCGGTCTGAGCTGGAGTTTTTTGCGTTCAGGTTCAACCAGCATCAATGAGGCGGGGATGGCAATGGCTGTAATTATCGTCTGACTAATATAAACGCCCCTATAACTCACCAGGGCAGCAATAAGACCACCGCAGACTGCTGCTATTGTCTCAGCAAAATTGCCAAGTGAGGTGATCCGTCCTTCATATTGCAGGTATTTATGCTGGTCTCCCTGGGCGGCCAGACTGTCAAAAAGCAGGGCTGAGTCGGATCCGGAGATGAAACTGCCGCCCAGTCCCAAAATGATTTCTGCAACGAGGAAATGACCGAAGCCTTGGGCAATACTGTAGATTGCAAAGCCGAGGGTGCCAAAGATGGCCCCGATGATAAGTGATTTACGTCTGCCGATGACATCTGCCATATAGCCAGACGGTACTTCAAGAAAAGCCACTGACAATGAGTAGACTGCCTGCAGCAGGTAGATATCAAAGTCATCCAGTCCGTTCTCACGATAGTAGAGGGCGACGATGGGCATGATCAGCATCAGCCACTTGGAGAGTTTAATCAAATAGAGATTGTAAATATTGGTTGTGATGGTCGGACGCATAAGGGAATTTGGTGCTGCTTGATGGGATGGTCAATAAAATGAATCATCCAGCATACTTCATGTAAATTGAACAGTGGGGTATACGGACTGTGCTGATCTTTTCCCTCATGTTTCTTGTAATATTCTGTTGCAAGCAGTGCTCTTTCAAGGCCTTCGGGATTATGACACCCCCAGCACCTCAAGGGACATCCGTTTAGAAATATTGTTGTCCGTATATTTGGGGCCATCATGGATGGCATATTTTTTAATCGCGAATACTCTTCCCATAAAAGTATATCATATCTGATAATAATTAGTATTGCTGCAACTTTTCAAATATTTTGTTGCAATGGTTCCTGTTCTTGTATGTTCTGGGGGTATCTCAATTGCCTTTTTTGGACAGGACTCAACAAAAACCAGCTGCTACCCTCTGCTCTCAAGAAAGGTCTTGAGAATGCCGCTTACCAATATAAGACAACATCCGGCAATTTGTATGGGGGAGAGGGTCTCCTGAAAAATGGTCCAGGAAAACAGAACAACTGCAACGGGTTCCATATAGGCGATGGTTCCAAACACTGCAACAGGAAGTCTGCTCAGCGCAGTTATGGCAAACAGGAGTGCCAGAAATCCTGGAAAAAAGCCCACCGCAAGAAGCCATGGGATATGATTTGCATGAACCTCTGAAATGGAAAAACAAACAAAGGGAACCATGACGATGCTGCCTGTAAAGAGCTGCCAGAATGTCCTTGTATAGAAATGAATTTCTGGCTGTATTAATCGGTTTAACAGGATAAAGCTTGCGTAAGATACAAGCGCTGCAAGACCATAGCAAATTCCGATGAATTCCCTGTTGTTTCCTGTCAGGTCAATTTGAAATTCCATCATCAGGAAACCGAGCAGAGCTAAACAGATCAAGCCAAAAGCCAGCGGGGTTAATCTTTCCCCAAGAAAAAAATGGGCGGCAACAGAAGCCGCCAGGGGCGCAAGATAGAGAAGCATGATGGCATTGGCCATCGAGGTGTAATTCATTGCCTGGACATAGAACATGATAAAACCTGCCAAAAGTGCCCCGTTGACAAGAACAGGCCATGAAGGAGGTGTTGCGATTTTGCCAAGCTGCCTGATTATCGCAAGATAGAAAACCATGAAGAAAGCGCCGAGAAACAATCTGAAAAAGGTTATAATTTCAGCGGGAAGCCCGGTTATCTTTGAGAAGACACCGATTGTTCCCATCAGAACTGCTGAGAGGAATGCCAAAAGTATTGCTGATGTATTCATTATGTTTTCCTTGAGAAATGTGCAAACTTTATTGCCATGAAAGAACCAGTAACATAGATTCTTCGGGTTATATATTACAATCAGTTGAAGAATGAGACAGGTGAGAACATAGTTACAATTTGGCAAGAATAATAAGCCACTCGCTGATAATCATAATGTAAGCATACGTCTCTGATCATCAAGGCGTATGCTACTGTTAGAAAAGCTTTTCAAACGGGAGTCTACGTTCCTTCTCTTTTGCTGGGAGAAGGCTCTGTTTCTATCAGTTGAGGTTTCTCACTTTTTGCCGTTGTTTTCCAGGAATTGTTGCACCATTATCTCTCCAAGCTCTTTGGATCGTACCGTTGCAGATTCCACGGCATTAATGAGAGTGGTTCTGAGTCCCCCCTGTTCCAGGGTATGGATACCCGCAATGGTGGTACCGCCAGGCGATGCGACTCTATCCTTGAGCTGTCCTGGGTGCTCTCCAGAATCCAGTAACAGTTTTGCAGAGCCAAGGACAGTCTGGGTGGATAGCAGCAGAGAATGTTTTCTTGAAAGACCCATCTTTACGCCAGCATCTGCCAGGGAGTCTATAATTGTGAATATAAAGGCAGGGCCGCTCCCACTGAGGCCGGTGACGGCATCCATGAGCAGGTTCTCTTTGATGAATACCGTTTTGCCAACAGAATTGAAAATTTCTGTAGCAAGGGAAATATCATCTTTTGTCGCATATTCTCCAGCAGCTATGGCGGTGGCGCTCTCCTTTACAAAGGCGCATATATTGGGCATCACTCGTATCAATCGCAGCTCTTTGTCCAGACCTGAAGCAATGGCCGCCAGAGGGACGCCAGCGGCCATTGAAATGATAAGTTTTGATGTATCAAGTGCCTGCGCTGTTTCCTTGAGCACCTCTGCAAGAATCTGCGGTTTGGTTGCATATATTATGATTTCTGATTTTTCGGCAACTTCAGTATTGTTCAGGCTTGTCCGTATGTGATATTTTTCTCTGACTGCAGAGATGGTTTCTTCGGTTACATCAGAGCTGATTATATTTTCAGGGTCTGCGGAGTTTGACAGGATAAGACCGCTGATTAAGGCCTGTGCCATATTCCCACTTCCAATAAATCCTATCTTTTTTTTCCGTAACATCATGGTAGTACTCCTGTGTAAATATATATCAGTGTTGGTTGCAGACAATTAAACCTGTGATTTTTTTAATATACGGGGAATAAACAGCCTGATTTCAGAGAGAAGTTTTCCCCTCGTAGGAATAATAAAATGTAGCAAGCTCGTAAGTTTTTTGCAATATGATTACCCGCATTCCTCAGCCCAACTGATTTGCGAAGTATCGAAAATACAGTGGTGTGGCGCATATCATCTTGCTAGCCCTCGTTTTTCCAGGGGTAAATAACAATGCAGAAAGGTTCGCCTGTAAATAAACATTTTATTCTTGTTTGAATATTTATTCAATTTTGTATAATAGGTGTGAGTGATAGAGAGGAAGGAAAATGTCAACGTGGAGGACGTATGAATATTCGTGACGAATTACAGCGTAAAAAGGAGAGTTTTTTGTTTGATTCTCCAGAACACTGTTTGGCTCTGGCCAGGAAGGCTGCAGATTTATCGAAAAACTGTGTGCTTGTGGTTGATTCCGTTGGCATGGTCGTGCTGGCAAGTCGTATGGCAGATGAGATGTTGGGCGTTACCAAAGGCAGTTTTTTAGGGGAACTTCTCCCTGATTTGCTCCCCATGCTGACACGATTGAACGAGGAGCAGGAAGAGTATAGTCTGCAATCGTTACAATATGGCTTCAAGGAGTTCAAGGTAACCGTAAACCCCATCCCTTTGGAGGGGAAAAAGCCGGGTGGTGTCTTTCTTTTTGAGGAGAGCAGCGGATTGCAACGGATAGTCTGGGAGAATACGTACTTGAAACATTTCACCCGGGAGCTGGAGACCATTATCAATTCCTCGTCTGACGGGCTGTTTGTCTGCGATGCTGAGGCCAATGTTATTCGGGTAAACCCGGCCTCAGAGCGGATTCACAGGATGGCTGCCAGTGAACTTATTGGCAAGAATATGGAGGATCTCATTGCCCAGGGGTTCATTGACCAGTCTGCGGCATTGGAGGCCATCAGGAGCAGGGGGACTGTCAGTCTTTTACAGGAAAAAGATGATCGGAAAATGATCTCCATTGGGACTCCGGTGTTTGATGAGAATGACAATCTCATCAGTGTGGTGGTAAGTGAACGGGATATCACCGAGATTGATACCTTGCACCGGGAACTTGAGGAACAGGGGTCGCTGAAAGATCAGCTCCAGTTTCAATTGTTGGAGATGCAGCTGGCTGAGTTAACTGCCACCCAGGTTATCGCTCGATCTACAGTGATGGTCAGGGTTTTGGAAAAAGCTCTTAAAGTGAGCACTGCTAACTCAACGGTGTTGATTACCGGTGAGTCAGGTGTGGGAAAGGGGCTGATTGCTAATCTTATTCACTCCAACTCGAGCAGGGCTGGAAAACCGTTGATCAGGATCAATTGTGGGGCCATCCCAGAATCATTGGTCGAGTCTGAGTTGTTCGGTTATGAATCCGGTGCATTTACCGGGGCAAAGGAGGGGGGGAAGCCCGGTTCACTTGAACTCGCTGATGGGGGCAGCCTTTTTCTTGATGAAATTGGTGAGCTGCCGCTGGCAGCCCAGGTGAAGCTACTCCGCTTTCTGGAAAACGGCAGAATTACCAGGGTTGGCGGCTCCAAGGTCATCTCTATCGATGCCCGTATCCTGGTAGCCACCCACCGTAATCTCCAGGAAATGGTAGCCGAAGGTACCTTTCGGCAAGACCTCTACTATCGTCTCAGTGTAATCCCGCTGCGAATCCCGTCCCTGCGAGAGCGAAAGGAGTGCATTTTTTCATTAATCCATCACTTTGTCGAACATTTTGCTGAAATAAGCAAGACCCGAAAACGGGTGAGCAGGGAGGCTCTGGATGTGCTGTTGTCCTATCCCTATCCGGGTAATGTCCGCGAGCTTATGAATATCTGCGAGCATGCCATTGTTATGTCCGAGACAGAGGTGATCAATAAGTCGGATCTTCCCCGAGATGTGCGTGAGTTTGTTCCTGTAACCTCATTCAGGGAAACTGGTTGGCTTCAAGGCATGTCTTTAAAGCAGATTCTTGAAAATGTGGAGCAAGAGGTAATGCTGGAGGCTATGGATATCTACAAAAGCCAGGCGGCTGCAGCCAAAGCCCTGGGTGTCAGTCAGCCCACCATTGCCCGCAGGTTGAAAAAATATAAAAAAGAAGGGCAGTGAGATACTCTTCTCCAGGGTTTTATATTTTATTCATTTTTGAATAAAATATAACGCGTCATTGTGACGTCTGGAGCCAGTAAAGATACTTTATCACCTGTTGTTGGTGTCACGAAGGCTGTACGTACAACAGGCACCATTTTTTTTGATGTTTTTTTTCACCTGTTTTGATTATACGAGTTGGTCTTATTAACCATTTGTAATTAAGGAGTAAACCTATACCAGCGTCTGATTTATTTACTGATTGATACGTTATTTTCTACGGCAAAAGAACTCTTTTCTCAAACAACCACTCTTGTTTTGGCACTTAATTTGCTATTACATGTCGAAAACGATGAGGAACTTTGCAGGGGCAGGGATACTTTCCAGGAAATAGGTGTACCCTTGGGTCTGTAACGGGCAAATTGCTCCAAATTTTTCGCGAGTGACCTTTGTACAGCAGTGCGACGGCAGTTATAAACCGTTGCAGCCAGTTGTAGAGGTCTGCAAGACTCGTGAGAGATTTGGGCTGAGAGCTAAAAAAGAGGATTACTATGCTAAATAAAATGATTTCGAATCTGCTTCCCTACATGCCTAAATCACTGGTTTGGCAGTTTTCCAAGCAGTATATTGCTGGTGAAACAATTGACGAGGCTATTCAGGCGGCCTTGAAACTAAACAGCCAGGGGATTCTTACCACCCTTGATGTACTCGGTGAGTTCATCAAGAATCTGGACGAGGCCGAGGCCAATAAAGAGGAATATCTTGAGGTCATTGACGCTGCCGAGAAGGCTGGTGTAAAGGGAAACTATAGTGTGAAACCAACATTTTTTGGCCTGCTCATTGATAAGGAGGTTGCATACACCCTTATCCGGGAAATCGTTGCCAAGGCGGCCAGCTATGGAAACTTTGTTCGCATTGACATGGAGGATTCCCCCTGCACCGATCTTTCCATTGAGCTCTTACGCAGGTTGAAAAAAGAGTTTCCGGAAAACGTGGGTCTTGTTTTACAGGCATACCTGAAACGAACAAACGATGATATACGAAATATGGAGGATCTGAACGATCCTGATGTACCGTTGAATTTCCGTATCTGTAAAGGGATTTATGTAGAACCCCGCTCTATTGCCTATAAAGAATATGATGAGATTAACCAACATTTCCTTGAAGATGTTGAACTGATGATGGAGAAAAATATGTATCCCTCCATTGCCACCCATGATATACCATTGGTTGAGGGGGCCTATAAGCTCCTGGAGAAGCATAAGTATCCCAAGGACAGGTATGAGTTCCAAATGCTCTACGGGGTTACGCCTGCTCTGAGACAGTCCATTGTTGATAAGGGACATAAGATGCGTGTCTATGTTCCCTTTGGTAAGCAATGGTTTGGCTATAGCACCAGACGGCTCAAGGAAAACCCTGCCATGGCAGGTGTAATCATTAAAGCACTGTTTAAAAAAGGGTAACTATTTAAAATTTAAAATCAGAATATAAAAAGTAGAAAATATGGGAGTAAGAATAATGAATTTAGTCAATAATGGGGTAATCACTCCACCGAAAGCACAGAATCTGCCCATCCTTGGCTATCTTCCTGGCAGCCCTGAAAAGGCCAGGTTGAAACAAGCGTTAGAGGAGATAGCTGGTAAGAAAATTGACATCCCTGTCATTATCGGCGGCAAAGAGATTCGCACTGGGAATCTGGGCAAGGTGGTTATGCCCCACGATCATCAGCATGAGCTGGCAACCTACCATAAGGCAGGCCCTGAAAAGGTGCGTCTGGCAATTGATACAGCAGTTAATGCGCAGAAAATGTGGCGCTCTTTTCGCTGGGAGGAGCGGGCTGCAATCTTTCTGAAGGCTGCTGAGCTGATCTCTGGTAAATATCGTGCCCTGATGAATGCCGGGGCAATGCTGAACGGTGGAAAAAATGTCTTTCAGGCTGAGATAGATGCAGCCTGTGAGTTTGTTGATTTTCTCAATTTTAACGTCCAGTATGCCCATGAGATCTATGAGAAACAGCCTGAATCATCTTCCGGTATATGGAATTATGTCCAGCAGAGGCCCCTTGAGGGGTTTGTTTTTGCGGTAACCCCGTTTAATTTTACGGCTATTGCCGGTAACCTTCCCACGGCTCCTGCCATCATGGGCAATACGGTTGTCTGGAAACCTGCCTCTTCTCTGGTCTATACGCCATATCTGATTATGCAGATCTTGGAGGAAGCGGGTTTGCCGCCAGGAGTCATTAACTTTGTACCAGGTTCTGGAGGTGATGTGGGGGATATTTGTCTGAGAGATCCCAATCTTGCCGGTGTACATTTTACAGGTTCTACCAAGGTATTCCAGCATATGTGGAAGACAATTGGTGAAAATATCTCCAATTACAAATCCTATCCCCGTATTGTTGGTGAAACAGGTGGTAAGGATTTTGTTTTTGCCCATGCCAGCTGCGATACAGACGCACTTGTGACAGGTCTTGTACGAGGTGCCTATGAGTATCAGGGGCAGAAATGTTCCGCTGCCAGCCGCGCCTATATCCCTCGCTCTATCTGGCCAGAGGTGGAAAAAAAGTTGAGAGAGGAAATTGGCCGTATCAAGATGGGTTCTCCGGTTGATTTCACAAATTTCTTCGGAGCGGTAATTGACAAGGCTGCCTTTGATACCATCTCAGGCTATCTCGATTACACCCGAGAGAATGATGGTGGTGAAATTATTATCGGTGGTAAATGTGATGACAGTGTTGGTTATTTCATTGAGCCTACCGTTATTTTAGCACGTGATCCAAAGTTCAAGACCATGGTCGAAGAGATCTTTGGCCCGGTTCTCACCGTTTATGTATACGATGATGAGAAATTCAGTGAAACGCTTGCACTGTGTGACACTTCCTCCATGTACGCCCTGACGGGCTCTATCTTCAGCAGGGAGCGAGCTCCTATCAGTGAAGCTATGGCCGCTTTGGAGAATGCGGCTGGTAACTTCTATATCAATGATAAACCAACGGGTGCTGTGGTTGGCCAGCAGCCCTTTGGTGGCGGACGTGCTTCCGGTACCAATGATAAGGCGGGTTCTGCTGCCAATCTCATGCGCTGGGTTTCGACCAGGACGGTCAAAGAGACCTTTGATCCTCCTGTAAAGTTTGACTACCCATTCATGGAGGAAGAATAGAGAATGCTGTGGGTACCTCCATTCTTCTGGTTCGCTGTTTAAGAGGGGCCTTTGGGAGAGCGTACCCATGGAGTGCGAAAGTTCAATAGGAAAAAAGAGCTGGCAAATGAAGTCAGTTTCGGGTAGAAATAATTCTACTATCATTATGATTTCAGTCGGCTAAAGATAAATACTCAAATTAAAGGGGGAGTTTTAAATGAATGTAAATGTTCGATCGATTGTTTCTATTGCCGCAGCTGGTATGCTTGTTGCCTTTACCGGGAGCACAGCTTTTGCTAAACCGGAAATGGTTCTTAAGTTTGCTGGTCAAAGTGCCGTGGATCATCCTGCAACCAAGCAGATGAATGCCATTGCCGATGAGATTAAAGCAAAAACTGATGGTCGTATCGAAGTAAAGGTGTATCCTGCAAGTCAGCTTGGAGATTATACCCTTGTTTACGAAGAGCAGATTCGCGGTACCATCGATATGTCCTGTATTTCAGTGCCAAGTCAATTTGACCCCAGAATGGAGCTGATCTACATCAATGGATTTGTAAGTGACTATGAAGATGCTAAAAAGGTCTTCGCGCCTTCTGGATTTATCTTCAAAAAGATGAACGAGTACAACGAACGCCTTGGTGTGAAACTTCTCGGTTTCTATGTTGAAGGTATGATCGGTATCGGTTCCACCAAGGCTGTTAACGCTCCTTTGGATCCCAATGTTGACAAGGGCGTAATGGTACGTATTCCTGGAATGGACGTGTACAAGCTCGGTGCTGAAGCAATGGGGTACAGAACTGCTTCCATCCCTTACGCAGAGACCTACCAGGCAATCCAGACCGGCGCTGCTGATGGTGTTGACGGATATCCTGTAGCTGCTGCATACACCATACTTGGTGATGTCCTCAAACACTGGTATATGACCAACTATTCAGTTGAGGTATTGAACTTCATGATCTCCCAGAAGACCTGGGCGAAGATCAAGCCTGCTGATCAGAAGGTTATCTCTGATATCATGGCTGCTGCAACTACCAGAAGCGTTGAGGCCGCAGAGGAAGTTGACAAGTATTATATGGACATGATGAAAAAGAAAGGTATTGAAGTACATACCTACACCAAGGAAGAGCTTGCTCCTCTGATGAAGGCAATCGCTAAAACCTGGCCTAAGCTCGAAAAGAATATGACCAAAGAGCTTATGGATGAATTCAGAACAGCACTTGCTCCTGAATAACGCGGATTATAGCTGATCTTTAAGTAGTTTTACGTAAAGGTGTCGTCAGAGTTTCCCGGCGATGCCTTTTTTATATGTTTTCATGTATGAAAGGATTAGCCCGAATTTCTCATGAACATTTTGTTGAAATTGAAAATAGAATACAAATACAATCCATCTGAATACAAATAATTTATAGATTTTTCAAAATGTTCCCCAAGGGGCAGCCCAGCCGGTACCCTCGGAGTCTTTGCTTATCCGGAGTCTCCGCTTACCTGAGCTCGGTGCCCGCCTATCTCCTGCCAGAAATTTTGAATCTGGTATCGCCTGAGCTGATGAGAAAAGCTGGGTTAGATGTGTTTTTATTTGCCGATATTATTTGAAGCAGTTGTTTTCTTTTTTGTAATATCGTTTGTACAAAGGAGTCTGCCTGTGTCAAAAAAATGCAGTGACAATAAATGCAGTATCAGTAGTAGTCAGATCCTTGATGTCTTTGCCCCAAAAAGCAATTGGATTGATAAAATAGTGGTTAACAGTCTGTCCTTTGTCTGTCTCATTACTTCAATTGTATTGACCCTTGTAATGTGTGCAGTAACATTCTTTCGTTATGTTGTTCAAGGTGACTTATACGGTTTTGAAGAATGGGTGAAACTCTTTGCCTTCTGGCTGTATTTTGCTGGGGCGGGCCTTGGTGCCTATAGCCGTACCCATGTTTCAGCAGATCTGGTAAGAGCGTACCTGAAAAAAGGAAAGCTGAGACAGTCTTTCACCTTTTTGAAGAATTTTTTAACCGTTGGTGCCTGTGGTATCTTTGTCTATTACGGTTGGGAGTTCTTCTATTTCGGGTTTATGGGGCCTCTGGGGACAGGGATTGCCATACCAAAGACATCCGCCTGGAGGATTCCACTCTGGACGGGCTATATCTCTGTGTTCATAGGGCTGGCATTGATGCTTTATTATTTTATACGAGATTTGATTATAAGCGGCATAGTGCTGTTTGGGAGGAAAAGTAAATGATCTTTATAGCCATAGTAGTACTCTTATTTTTCCTTATCATCGGCGTACCGGTTCCTGTTAGTTTTATGGCGTCCGCAGCAGTGTTGATTTTCTTTGGCGGGCCAGATGGCGGCGGTTATCAGGCTTCCCAGCTTCTGCCATATGGGTATGCCCAGATGAACTCGGTGACCCTTATTGCCATTGCCCTGTTTATTGCAGCTGGCGGTATTATGGAGAGGGGGAAGATTGGTGAAAAGCTCATCGATTTTGTTGATGTTTTTGTTGGCCATGTAAAGGGCGGTTTGGGGATTGTTGGTGTTATTTCCTGTGCCATTGTTGGCTCAATTTGTGGTGCGGCATGTGCGACTCTCTCATGTGTCGGTTCCATTATGTATCCGCGTTTCAGAAAGGAGAAATATCCACGGGGGCTTGCGGCAGCTTTGATGGCAAATGCTTCTTTGCTCGGTCTGCTCATTCCTCCCAATGCCACCCTGATTATTTTTGCCTGGATCAGTGGCCAGTCGGTTCTTGCCTGTTTTCTGGCTACGGTGGTTCCAGGATTTATTACAATTGCCTTGCTCTGTACTGTAAATATCTGGCTTCTTAGGCATAATACAGATGTCATTTCAGAAGAAAAGCAAGAGCGGACTATGGCTGTCAGGGTAAAGCTGCTCCAGGATCGCGGCAAAAAGGCGATGCCTGCCCTTATGTTGCCGTTTCTGGTTCTTGGCGGTATCTATGGCGGGATTATGACTACCACTGAGGCCTCTGCCATGGCAGTTTTTTATGCCGTCCCCGTTGGCATGTTTGTCTATAAGGGCCTTACCCTGAAAAATACTTCCCAGGTGCTGGTGGAAACAGCAATTACCACCGGTGTTATTATGGTTATGCTCTACTGTGTATCCATGTTGAGTAGATTGTATATTCTGGAAGATCTTCCAGGTGTTCTTCTTGCTCTATTTAACTCGGTCTCTGAGGACCCCATGGTGATCATGTTCATGATCAATATTTTTCTGGTGGTTATGGGAATGCTTATGGATGATATCAGCGTGGTTGTTCTTACTACGCCGATTCTAATGCCGATTATTATGGAGCTAGGCTTCAACCCCATCCATTATGCAGCTATTGTTGGGGTGAATACGGGTCTTGGTTGTATTACCCCTCCGGCTGCCCCTGTCTTGTATCTCTCCGGGCGTTTAGGCGGGGCACCTATTGATGAAATGATGAAGCCGTGTTTGTGGTTTATCCTGCTTTGCTGGGTTCCCGTCCTGTTTGTTACCGTATTTTTTCCTAAAGTATCTCTATTGTTGCCGCATATCATAATGGGCACGCCATGGTAGAGATATGAAGTTTTACCGGAACATCTTTGCAGTGGCATGCTTTGCCTTTTTCCTCACAGGGATCAGTACAGGGTA
>PDWJ01003206.1_pt1 | contig 15919 bp, 12 predicted proteins | sample 1430881 | NCBI WGS metagenome assembly PDWJ01 (sample SAMN01162460, study PRJNA174530) | Oral metagenome, whole genome shotgun sequencing project. | biome: Marine environment; feature: Marine mammal; material: Swab sample of the gingival sulcus; isolation source: swab sample of gingival sulcus... | reverse complement strand
ACATCTTCTTCAACACCTTGTAAGTAAGCTAATGATAAGGCTCCTACCGCATTCTCGGCATTTATTCTTCCCGGAATGCCCAATACCAAATTTTCTATATTCTTTTCCGGTGTAACCAATGTAAAACAGTATTGATTTCTGCTGTTTAACTTTAAATCTTTGGCATAGAAATCAGCTTTATCGCTTAATGAATATGTGTATGATGTACGCGGCATATTCTCAGCACTAATATTTAAACCTTTTTTGTATACCAAAACACCGTTTTTCTCCACTTGACTAATAAACTGACCAAATGCCAATTCAAGGTTCTCTTTATTTGCATATATATCAAGATGGTCGGCATCAATTGACGAAATTAGAGCCATATCAGGCTTTAAATTCAAAAACGACCTGTCAAATTCGTCTGCCTCTACCACAGAAACATCTGCATTGGTACCGCTTTCAGGCAATACCAAATTAGAGTTGTAATTATTAGATATGCCCCCAAGAAATGCCAAACGACTTATGCTTGCCCCATGAAACAAATGTGCCGTAATTGTTGAAATTGATGTTTTCCCGTGTGTGCCTGCTACTGCTATTGTTTTATAATTGTTACAAATTAACCCTAAAATTTCTGCTCGTTTGTACAGCTTAAAGTTGTTATTTCGTAAAAAAGTAATACCCTCATGATTATCAGGTATAGCAGGAGTGTAAATCACAAGAGTATCTTCTTCGTTTATTTTAAAATTGTCGGGCAATGCGTCCAATTTTTCGGTGAAATGAATAAAAATACCGAGTTCCTGCAAACTATCGGTTACAGAACTAGCTGTTTTGTCATATCCTGCAACTGCTTTACCTTGATGCTTAAAGTAACGAGCTATTGCACTCATGCCAATACCTCCAATTCCAATGAAGTATACCTTATGTATTTTATTCAAATCCATGTTTTCAATTAGTAAATAACAATTAGTGATGTGAATTAAGAATTAAAAATTAAGAGTTAAAAATTAAAAATTCTTTTTAGTATTTAAGTATTAGTGCATACTAAATCGGTTTGTATTATAATATTTATGTTTTTTTGCACAACTAACAAAGTTATTTTGTATTTCTGTTATAAACATTTATATTACTTGCCGGTAAGTTTATTATTTACACTAATCAAAAGTTTTAAATTAATACATAAAAAATAATTATTAATTTTTCATTTTTAATTCTTAATTAAGCTCTAATGTTCCATTTAATAATATATCCAATTTATTATCTAATTCTCGTTTTGTAAAAGGCTCTTGCTTACGTTTTAATGTCTCTGCTTCCAATTGTGTTAATAAGTCGAAAGCTGCTGTTATTTTTTGCATTTGGTTTTCTAACCTTGTAAACCTTGCATTGTTTTCTTCCAACATTTTTAACTTATATAAGTTTGCCAACACATAATCATTATCGTAAGGTTCTTGTAGTACTTTTTTTAATTTTTCACTATCAAAGGCTTTAACAGGTATGTTTTTTATCCCCTCAGAACTTTCCTTTTTAAGTATTGCCATTTTTTTAAAAATCAACATACTTTCTTCTTTCCATAAATCGGAATAAATATCTGTTAAGGAATAAATTGCCTGTCCTAAACGATATTTGGCATTTCCTGCGTTTTTTTTCAATTTGTCGGCTTTATTTTTTATATCTTCATTAATGCTTAACGAATCCAGTGCCGCACAGCTTGCATAAATCTTGCTTCTTACACCCGATGCTTTTTCTGAAATTTTTGCATCAAATTGTAATTTGTAAGCAGCAAAAACCGCTTTTAGACTGTTAAAAGCATTTATTTTGTAAATATTATGTAATTCCTCCGCATCATCTATGGTATATGTCATTTTATATTGTTCGGGCGATAAATGATTTACAATATTTAAATATTCTTTTTTATAATCTTGATTGTTATACAATATATTTACATCTAATAAGTATTGCTCCGATAGTTGAGCTATAACAAATCCGTGCTGCGCAATATCTGTTGATATTTTCGACTTTTTACCTTGTACGCATGATGACAAAATGCTAACCGCAATTGCCAAAACCATAATTTTATAAACATCTTTTGCTTTCATTTGTTTTGTGTTTTTAATGTGAAATTTGAAGCTACAATTATAAAACAAGTCAATTATTTATAATTTTATACTTATATCTTTGGTTTTTATTTGTTTAATATTTTATTTTGCAGGTCTTATCTAAATCAACACCTTATCTTTTTCTACACTTCATAAAAGTCAATTACACTTTACAAAAATAAATTATAATTTTAGTAAAGTCTAGTATTATATCTCTTAATTTATATAAAGTTATTAACAAATTGTTTGTAAGTGTAAAAAATACATTACACAACTTTCATTACAAGCTAATTACATAATATTAATTTTAATGACAAAAAATGATATTTTTTTACTAAAACTCGTTTAATATTCATTATGCGACAATAATCATTAAAAAAACTCATTTAAATTTTATAAATATCCCTCCTAATCATCGGTTATTAATTTGAAAATTTCATCTACAATTAACTTATCCGAATCGTATATTGCAAGTTTACCGATATTTTTGCTCAAAGAAAGTAATTTCTCCTTATTCTTTGACAGTTCTATCGCTTCTTTTATTAACAACTTTTCGGCATCTGTATCTTTTATAAGTATGGCAGCATTTTCCTTTGCCAATGCCATGGCATTTTTAGTCTGATGGTCTTCTGCTACATTGGGCGATGGAACCAAAATAGACGGCTTCTGTACTAAACATAACTCCGAGATGGTGCCTGCTCCTGCTCTTGAAATTACTATATCTGCAACATTAAAAGCAAAATCCATCTTTTTTATGAAAGGATAAATTTGAATATTATCGGCATTGTGCTTTTTTAACTCTGCCAACGATTGCTCATAATAATACTTACCCGTTTGCCATATAAATTGAATATCGGTATTGGATTTAATTTGCTCTAATCCGTTTATAACAGCTTGATTTACAGATTTTGCTCCTCCGCTTCCGCCCAAAACCAATATGGTTGTTTTATTTTCAGACAACTTGAAAAAACTTAAGGCTTCACTCCTATCTACCTTATTAACATACAGGTATTTACGTACAGGATTGCCCGTTTTCACTATTTTACCCTTATCAAAGAACTTATCCATATTATCATAGGCTACACAAATTTTACGTGCTTTTCGCGATAATATTTTATTGGTTATACCCGCATAAGAATTTTGCTCTTGTATAAGTGTAGGTATGCCTTTTTTTTGTGCAACATATACAATAGCCCCGCTTGCATATCCGCCTACTCCAACCACAACATCGGGTTTGAATCTTTTAATTATTTTGTTAGATAATAATAAACTTTTAATAAGATTAAATACTAATTTTACATTGTGAAAACTTATTTTTCGTAAGAAACCTTGTATTGGCAATGCTTCAATTTTATATCCTGCATTTGGCACCGCTTGCATCTCAATTTTACCCTCTGCACCCACAAACAACAACTCCGCATCAGGAGCTTTCTCTTTAATGGCGTTAGCTATTGCAATGGCAGGAAAAACATGACCGCCCGTTCCTCCACCGCTAATAATTATTCTTATGTTTGATTTGAGTGTCATAAATTTTGTGTTATTGCCTAATTAAGTTCGTTTTTCTCAACTTCTCGGCTTATATTTAATATTATGCCTAAAGAAATAAATGTAATAACCAACGATGTACCGCCCCAACTTACCAATGGTAGAGGCTGCCCCGTTACAGGCATCATATTTACACCAACAGCCATATTTATAAACGCCTGAAAAACAATGTTCAGTATTAATCCCGTTGCCAAAAAAGCAGCAAAGTAATTTTTTAACCTCTTTACTATTTGTACTACTTTGAGTAAAAGAGCAAGATATATCAATAATACTAATATACCTATAATAGTACCCAATTCTTCAATAATTATAGGGAATATAAAATCTGTTGAGGCATTCTTTAACTTATATTTTACGACACTATTGCCGGGTCCTTTTCCTATGAAATTAGAAGATGCTATGGCTTTTTTTGACAGCGTTACCTGCGGGTTTTCTTTGCCCTCATCAAAAAAACTCACTACGCGATTCTTCCAAGTAGCAGAACGAGATAAAATAGGAATTTGAGGGACAACAAATATTACCAACAAGGCTAACAAAAACGATACACCTACTGTTACAGCAAGGTATTTAACAGGTATATTACCCACAAACATTAAAATCAGAGAAGTAGCAAAAATCAATATAACCATTGATAAATTTGAAGGTACTATCAACAAACATATTATACCTACTACCCACATTATTTTTTTAAATGCTTGAAGAGACGCCTCTTTGCTTTCTTGATTAACCGATAACACCCGAGCTATAAAAATTACAATTGCAATCCTTGCTATTTCTGATGTCTGAATACTAATAGGTCCCAACATAAACCAACGTCTGGCATCATTCTGCACCCTACCCGCAAAAAGAGTAAGTACAAGCAAAATACCCGCTGTAATAATAATTACATGATACAAACTATATAAATAACCATAAGATGCTCTATGAACCAGAAACATAATAACCAAGCCAATTAACAGGTGCTTAAGATGACTGAAAATATAATCGGTTGTATCTTTGGCTGCAGACCTATACGCAATACTTCCTACCGAACTATATACGGACACGAATGAAATAATCATTAACACAATTACCATTATCCATATAGTTTTATCGCCCGTAAAATATGACCGTAAACATTTCATTTAAAGAATTTTAAATTAATAATAAAAAGGTGGAAGTTTGACGTTTTATAAAATTAATTGGCAAGATTATAGATTTCTAACCGCTTGTTTAAATTGCTTTCCCCTATCTTTGTAATTTTTAAATAAATCATAACTTGCACAAGCAGGTGATAATAACACAACATCACTGCTCTCTGCCAAATAATATGCCGAATTAACGGCTTCCTGCATTGAACCGGCATCTATTACCTCTACTACATCATCAAATGCTTCGTGTAGTTTACTGTTGTCTTTTCCTAAGGCTATAATAACCTTAACCTTTTCGTAAACCAAATCTTCAAGTACAGAGTAATCATTGCCTTTGTCTGTACCGCCCGCTATCCATACTATTCTGTTTGGTATGCTTTCAATTGCATACCAACTTGAATTTACATTGGTTGATTTAGAATCGTTTATAAATTGAATGCCTCGCACTTTTATATATTTTTCAAGTCTGTGTTCCACTCCTTCAAAATCAGCAAGGCTTTTGCGTAAAACAGGGTCTTTTATGTCCAATATATTGGCTGATATACTTGCCGCCAAGGAATTGTAAACATTGTGCTTGCCCTGTAATGTTAAGTCGTTTATATTCATCTCAAATTTGTTTTTATAGTTTATTATTATGTCATCATTTTGCATATATCCACCTTTTTGCAAAGGTTTGTTTATTGAAAAAGGCAACTTTGCAGCTTTTAAATCTGTCGATTTTAGTTTATCAACTATTACCTTGTCATCTGCATTGTATAAAAAGTAACAATTACTGTCTTGATTTTTTGTTATTCTGAATTTTGAATTTGCATATAACGAAAAATTATAGTTATACCAATCTAAATGGTCTGGTGTTATGTTGAGCAAAATTGCTATATCTGCCTTAAAATCAAACATATAATCCAACTGAAAACTGCTTAATTCTATTACAAAGTAATCGTAATCTTCTTGTGCTACTTGCATGGCAAAACTTTTACCTACATTGCCCGCTATACCCACATTCAAATTTGCTTCTTTCAGTATGTGATATATTAATTCCGTTGTTGTTGTTTTTCCGTTACTTCCTGTTATACATATTTTCTTAGCATTGGTATATCTTGATGCAAATTCTATTTCAGAGATTATTCTTTTATCCAAGTTTTTTAAGTATTGCATCACCTCAGCAGTATCGGGAATGCCCGGACTTTTTATGATTTCATCTGCCTCTGCTATTTTTTCGTATGAATGCTGATTTTCTTCCCATTCAATATCAATGGTCTTTAATATTTCTTTATACTTATCAGCAATGGCTCCATTATCCGATAAAAATACATCGTAGCCTTTATGGTGTGCCAAAAATGCCGCTCCTACGCCACTTTCACCTCCTCCTAATATGCTGATTTTTTTATTCACTTTTTTAATTTTTAATTAACATATCCCACAATTCCGCTATCGCTGCATTGTGGGCTATTATCGTGTCGTCCGCAGAGCGGACTAGTTATCTTATTTTTAATGTCATAACTGTTAGTACCGCTAATAATATTCCTATTATCCAAAATCTTGTTACTATTTTGGGTTCGGGTAATCCTAATTTTTGATAATGATGGTGTAAGGGTGCCATTTTAAATATTCTCCTCCCCTCGCCAAACCTTTTTTTAGTATATTTGAAATATGTAACCTGCATAATTACAGATAAATTTTCGACCAAGAAAATGCCACATAAAACAGGTATAAGCAACTCTTTACGAACCAATATGGCAAAAACTGCAATTATTCCCCCAAGTGTGAGACTTCCCGTATCGCCCATAAATATTTGAGCAGGAAATGAATTATACCATAAAAACCCTATTGCTGCACCAACAATGGCTCCTGTTACAATAACCAACTCCCCAATTTCGGGTATATACATTATATTCAAATAGTTAGAATATATAACATTACCCGATAAATATGCAAAAACTCCCAAGGTTACAACACTTATTGATGATACTCCGGTTGCCAATCCATCTAAACCATCTGTCATGTTTGCACCATTCGATACAGCCGTGATTATAATTATACTTATTATGATGAATACCAGCCAAGTCGCATATTCTTTATATTTTCCCATAAAACCGACCAAATATTCGTAATCAAATTCATGGCTTTTTACAAAAGGTATTGTCGTTTTGGTTGTTTTTATATCTTTAGATACGTTGCTTGCACGTGTTTTAGATACTAATTCTTGTTTGGCAGTAACTTTCGTAGTATTGTGATTTTTTTCTCTTATAACTATGTCATCACTTAAATACATTGTTAAACCGACTATAAGACCTAAACCTACTTGCCCGATAATTTTAAACTTGCCCGATAAACCTCGTTTGTCCTTTTTGAATACTTTTATATAATCATCTATAAAGCCTATTGTACCCAACCATAATGTTGTTACTACCATTAATATAACATATATATTGTCGAGGCGAGCAAACAATAAAGTAGGTATTAATATTGCCAGAATAATAAGAACTCCACCCATGGTAGGTGTTCCGGTTTTTTGATACTGTCCCTCCAATCCTAAATCTCTTACTATCTCGCCTATTTGCTTCTTTTGCAAAAAACGAATAATTCTTTTACCGTAAATAAAAGACAACAAAAGAGAGGTTATAATTGCCAAAGCTGCCCGAAACGATATGTATTGAAACATACCGGAACCCGGAAAACCAATCTCATGTAAATATTTGAATAAATAATATAGCATTGTTGTTTGATTTATATTTCCATAAATACTTTTTTATCATCAAAATCGTGCCTTACGCCTTTTATTTCTTGATACGTTTCGTGTCCCTTGCCTGCAATCAATATTATATCTCCCGATTTAGCTATCATGCGTGCAGTACGTATGGCTTCTCTCCTATTCTCTATACTTATAACATTCTGTTTATAAGGCTGTTCTACACCTTTTAGCATATCTTCAATTATGGCATCGGGAGCCTCGTTTCTGGGATTATCAGATGTTAGTATAACCTTATCGCTGTTAGCCACTGCTATTTTAGCCATTATAGGACGCTTTGCCTTATCTCTGTTGCCCCCCGCTCCTACAACTGTTATCAATTGACTTGCCGATTCTTTTAATTCATTAATTGCTGCTAATATATTTTCTAAAGCATCAGGCGTGTGAGCATAATCTACTATTGCCGTAATGCCGTCTTTATTTACTATTTCAAAACGACCTCTTATAGGTTGTAAATTACTCAACTCGGTCAATACCTGAATGTTGTCAAGCCCCTCTAATACAGCAACTGCATAAGCCGCCGTAATGTTTAAAGCATTGAATTGTCCTGCAAACCTAGTCCAAACTTCATTATTGTTTATTTTAATTAATGTGCCGTCCAAATGTTTTTCTATAATGTTGCATTTATAATCGGCATCGCCGCTAAGCGAGAAAGTATATTTAGTCGCCTTAGTATTTTGCAGCATTACTCTTCCGTTTTTATCATCAGTGTTTACAAGTGCATACGATGTTGCCGGTAATTTGTCAAATAAACTTTTCTTGGCTTTCAGATAATTTGCAAATGTTTTGTGATAATCTAAATGGTCGTGAGTAATATTGCTAAATACCGCTCCCTTAAAATCTATGCCTTCAACACGCTGCTGACTAATAGCGTGAGAACTCACTTCCATAAAACAATATTCACAACCTTCAGCTACTATTTTACTAAATAACTCATTAAGCCTTATGGCATCGGGTGTTGTATGTGTTGCTTTTAAAACCTCATCGCCCACATAATAGGCTATTGTTGATATTAAAGCGGATTTATGTCCTATATTGTTGAACAACTTGTAAAGAATTGTTGCCGTTGTTGTTTTGCCATTTGTACCCGTTATTCCTATAATCTTTAATTTAGATGCCGGATTACCATAAAAAGCAGACGCAATTTTAAATAATGCCTCTTGGGTATCAGATAATTGAACATAGGTGATATTGCTAAACAATTTTTCGGGTAAATCCTGACAAATTATACAACTTGCTCCATTTTCAACGGCTTTATCTATAAATAGATGACCGTCTGTTGCACTACCTTTGGTTGCAATAAAAACATAATTGTCCTTTACGGCTCTTGAATCTAAATCAATGCCGTCGATACGCACATTTACATCACCTGTGATTTTTATTGGCGTACAATTGTCTATTATGTCTTTTAATTGCTTCATATTTTTTTGTTATCCCATATCCCACAATTCCGCTGCGCTGCATTACGGGCTACAAACATGCCGTCCCTAACGGGACTAGTCATTAATTAAGGGTTAGTGTTATTGTTCGTTTTCTGCCAAGTTTTTCGCCTGCTTTTAAAGACTGTTGTCTTACGGTACCGCGTCCTCTTACTTTTACTTTTAAACCTAAGCTTTCTGCTATGAAAATGGCATCTTTTAATCCCATTCCTACCAATTTAGGAACTTGCCCTTTTTTTATTCGTCTGTCTTTATACTCCACAAACCCCTTTCGTTCGGCTGTGTATATCAAATTTGATTTAGATTTAAGTCTGCCTTTTACGGGAACTCTCAGTCCGGCATAAACCGTATTTAAATCGTTTTTATAACCCACTTTAGAATAAGGAATATCTCTATTTTTAGTCCTTTTGGTTATTTTTCTCCTGAACTTAGGGCTTGTTGAATATACTTTATCCGCCAATTTTCTAAATAAAGGAGCTGCTATATCACCTCCGTAAAATCTTGTTTTACTTTTTGTTTTTAGTACAACAAAACAGGAATATTTAGGATTGTCGGCAGGAAAATACCCTGCAAATGAACCATAGTGCATTGCAGATGAATCAGTTCCTCTATGATAACCCTCTCCATCGCTGTAAGCAACTTGTGCAGTACCTGTTTTGCCTGCTATCTTATATTGATTACTCTTAATACTTTTAGCTGTTCCTCTATTAACCACCCCCTCTAAAATTTGCTTAACCTTTCTTATGGTTTTTATATCAGAAATATTTCTTCTTTTTTCCGGATAGAACTTCTCCACTGTTTTCCCGTAGTGCTTAATTTCTTTAACCAACCTTGGTTTCACAAACACTCCATTGTTGGCAACTGCATTGTAAAAAGTTAAAATTTGCAGTGGAGTTAATTCCACCTGATAACCGGTTGCCATGTTGGGCAATGTTCCCGGTTCCCATTCACTTAAAGGCTTTATTCTAGGCTCAGCCTCACCATGTAAATCAATATCTGTTTTATAATTTAAGTTTAGATTATCTAACCCGCTAAGAAAATCAGCCTTATTATTTTTATAACTATTGTCTATCAATAAAGCTGTTCCTATATTAGATGACTTTTCAAAAACTTGCCTTACCGATAATTTTCCATATCCATGACCGCCCGCTTCTGTAATTCTGGCTCCTGATATTATTTTAAACCCTGAATAGCCCGTATTAACCATATCTTCCAAACTGAATTTCCCATCTTTTAAAGCTACCATCATAGATGCTAACTTAAATGTAGACCCCGGCTCCATTCTACCTGCCACTGCAAAATTGCTTCTTTCATAATATCTTTCCTCCTTAGGCGACTTTATTATATTTGCTAAAACTTTTACTTCACCGGTTTTCACCTCCATTAAAATAATAGCAGCAGTATCGGCATGTATTGCTTTTACTTGTTCTAAAAGAATCTTGTGAGCATATTCTTGCCACCTGATATTTATTGTTGAAACCACATCTTTGCCGGCATTAATTGCAGAAACATCATAATGGTCATATTCTTCATCCACAACAAGACGCTTGTTGTAAATTAATTGCAAAACTTTCTTTTCTTGGTCTCCTTTAAGATGTGTGTCGTACCACCCTTCTATACCTATTGCACTTGAACGGTTTACATTACCTATTATTCTTGTGGCAACATCTCCATAAGGTAATACGCGACTGTCCTCAGCCCTAATTATGCGTCCTCCTCTATATCTTCCTTTGTTAAATAAAGGAAATTTTTTTACTCTATTGCATGTATCGAAACTTACACCTTTCTGAATTTCCAAATAGGTGAGTCCTCTTTCCCGAATACGCCTTATATTTGCCATCAACACATCTCTTTTTTTGTCGGGAAATATAGCCGTTAGTGAATCGACTAAAGCTCCTACATATCTTTCAAATGTATCTTTATTCAGTGCCGGAACATTTGGGTCAATTGCTACGGTATATCTGGTTTGAGTTGTAGATAACAGTTCTCCCTCACTCGCAAATATATTACCTCTTAAAGGATATACTTCAGTGGTGTCGTATAGTTGTTCATCTTTATACTCGTTACTACAATTTTGAAGCAAAAGAATCCTAAGCGTTATTCCCAACCCAAATATTAGCATTAAGGAATAAACGAAACCTAAACGACGAACTATTTTATTCTTCAAATCCATATAATGGAACTAAATCAAAAATTAGTAAAATAAAAGTTATTTACACTGTAATGAGTTAATTATAAATTTATTAAATTACTACTTGTTTTCAACTATTTCTATAACAGGTGTCTGCTTTCTTTTTAATGCTATTTTTTTATCTCTTAACATGTTTTGCACTTTTTGCTCTCTGCCTAATTGCTGCAACTCCAGATTATAGTCTATCGAGCGATTGCGCAAAAACTTAATCTCACTTTGTAAAATAAAAATATCATATCTTAAATCTAAGGTATTGTAAGTGTTTCGCATGTACAATACGGATAAGATAACCACAAATATAACAATGCCGATATACTTCAACTTGAAGCCTAATAAGAATATATGACCTGTCATAAAATCTTTAAACGATACTTTGTCTTTCATGTGTTTATTTTTTATCTCCAAGCTTTTCAGCTATTCTTAATTTTGCACTACGCGCTCTTTTATTTCTTTTTATTTCTTCATTATCAGGACATATAACTTTTTTATTTACAGCCTTAAAAGGTTTTTCAAATCTGCCGTATATGTCAGTCTCTACATGTCCTGAAAAAGTACCACTGCGAATAAAATTCTTCACCAACCTGTCTTCCAAAGAATGATAGCTTAATATAACCAACCTACCTCCGGGTTTTAACAAATCGGCACTTGCCGACAATAAGTCCTTTAACGACTCCATTTCTTCATTTAACTCTATCCTTATTGCCTGAAAAACCTTGGCAAAGAATTTATTTTCTGCATTTTTACTTGTGAACTTACTTATAATATCAAGTAACTGTCCTATGTTTTTTAAATAATGTTTATTTCGTTCTTTTACTATTGCTTGAGCAACATCTCTTGCGTTGCGCAATTCGCCATATAATTCAAATATATTGGTTAGTTCCTCAGGCGAATAATTGTTAAGAATGTCGCTTGCTGTTTTTTCAGCATTTGTATTCATGCGCATATCCAAATCAGCATCAGACATAAAGGAAAAACCTCTTTCTTTTTTATCAACCTGATGAAATGATATTCCTAAATCTGCCAAAATACCATCAACCCGACTGACATTATGAAACTGCATAAAATTTTTTAGATACCTGTAATTGCTGTGTATAAAGAAAAAATTATCGTGTTCTATCTTGTTTTTAAATGTATCACTGTCTTGGTCAAATGCTATAAGAGTACCGCTTTCAAGCCTTTTTAAAATTTCTTTTGAATGACCTCCTCCACCAAAAGTTACATCAACGTATATTCCGTCAGGCTTAATATTAAGCCCGTCAATGCTTTCGTTTAAAAGTGCAGGTATGTGATATTTATTCATTGTTACCTAAAATTTTCTCAGCTAATTCGCTAAATTCATCTTGCTCTATTTCCATAGCATCATAAATCTCCTTAGACCAAACCTCTATTTTCTTATCTTGCCCCGACATACATATTTCTTTATCAATATTGGCTAATTCAAGTAAACGCTTCGGAAATAAAAGTCTGTTATTAGCATCTAGTTTTACTTCTGCCGTACCTCTAAAATATGCTCTTAGCAACCTACTATGTTCCCTGTTGTACGGATTTAACTTGGCTCTTAACATGGTGTTTTGATTTTCCCATTCCTCCATAGTATATAATATCAGGCATTTTTCATATACATCCTTCTTCAACACAAAAGTATCGTTAGAGTTTTCAGGCATCTGCTTAATGAATGCAGACGGCAATAAAACCCTACCCTTTGAGTCGATTTTACATGTATAATCACCTATGAAACTATGAGTTGCCAACCTTTTAAATATTTAGTAAAATACTAATAATGAATAATTTACACCGCTTCAAAGATAAGTTTAGTAAAATTGAAGCTAAACTAAGTATACAAGTATCCACTATATTTTAGGAAACAAAATTATACATTTTTTCCCACTTTATTACATTTTAGCCCATTTTTTCCCACTTTTTTTCAATTATTTTCATATCACACTGATAATTAACATATTGCAATACATGAATAATATCACGTTTTTTTTATAACATAATTTTGCAAAAAATAATTAGTTTTGTACTCTCAAAAGGGGAATGGAAGAAACAGGGCGTTAGCTTTTAAAAAGGTCTGTAATACAGCCTCATAGTTTTTTTGTTGTTGTAAAATTTCTGGCTATTAGCCTTTTGCCTTTGGCTGTTGGCTTTTTTACCTTCGGTAATTATGTTAGAATCGAAAAAACAAGTTTTTTTTCGGAAGCCAAAGGCTAACGGCTAACTGCCAAAAACCTTATAACCAAGAAAAAAACAGTTTAAAAGCTAACATCCTGGTGAAAGAAGCAGCTATTATAATGAGTTCAGTTACTAATTGTAAATTGTAAAATGGATAATAAAAAACTTTTCTTAGATTTAGATAAGGTTATAAAGAGTAAGAACAAACGCCTGTATAATGTATTACCTCGTTTTGTGATTAATTATCTAAAAAGGATAGTGCATCAAGACGAGTTGAATTATATAATGGGAACGTACAAAGATTTAGAGGGTTTGGAGTTTGTTGAGGCTGTATTGAAGTATTTCGATATTAAAACTCAATGCATTGGCAATGAAAATGTTCCGTCTGAGGGGCGTTTTATATTTGCATCTAATCACCCGATAGGAGGTGTAGACGGAATGGTATTTATGCAGGAGGTAGGAAAGTTTTTCGGACCTACAAAATCAATGATAAACGACTTGTTGATGAATATTACTAATATGCAGTCGTTATTTGTAGGTGTAAATAAACACGGCACTACTTCACGCAAAAGTTTGGAGGAAATTAATAAAGTTTTTGATTCCGATGAACAAATCTTAATTTTTCCGGCAGGGCTTGCGTCTCGCAGAAAAAAAGGTGTGATAAAAGATACCGAATGGAAAAAAACGGTTATTACCAGAGCTGTTAAACATAAAAGAGATATTATTCCTGTACATATTTCGGGCAGACTTTCAAACTTTTTCTATAACTTTGCAAATTTAAGAAAGTTTTTGCACATAAAAGCAAATCTTGAGATGCTGTATTTATCAGACGAAACGTTTAAACAAAAAAAACAATCTTTCGTAATAACATACGGTAAACCAATAAGTTACAAAGCTTTTAACAAACAACATTCTCATTATGAATGGGCGCAATTACTAAAAGAACACATTTACAAAGTAAAAGATAATGCAAATTGTGAGTTTGCACAATAGAACCAAATAGAGCATAGCACCAAAGCTAAAATTAATCATTGATGAAAAATTTAATAGACCCAATACCTGTTGAAGTTTTAGAACAAGAACTAAGCAAAGATAAGTTTGTAAGGAAAACTAATTATGCCGATAATGAAATTTATATTGTGAATTATCATAATTCGCCAAACGTTATGCGGGAAATAGGCAGATTGCGCGAAATTTCGTTTAGACTGGCAGGCGGAGGAACAGGCAAAGATGCAGATATAGACAGTTATGATACGGCAGAAAACCCTTATCATCAGCTTATTGTATGGGAGCCGAGAGAGAAAGAAATAGTAGGTGGTTACAGGTTTATGAATTGCGGTAGTGCACCCCAAGATGATGCAGGTAACATAAAATTAGCCACTACGGGCTTGTTTGATTTTTCGGATAAGTTTATAAAAGAATATTTGCCATACACGATTGAATTAGGACGTTCGTTTGTTCGTCCTGAATACCAAGCAAAAAATTCGGGTCGCAAAGCTGTTTTTGCTCTTGATAATCTTTGGGACGGTTTGGGTGCCATAACCGTAGAGAAACCTCAGATTAAATATTTTTTCGGCAAAATTACCATGTATGTAGATTTCGACAGCATAGCACGCGACTTTATTCTTTTCTTTTTTTCAAAATATTTTAAGGATAAGGATAATTTAATGACAGTTAAATCACCATTAGGTTTAAGCACTGATAACGACATACTACAAAAAACATTTAGCGGTAAAAATTATGCCGAAGACTATAAAATTTTAGCACGAAAAGTCAGAGAAAGAGGAGTAAGCATACCACCTTTGTTTAATTCTTACATGAACCTGTCGCCAAGCATGAAAGTTTTCGGAACTGCTATTAATAATAATTTCGGAGGTGTTGAAGAAACAGGAATTATGATTTCCATTGAGGATATTTATCCTGCTAAGAAAAACAGGCATATAGCAAGTTATTCTCCTATTGGGATTAATTTTTAGGTAATCTCTAAAAATGCAAACTTCTGCATTGCTGCAAAAATTTAAAATTCTCATTTGCAGACAGTAAACTCCGGCTTTAAATTTTCTTGCGCCTTGAACCACGAAGTGCTCAGCGCAGCTAATTTCACTATTTTTAGAGATTACCTTTATGTTGAGTTTGCAACACAGGCTTCATTACTAACTGCAAGTCGAGTAAAACTTATCAATCAAATCGTTAAATTTCAACAAGTTATCCGACGAAATTGTTTTACTTAGGTCTATTTCTCGCTTATCGTTTATTATTTGCCTGATTATTGATTTATCAACCATGGTTTTTTCAGATATTAAATCAATATCTATTATTGCCTGATTATTTTCAATTTTCAAGAAATACTTTTTACGTAAATAACTTAGCCAATAATAATATTTTTTTTGTGCTATATCCTTATGGTTTTTATTACTCAAATATAGGTTAGACAGCGTTTTAACAAAATCAAGTGAGGTATTTGCAGGTTTTTCAATAATAGGTATTACTTTTTGCTTGCGTTTTGAACCGAAAAATAAATAAACGAATGCTAATATTAGCAATAAATACCACGCAATTCTCAATGACTTTTGAGAAATTATATACGACATTGCAGAGCGATTATACTTGTTGTA
>PDWJ01004218.1_pt1 | contig 15920 bp, 9 predicted proteins | sample 1430881 | NCBI WGS metagenome assembly PDWJ01 (sample SAMN01162460, study PRJNA174530) | Oral metagenome, whole genome shotgun sequencing project. | biome: Marine environment; feature: Marine mammal; material: Swab sample of the gingival sulcus; isolation source: swab sample of gingival sulcus... | reverse complement strand
TATTAAATTTGAAGCAGAAGAACCGGGAGATACCATCGTTTTTCCTAAAGATTGCACGGCTATGTTTTCCGGCTTAGAAAACAGTAATATAGACTTTGGCGATTGTGTCGATACAAGTAAAGTTCAAACTATGGAAAGTATGTTTTGTGACAACTATCAATTTGATAATCCGGTAAATTTTGATACCAGTAATGTCAAAAATATGAGATATATGTTTGCAAATTGTAGCAACTTTAATCAACCAGTCGATTTTGATACTTCTAAAGTAACAGACACATCTGGAATGTTTTTCGGGTGTACTATATTTAATCAACCGGTCAACTTTGATATGAGAAAAGTAGAAGATGCCCGCTATATGTTTGAGGATGCTGAGGCTTTCGACCAAAATATAGATTTTGACTTGGCGAGTGTGCGCAATATTGAGGATATGTTTAAGTATACAAAGCTTGGAGAAGAGGCTGAGTACGTAATACTGAGAACAGGTGAAAATAATGTAGAAGCAGAAGATGTGTTTAAGTATATTGGCAGCTATACTTATGCCTACCTTTCCTTTAGAGGATTAAAAGATGTTGAGCTATATTCTCCTAACTTTGATAGTGATGTTTATATTGTAACTGAAGGCACTAAAAAAGGAATGACATTCCCTCAAGGTCAAGACTCGGTAGTAGATTGTATTTCAAATGAGCATTATAAAGCGTTCTTTATTGATGAGCCCCATGATGGAATAACCTGTGATCGTGAACTAGTAGTCGGTGAAATTAATGACTATATTAATGGTGAACAGACCGGTTATAATGAATGGGTTAAACTGTATTTTGAGGAAGCTATGAATGAAGGCAAAAAACTGCTGGTCTTTACGCCGAAAGATCCTTATCTGCCAATGTATTTTGAAAGTATCGCGATAAAGGTGGTCGATAAAACCGTCAGTATAGAATCGGACGATACGATCACTATTAACGAGGGTGAAACCTACTCAGAGGACAGTATAGCCAATAAAAAAGCAGTCGCAAATGGCCAAGAACTAGCAGGCGAATGGAACTTGACACCTAAAAATGCTCATAGACCCGGCGAGTATAATATCAAGCTATCATTCAAGCCTGACGACAAGTCCTATAAGCCCGTATTTAAAGAGATAAAATTGATCATACTGGGCGAAAAAGAACCACTCAAAATAACCGCTGATAAAAAGCTGGTTATACAAGAAGGTGATAGTTATTCTGTAGACGATATCAAAAACAAAAAAGCGACAGCCGGTTCCAAAGTAGTTGATGGCGTTTGGAGCCTGAGTGATACTTCTATTAAAACGGCTGGCACACACAAAATAGAGCTTATCTTTACACCAAATTCAAGTGATTATAAAGAAACGCGCATTGAAATTGACTTAGAAATCCAAAATAAAGCACTTAAAATAACAGCTGATAAAAAGCTAGTTATAAAAGAAGGCGATAGTTATTCAGTAGAAGACATCAAAAATAAAAAAGCGACAGCCGGTTCCAAAGTAGTTGATGGCGTCTGGAGCCTGAGTGATACTTCTATTAAAACGGCTGGCACACACAAGATAGAGCTTATCTTTACACCAAATTCAAGTGCTTATAAAGAAACGCGCATTGAAATTGATTTAGAAATTCTGAAAAAAGAAGGTTCTGGTGCAAATTCAAATGAAATGAAACCGATGCAATTTAATGATGTAAAAGAAGGCGATTGGTATAAACCAGGAGTAGATTTTGTGTCTAGCAGAGGCATTATGAACGGTACAGCTCCTAGGGTGTTCGCTCCAAATGGCAAGATTACTAAAGCGATGTTAGCAACTATGTTAAAGCGGCTTTCCGGGGATAACGATGTGACGACCAACGTAGCCCTTTCTGATGTAAAAAAAGGCGATTGGTATTATGAGTCAGCTAATTGGTCTGTAGCCAAGAAAATAGCAAATGTAAGTGCCGGAAAATTTGAACCTAATCACGAGCTTACTAGAGAAGAATTTATTATTATGCTATACAAGTATGCTGAATATCTAAAATACGATACTTCTAAAAAAGCAGATTTGAGTAGTTTTAATGACTTATCTAAGCTATCAACCCTTGGTAAAAAAGCCATGGAATGGGCTGTTGAAGCGGGTATTATTAATGGCATATCAGCTACAGAGATCTCACCAGACACAGGTGCTACCAGAGCGCAAATGGCAACAATATTTATGAGATTTATGAAAAAATATGCAGAAAACTAAAAAAAGAGGGCTGTCCTGATTTCTTCAGGACAGCCCTTTTTTTGTTTTAATAAGCTATTTTTTCAACGATATAGGCTAATTCTTTTCTTGTCACACTAGATTTTGGCATCAACATACCATCTTCATTTGCTAATCTAAGACCTTTTGAATTTGCCCAGGCGACAGCATCCTTGGCCCAGTCAGAGATTTGATCTGTATCAGCAAAACTATTAGGGTTAAATTTTACTTTTTCATTATTTCCCTTATATCTGTATATAATGGCGATTATTTGCTCTTTAGTCAGTTCAACCTCAGGAGAAAAAAGTCCGTTTCCCATACCATTTACTATATTGTTTTCAAATGCCCACGATACAGAATTGTAATACCAGCTGCCCTCCAATACATCATAAAATGCATTGTTAGCTATTTTGGGTTCTCCTTCTATTCTATGCAAAACAGTTACGATAACGGCGCGATTAACTACTTGATCAGGTTTGAAGAGCCCTTCTCCGACGCCCTTGAATACACCCGTATCACTGAGCTTTTGGATTGGCCTATAGTAAACATCATCTTTATTTACATCATTATAGAGGCTGTCTCTTCTGCTTGTTTTTTCTTTTGCTAAAAGTGCCGCAGCTGATTCTCCCACTAATTTTATATCCAATGGATCTGATTGTCGAGCAATTTCTTCACCATCAGGCACTTTGTCGCCATCACTATCATTTTGGGTAGGATCAGTGCCTAACTCTACTTCTTCACCATCTGTTAGACCGTCATTATCAGTATCTTCCAAAAATATATCAGTACCCAATTCTATTTCTTGTCTATCGCTAAGCCCATCACCATCGGTATCTTCTTCAAGTTTATTATCGCTTTCATATCCGAAATATGGTCATAATCTGTATCGTCATTGGTCGGATCTGTCCCCAAATCTAATTCCTCGCCATCGTTTATACCATCAAAATCTGTGTCTTCATTGAGTGGATCTGTATTCTCGTTTATTTCGTCGCCATCAATTAAACCGTCGCCATCTGAATCTTCTTCGGTTGGGTCAGTATAATAAAAATCAACTTCTTCACCATCATCTATGCCATCACCATCCGTATCGATCTCGTCAGGATCTGTAAAATAGTCATATGCTTCATCGCCATCACTTAGCCCATCGCCATCATAGTCCTCGTTATCAGGATCGGTATTATACTGATTTACTTCTTCACCATCATTTAAACCATCATCATCGGTGTCCTCGTTATCAGGATCGGTATTATACTGATTTACTTCTTCACCATCACTTAGGTCATCACCATCCGTGTCTTCATTTAGAGGATCACAATTATAAGAATTTACTTCATCGCCATCACTCAGTCCATCAGAATCAGTATCCTCCTCTAAAGGATCAGTATAATACATTTCTACTTCATCACCATCACTTAGTCCATCCCCATCTGTATCATCATTTTCATAATCGGTACCATATGTCATTATTTCTTGATAATCAATTAAGCCGTCGCCATCGCTATCTGTTTCTGTTTCTTCTTCATTAGTTGATGGATCTGTTCCACCATATATCTCATCACCATCGCTTATACCATCATCATCGGTATCTTCTAGCAAAGGGTCGGTTTTGTAATTATATACTTCATCGCCATCCTCTAAGCCATCGCCATCCGTATCTGTTGCATTGGGTAAAGTACCTATCTCTTTTTCTAACTTGTCATCTAAACCATCGCCATCCGTATCCGCAATGTTCGGATCGCTATCTGAACCTATTTCATCAAAGTCACTTAAGCCATCGCCATCCGTATCCATCTCAACTGGGCTTGTGCCATAAGTTTTTACTTCGGCACCATCACTGAGGCCATCGCCATCCGTATCATCGAGATAGGGCAACGTTTCTTCACCATCTACTTCTTCTTTATCACTTAAGCCATCATGATCTGAATCGACCTCATCCGGATCCGTACCGTGCTGATGAATTTCATCGCCATCCTCTAAACCATCGCCATCCGTGTCTTTATTTTGGGGATCCCAACCTCGGCGAATTTCCCAACCATCGTCTATCCAGTCATCATCCGTGTCAGCATTATCTGGTTCAGTACCATACCTGTTAACTTCTTCGCCATCAAGTAGTTCATCATTATCAGAATCTTCATTATCCCATTGGCAATTATGTCGTTCTTCTTCCTCATTGGTAAGGCCATCATTGTCATAGTCATCATCTGGAGCACCTTCATATTCATATGCAAATGCATTATAAAAAACAAAAGGATTCATTAGAAAAATAGCTAAGAATATAATTATAAATAACTTCTTAGGTATTGATTTTAGGTGATTTTTAAAGATTTTCATACACTTTTCCCCCTTAAAAACATAATACGCACTAAAAATTTATGGTTCTGTAATAATTATATCAAGGAATAATAAAAAATTCTATATAAATATTAAAACATGGAATAGCGAGGGGGACTTCGTTATGTCGTCTGCAAAAAAATGCCGTCAACGCAAACGTGACGGCATTTTTTATATTTATGAGAAACTACTTCCCAGTTATCAATACAGTTTTAGTTTCGCCATTCCACACAACTTCAGCGCCTGATAATTCGGCAATTGCCCTTAATGGCACCATGGTACGCCCTTCTACGATGACTGCCGGCGAATCAAGCGTAATGGTGCTACCGTCAGCTCTGACGATTTGATCGGCACCGATTTTAAGATGCATGGCATTTTCTGAACCGATAATAACCGTTTGAGTCTCCTCTTGCCAAACAATTGCCAAGCCTAACGCTTCAGAGATAAATCTAACCGGTACCATCGTGCGCCCGTTGCTAATAAATGGTGCAGAATCTGATAGCACCTCGGTTTTATTGACTAAAATCGTCAAATCAGAGGCTTTTAAATTACTTGGAACCTGCTCTGCTTTTGACCAATCAAACTGTAATTTGGCAAATTGTTCACCGGCACCCGGTTTATAAACGCCGCTGTTGGCAATTGTATCCATCATGTCAACCCATACGGCAACTTCAATGGTCTGTTCTTTTTGGTTAGAGCGACTAAAGCTAAACGTCTGATTATATTCCGCATTGTCATGCATGATGACGAGCGCTTCATTGCGCGGGCCTTCGGCTTTGTCGTCGAAAATAAACATATTGGTTATATGTCCATTCATCTGTTGAAATTCCATCGGTTTACAATCGATCATATAGGTCATTCGACCATTGCGCTCGACAACTGTTGCAATGGGTCTTAAGGCATTGTTACCCATCGAATCTGTGCCTGCTTCATAATAGTGTTCTAACATTACCGGTACATTATAGACCATTAATTGACCAGCGGGCTGCGCTTCAACAACAGCCAAATTGGCGACGATTAGCGCTAATAGTAACATTACAAGCGATATTCTTTTTAACATAATTTCCTCCTCATATGTCTAGATAACTGTTCCGTAACTGTTCAGTCGCAATGTTTGGCATCATGTCATCTCGACTAAAATGGAGATCTCGCTTTTTAGAACCCGAGATTTTTCGATTTCGGCTTCACCTATAGCCTGGTCGCAAATCAGAGATTTGCTGCTCGGCTGAGCAACCGACTCAAAATGACAACTCGACTGAATAGTTACACTATTCCTACATTTCTTTTGGTAAAACAATCGTTTTATCCTTAAAATTTTCTATTATCAACTGCGTATCGTACAGCTGACTGACGACTTGGCCGTTCAGGACGGCTTTGGGTTGACCTTGAAAGACAATTTTACCATCAGCTAGGCCGACAACTTCATCAGAGTAGTTAATTGCCTGCATAATATCATGTAAAACCATAATAATCGTCACGCCCATTTGCTGATTTATCTTCTTTATCAAAGCCAGTATTTCCATTTGATACTTGATATCTAAATAGGTGGTCGGCTCATCTAACAAAAGTATTTTGCTATTTTGAGCCAGCGCCATCGCCAAGAATACGCGTTGCCTTTGACCGCCAGATAATTTGCGCACTTCGTGCTCTCTTAAGTCTTGCAAATCAGTCATTTTTAGCGCTTGCTCAATCTGCTCATAATCTTCATCAGAATATTTTTGGAGCGGTTTCAGGTATGGCGTTCTACCATAGGCCACTAAGCGGCCAACGCTAATATCGCCCAAAATTTGATTTTGCTGATAGACGATGCCGACCTCACGCGCAAATTCTTTGCGCTTATAGTCTTCGATTCGCTTGCCGGCAAGCATTATTCTACCGTGTCGCGTTTTTAAATTGCCAGCACAGAGATTGAGCAGCGTCGATTTGCCACAACCATTGGCGCCCATCAATGTGGTGATCATACCGATTTTAAATTTGACATTAACATCGCGTAGTATTTTTTCTTTATCATAGGCAAAAGAAAGGTGTTTAATTTCCATAGTCTTTTCCCCCCGCTTTTAGCAACAGTATAAAAAATGGCCCGCCGACTACCGACATGATAATCGCTGCCTGTATTTCAAATGGATAAGCAATTATCCGACCAAAAGTGTCTGATAGCAATAGCAAAAATGCACCCAATAGCGCCGAATAGGGCAACAAAAACTTGTGATCACCCGTTACCAATAACCGTCCGATGTGCGGTACCAGTAGGCCAACAAAGCCAATCACACCGACGACGGCCGTCGTAATTGAGGCTAATACTATGGCAATTAAAGCGACAAAAAATCGATCGCGATCGACATTGACGCCGAGTGATTTTATGGTTTTATCTTCCAAAGTTAAAAGGTTGCAAGTTTTAATGGTAAATAACGCCAGTATTAAAAATATACCGGCATAAATTGCCAGCAGCCAAACATCATTCCAAGTCTTTTGAGCGACATTACCGGCAATAATCGACTGCGTTTGGGTTAGGCGACCGCCGAACATTTGCTTTAGTGATTCGGCGATGCCAATAAAGGTCATATTGAGCGCAATACCAACCAGTATCAAACGAACCGGCCGAACGCCACCATCCCAAGCTAGTGTATAGATTAAAAAGTAGGCGACAAGACCGCCAAAAATGCTAAAAAACGGCGTCAAATAGTAAAGCCTTGGCAAAAATGTAGTCATCAAAACGCCGACTAAGGAGGCGGCAGATGAAATGCCGATAATGCCCGGATCGGTCATTGGATTTTTCATAGCCGCTTGTAGCATCGTACCGGAAACAGCCAGCGCTGCACCGGCAAATAGCGCAATGATAATGCGCGGAAAGCGCAAATTATAAACCGCTGCCACATTGGAATCGTATTCGACAAATAAGCCGCGCAACAACTGCTCTGTGCTCACTTGTATACTACCGGATTTAATCGAATAAATCAGTAGTATCACGAGCATAATTAGCGTAATCAAAAAAGTTAAACCGATTTTTAGCCGTTTAGCACTAGTCATAAAGCACCTCTTTTAAGTCTTCTAGCGCTGCCGGGTAATTAAAATTGGCCGACATGCCAAATTTTTGATAGTCGAGATCATAGACCTCACCCGCTTTGACACAGCGAAAATTTTGCCAAATATCGTTTTCGGCAAAATCTTTGTCAAACATCGCCATGACGTCTTCCGGCAAGGCGTGAGCTGTTCGCAAAATAACATCAGGATCTTTAGTCAACATATCCTCGGTATTAACCGCGATAAATTGTTGATCGCTATCAGCATAGACATTTTCGGCACCGGCCAACTTGACCAGCGAGCCGACATAAGAATGCTCTGTTGCTACGACATAAGATCCCGGTAGCCCCATTAAAATCAATACTGACTTCGTCTCTTTGCCCTGTAGTTGGTCTCGATAATCGGCCATAAAGGCTTCGTATTCGGCGACTAATTGCGCCGCCTGCTCTTCTTTGTCAAGTAATCGACCCAAGTCTTGAATTGATTTATACATACCCGCTACATTATTTAGATTTAAGAAACCATAATCGATTTCAGCAGCCTGATATTTCGGTAGTAAATCCGATATTAAGCTAACCGGTCCAAATACATAATCAGGGTCAAGCGTTTTTATCACTTCAATATCCGGCGTCATCGCCATGCCAATCTTCGGTAAATCAGCATAGCGTTCCGGTAATTCAGTATTATCAGAATTAGGTACAGCCACTAAATCGACATCTAATTTTTCCATAATGGAAACCGTTGACATACTGGTGGCAATAATGCGTTTAGTCGACGAATTATTGTCACTTGAACTGTTTGCATTACTCTGATCGACGCAGGCTGTTAAGACGAAAACAATTAGTATAATTAAGCCAATTAGTCTAGTCTTTCTCATACAAGGCCTCCTGCTCAATATCATTACGCGCTTTTAAGTAGCGCGCTAAGGCCAAAAGCACAATAGCCAACACGACAAAAAAGAAAGTCAATAACACTAAAAGTAGCACCAAACCATTGACGAGAATCGTCGTTAATGGGCCCCACGGTCGAGCAGTCTCTGCAGTTGACGGCAACGCACCATTTTGAATGCTTTGTGAAGTATTCTGCTCACTGTTTTCGGCCGCGAAAAGCGCTTTTATCTGCGGCGAGTCCTTCATCAATAGGCCATGGTCATAGCCGAGTTGTCCGGCTGACATTAAATTGCCCGCACCTTGCAACTCGATTTTACCGGTCGCATCACCCGATGATGACTTGACGACATTCTGCAATTGACCGCTTTCTCCCATCGCTATAAAATCGGCATTGCCAGCAGCAAAGTCTGAAAAGCTCATGTAAAAAATTACCTGTCGTTCCATCGGATCAACATAGCCGCTCACCCTGATGATGGCCTCTTTTGATGGTACGGCAAAGCGATAATCGGTCGTTTCTGTACTTTCTTGCACAACTTGATAGTCAAGCGCATAAAAATCGTCTCCCGCTCTTGCTTGACTAGAGAAATTAACATCGCTGATATAGTCCATCATATTCAAGCGTACACAGGCGTACCATTGACCATCGACCTCTTCAAAGAGCGCGACATTATGCGCGACATTTTCAACCATGCCCTGACCAATGCCCGGATTATTGCCGGCATCTTCAATTAATCCGCTAATTGGATGTGCATAATGGGCGTGAACCGTCGCAGTTTCAGCTGAATAGGCATGAGCAAATAACAACAATACGGAAATGGTAATTACTGATAGAATTATCTTTTTCATCATTGCCGCTCCTTTCTGTTTGCAAAATCTGCTCTTTCCTTTTTTAATTCAGCCAAATACTGTAACTCGGCCAACACGACTTTATAGTATTTAATACTAAAGTAAATGCCACCGATTAACAGCAGTAAAAAAATTGTCAGTAATAACATGATGATGCCGGGGCGTTCGGCGACTTGCGGCATATCTTGATAATAAGTTTCGCTTGCTTTGTCATCCAATCGACTCATTTGGTCGGCAAAACTATCAGCAGATTGTGTATTTGCTGGCGTTTCTGTTTGTGGGGCAGACGCAGCTTGGTTTTCTTTAACCACTGCAAAGGGAACAAATTTATCATAGCTAAATTTTATATCCGTTCCCTCACTTTGATAGTTGATTTCCTCTAACTCGCCATCTAATGCGTACAGTTTTACGTTTTCACTATCGCCATTTATAGCCGACGGAATAGTAAGCATGAAATCACCCTGCGGCATGTATGATTCGCGCAAGTCATTGATTGATGAGGTAACATCATAAGGTATTTCCGTCAATTCGCCCAACGCCCTTACCTGGTATACCTTAATCGTTGCCTCACGTGGTAATTGGTCGGCATAGTTCTTTTCAATTTGCGTTAGAGTTTCACCGTGCAGTTCATCGGCATAAAAATAAAAATCATTGTCAAACGTCCCGGCGGCAGCTTCTAATTTAATGCCTTTATCGATGCGAAGCACCGCTTTATCGCCATCAAAAATTGGCTTTTCGACACCGTTTTCAGCTTCCAAAACCAATTCCGCCTGTTGTTTATCAATCTGCTCTACAGCTGAAAAATCAAGTTTGAGCCGTGCTTGAACCGGCTCTTCACCCATTGGCTCAACTCTAGGATCAACCATTACATCTAAAAATTGTACTTTTTCACGTAATGGCAATATAAATAAACGTGGCCGCGCGACATCTAAATCTTTAACCTGCAGACTATAGTCAGCCCGTTCTGCTCTCAAATACTTTTCACCAGTGTCGTAATACAAATCGACCAAAGAGGTGTTAATATTCATCACCGACATCTGAACGACGCCGATATACAACGTCGTTTGATTGCCCTCAACTACTAAATTGGCAGAATGATTGATGGCATTATTGCCCATCGACGGCTTATCTTCAAAGGCATGCCACAATTCAACCGGCAGACGATAATAAATGGGCTCTGTAACAGCTTCAGTTGCCGGCTGTTGATCAGACTGTGTCTGTTCGCTAGAGTTAAGTTGCGCAAGCAAATCTGCCGGATAGATCATTTCTATGCGCGCCTTTTGACTGCCGGAACCCATTTCAGCCATAACCGGAACATAGACAGCGCAATCGATGATGGTTTGATTTAAGTCGACCGGAAATTCCAAAACTTTGGGATATGGTAGACCCTTCATCTCGCTGTCAATACCATTTTGCGGATCGTTATACTGATCGAAAACATCATAGCTTTCTATTATGTCCACCGCTTGATCGTTAACTGATAATTTTCCCAAATAACCGGTAAAATTCATAAATTCGAGCGCGCTTAACTCTATTCTCAATCGCGCTTTGCCATCGCTAACAGTCAACTTGGCGTCGTGTTGCAGCGCGTCATTACCCATCGATAAATCATCTTGATAGGCCTTTAAAAGGCGTACTTCAACGTCATACTGACCATCGACAACATCGGCCGAAACAACCTGACTGCACATTAAAAAAAGCAATACCATAAAAAGCCACAATAGCTTTTTGTTCATTTAATTTTCTCCTGACCAAACAATAATAATCTGAGATAAACATAAACGAGTCTAACGATTAGCTGATTAAATCTTTGCAAACCGCTTATCGCCAGACCCGTCATTTAGTTGTTACTACAACTAATACAGTGTTTTGCTATTTATCTAACTGCAATACCTTATCGACAATCACTGCCATATTGGCGCGCGTGACGGCCTCTTGTGGATTAATTCTACCAAAGTCATCCAACGTCAATATGCCATTTGTTAACGCCCAAGCAACCGCTTCCTTTGCATAAGCCGAAACCTTGGCGGCATCACTATGTGCATTTAGCAGCGACATATCTACCACACCGGTTAATGACGGCTTCTGTTGGCGATAAAGAATCGTGATAATTTGTTCTTTGGTCAAGACGTCGAGCGGTCCAAACATCGTTTCACTATAACCCTCGACGATACCAAGATTCTGCGCCCAACCAATTGCCTTTGAATACCATTGATCGACTGCGACATCTTCAAAAGTTGAACCTACAACAGCCACTTGCGGTTCTCCGGCAATGCGGTATAACATCGTTGTCAAAGTCGCCCTATCGACTGAAGCATACGGCGTAAACATGCCATCACCGGTGCCATTTAATACGCCCATTTTTGATAATTTTTCAACGGCGTTGTAAAAAGGATGCTGTAGAGTAACATCAATGTAACGCAACTCTCCAGATGCCAAAGCGGCTTCTCGCTCGGCTAGCGGATCTAACAGTGACGCTGCGTCCGCCGGCTTTGCCTCATCTTTAGAATCGGGCTTTGTTTCTTCTTTTGGCTTGGCATCTCTATCCTCTAACGGTGTGAAAGAAATATAAGCATCAACTTCGCGCGCCATCGCATCGGCATACATGTTAACATAAACGCCTTCACTTTCGGCCTCGACAGGTATTCGAACATCCCTGACCTGTCTAGTACCATTTTCATCAGTGCGATAGCTCAATATGTCGGCATCATATAAGTTGGAGCCTAAACCTGAAGTATAATACTTTATTTCAGACGCATTGCCCAACAGACCCATAAAGTGAATTGATTGAAATTCGACAGTCAAGTACCAGTTGTCGCCAACCACTTCAATTAGGCCCTCATCATCGATTGCTTCAGCCGCCATTGAGTCCTTTGTAATGTCGTGGGCATTTTTAACGCGCGTGCGAACAGTGAATGACTCATCGACAGAATCCAACTCGTCAGCGCCAGCATCGTCTGCCGAGCCTTCTTCAAAGACAACTTTTATCATATGATCAGCTGTGATATCTTCAAAGCGGTAACCACCGACGGATCCCTTCTTCTTGCCGTCAATCAAGATGTACTTAACGCGATAGCCATCATCAGGGATAAATGAATAGAGCTGAACAGCGCCCTCTTTAACAGTCGTTTGGCCAGCTGGCTCAATTGAACCATTGGCACCGGCGCTGGCTGTTATCGTATATAGCGCCGATTCGACAGCATCTTTTTCAAAGCTAACCGCTATCGTATGATTTGCTTTCAAATCATCAAAAGTGTAGCTAGTGATAGCGCCTTGGCTTTCGTCATCAACCAAGACATTTTTAATGTGATAACCGTCATCAGCAGTAAACGAATATACTTTACTGCCGCCTTCTTTGACAGTCACCTGACCAGTTGGTTCGATTGAACCGTTGGCACCAGCACTCGCCGTGATCGTATAAAACACCGGCTCGACAACATCTTTTTCAAAATTAGCCATTATCGTGTGATCAGCTGTCACATTTTCAAATGTATAGCTGTCAACAGCGCCAATTTTTAAATCATCGATTAATACTTCTTTGATATGATACCCAGCGTCAGCACTAATCGAATAGGTTTGATCTTCACCACTGGTAACAGTAGTAGAACCTGCCGGCTCAATTGAGCCATTGGCACCAGCAGTAGCCGTTATAGTATAGGACGGCAAAACTTCATCAGCTATTGTAAAAGCAATATAAGCGTCGACTGTTTTTCCCATTGCATCGACATACATATTGACATAGATGCCTTCTGAATTAACAGGCAGCGGCATATAAACCTCAAGCTGTTTATTTCCTTGTGCATCAGTTTCTTCACTAATGATGTCTGCTTCTGCTAAAGTCGATCCAAGTCCATCTGTATAGTACTTTATGTCAGAAGCATTACCGGGGAATGTTCCGGCCGGCGTTTGCATGTACATCGTCTGAAACTTAGCAGTCAAATACCAATTGCCATCAGTTACTTTAAGTAAGCCATCTTCAACAAGCGCATCAGCCGCACCTGAAGATTCAGTAATATTATCTGCTTTCATCAAATAGGTCTTTACAGGATACTCGCCATCCGGTAGTGAGGAACTGACAGCTTCTTCTTCAAAACTAACTGCTATTGTATGATTGGCATTGATGTCATTGAATGTATAGCTGTCGCGAACACCGACACTTTGGCCATCGATCAACACATCTTTAACGCGATAGCCATCGTCAGGTAAAAATTCATAATCCAGACTAGCACCCTGCTCGACAGTGGTCTGACCAGCCGGTTCAATTGAGCCATTTGGGCCGGCGTTAGCCTCTATCGAATAATATGTAATATCCTCTTCAAAACTAACTGCTATTGTATGATTGGCATCGACGTCATTGAATGTATAGCTGTCGCGGGCACCAACACTTTGGTCATCGATCAACACATCTTTAACGCGATAGCCATCGTTAGGCAAAAATTCGTAATCCAGACTAGAACCCTGTTCGACAGTGGTCTGACCAGCCGGTTCAATTGCACCATTTGGGCCAGCCGAGGCATCAATAGTAAAAGATGGTAAAATTGGCTCACCTACCGAGTAAACAAAATAAGCATCAACCGCTCCACCCATCGCATCGACAAACAGATTGACAAAAATACCTTCCGAATCGGCTGCCACCGGGAATCTGACTTTTCCAACGGGTTTAACTGGCCCTTGTCCCGGTATTTCAAATGGCGGTGCATCATCACGACGGCTGATAACCTCTACATTCTTCGCCTCTGCACCAGTTGAAGAATTACCTTCTTCATAGTATTTCATTTCTATAACATTACCAGGCATTGAGCTGCCGCCAAATTCCAAATACATTGTATGAAACTCAAGCGTCAAAAACCACTCGCCGTCAATCACCTCAAGTAGGCCATCATGATTCAAGGCGCCATCTGACATAGAATCCTCACTAATATTGCCAGCTTGTTTCGCATGAACTTCTACAGAATACATGCCGTCTGCTAAAGAATCGGCATAAGATGCACCTGTTGTATAGGCCGTGCTGAATAAAATCAGCAGTGCCAATAGTATGCTAAAATACTTTTTAAAACTTCCTTTCATACTTTCCTCCTCGTTAGTTTAGCGTCACTTTTGTTAAAGCACCTATTCATTTATGAAAACGGCAATCGCAATACGCTGCCACAAATAAGCAATCTAATTGCAATTGATTATCACTTCGCTACATCATCTCATTAATTACTTAAAAAAGCAAGCACTATATAAAAAATTTTTTTTACTTTTTTGCAAAATACGCAATAATTAAGCTGAATTGTCAAAGACAATATAAATATGACACGTTTTTTTAAGCAAACTAAAAAAACGCACCAAAAAAAGTTTTTTTAATAAACAATTTTTTTGTAATATAGCTTGAAAATAACTTGCAATATGATATCATAGAGTTGTATTATTGAGGTTTCAAAACAGACTGTTGTCAACCGTTAATTTATGAAAAGAGGTTTTAGATGAACGCTGAAAAAGTTAAACAGGCTGCCGAGGCATTCGGCAAAGACATGACTGCATTTTTGCGCGATGTAGTCGCCCTGCCCGGCGAAAGCGCCGAGGAAAAAGAAGTGGCCCTGCGCATTGCTGAAGAAATGAAAAAATTGGAATTTAACGAAGTCGAAATCGATCCGCAAGGTAATGTTATCGGTTACATGGGTACCGGTGACAAAATCATTGCCTTTGACGGCCACATCGACACTGTCGGTATCGGCGAAATCAAAAACTGGAACTTTGACCCCTATGAAGGTTATGAAAACGATACCGAGATCGGCGGTCGCGGCACATCTGACCAACTCGGCGGTGTTGTCAGTGCGGTTTACGGCGCACGCATTATGAAGGAATTATCGCTAATTCCGGACGGCTACAAAATCATGGTCAGTGGCACCGTGCAAGAAGAAGACTGCGACGGCCTCTGCTGGGAATATATCATCAAAGAAGGCAAAGTACGTCCTGAGTTTGTCGTTTCAACCGAACCGACCGATGGCGGCATCTACCGTGGCCACCGCGGTCGTATGGAAATCCGCGTCGATGTCAAAGGTATTTCATGCCACGGTTCAGCACCGGAGCGCGGCGACAACGCCATCTTCAAAATGGCCGATATTTTACAAGACATTCGCGCCCTCAATGAAAACGATGCTGCCGACAGCACCGAAATCAAAGGCCTTGTCAAAATGCTTGACCAAAAATACAACCCCGAGTTTAAAGAGGCCAATTTCTTAGGTCGCGGTACTGTTACCGTATCAGAGGTGTTCTACTCCAGCCCATCGCGTTGTGCTGTTGCCGACGGTTGCTCGGTTTCACTCGATCGCCGTATGACAGCCGGTGAAACTTGGCAATCTTGTCTTGAAGAAATCCGTCAACTGCCCAATGTTAAAAAATACGGTAAAGACGTCGAAGTATCGATGTATCAATATGACAGACCATCTTACACCGGCTTAGTTTACCCGATTGAGTGTTACTTCCCGACTTGGGTTATTTCAGAAGACCACCCTGTCACAAAATCACTCGAAAACGCCCACAAAGCATTATTTGGTAGCGAGCGCTTAGGCTTTAGCGGCACTAATCCGGAAAGACAACAACGCCCCTTAACTGACAAGTGGACT
>PDWJ01003202.1_pt1 | contig 15936 bp, 12 predicted proteins | sample 1430881 | NCBI WGS metagenome assembly PDWJ01 (sample SAMN01162460, study PRJNA174530) | Oral metagenome, whole genome shotgun sequencing project. | biome: Marine environment; feature: Marine mammal; material: Swab sample of the gingival sulcus; isolation source: swab sample of gingival sulcus... | reverse complement strand
GCCCATCTGGTATTAAACGACGATTTAACCCCGACCACCGGCCAGATGTTTATTGGCTTCGGCACTCAAATTGAAAGTGTCAAAGGCGGCAGCGGCAACGATAGCCTGACCGGCAATAGCGCGGATAATTACTTATTCGGCTACGACGGCAATGATACGCTGATTGGTGGTAAAGGCGATGACCAGTTAGAAGGTGGTCTCGGCGCCGATACATTACGTGGCGGTGAAGGTAGCGATACTTTTATTTTTGCCAGCCCCTTTGATGGCACACAAGATACTCTGCTGGATTTTAATCTGACCGAAAGTGATGTGCTTCAACTGGAAAATAACCTGTTTACCTCATTAGACGAAGGGCTATTGGGTGCGGAACACTTTGTGCTGGGACGCGAAGCCAAAGACAGCGATGATTATATTTTCTATGATCAGGCAACAGGCGAATTGGCCTATGATCAGGATGGCAGCGGCAGTAGCTCCGCAGTCATTTTCGCCCACTTAAATCCCGGAGACGAACTCACCCATCAGCAAATCATGATTGTATAAACAATATTAAAGTAATTAAGCGCTTATTTTTTAAACATAAGCGCTTAATTTATGCTTGCGTTATTCTGGTTAAAAATCAAGCCTTTCTGAAAAATTACTACCCGATTGTTTTTGATGACTTAATTGCTATTTTTACTACAATAAACTGTAAAAAACAACTGGCTTAGTGCCAAATCCTTGCAATTATGAAACCGACAAAGGCTTCACAGTATACTGATCAAAGAAAATATCTATAAACAAGATAAACCCGATTTTAGCAATTCCCCACAATTTTAGAACAAACTACCAGTGTGGTTTTGTCCTCGCGATAGACCTTATTAAACAGGCGGATTTTGCCAAATGACTTTATGATGGCCTGTCACGGGTGTAGATAGTCGAATCCTTCTTAAGCGATCAAATAAAGCTTTTTTGGTTATTTCAAATTGGTGTTTTTATGTAATGATCCCAACAACCTGCCATAATCACACTGCTTGTCTATAGGAAAATAAACTTCTCCCCAGTCAACATCCGGACGTGTCATCATAATTGCAATAATAATTGGCATCATCACTTCTAGCACCCGATGACCTGCCGTAAGCATTTTGCGATTGTAATCAACTCCATGAGCAGCTCCGCCATGCATAATTTGATTTCTAATCACATATAGACGATCAAAAACCACGCTCAACATCGCCTCAAGATCTTCTTTTTGCAATGATTGTATAACAAACTCTTGTGTTTTCTTCAGCCTTGGTGCCCACTCTATGGAATTATCTTTTTTTGCATTCCAATACGGTGAAAAAGTATATTTGGACTTTATCAACACCAATACCGATTCGCGTTGTGCACAGCATACGCTGCGCCAAAGATATTTATCCTTATCATATTGAGCAAGTTTACGAAAAAAATGCTCATAAACGTTACGTGTTTTGGTGTGTTTATCAGCACCACCGGCTGCATAGCAAGCATTAAAGGCTATCCATAACGTAATAAAGGCTATATCAACATCTTGTCGATAGATTTGTGCTGCATGCATCCAACTGAGAGCCCGGCGCAGGCGCATTCTAAAGTTAACATCAATAGTACAAGAGAGGTGCTGAAAACGTTCATCTAATTGACTCAATGGCGGCACTGGCATAATCAATCTTATCCTTATTTAGTGAAATAGTTATTCGACTAATTTATCAGTTATTTGCCAAAAATATCAAACTAGGGACCGTCATCATCTCCTGTTTTATGGCATTTAAATCAGCGCCAGGACATTGCAATTGATAAACACATTGCATCGCCATTTTTTGTGCCACAATCGTCAGTTTACGCTGCTTAATAATCCGCATTAAAGCATTTACTGAAGGATAATCTACTTGCACATTCAAAATAGACATCGGCACGATCACTTCGCGAGACGCATCATACAAAGCACCATGACTGGCTTCTTTGTAGGCTTTAATCAGCCCCGGCACCCCTAACAATGTCCCCCCGAAATAACGCACAACCACAACCACAATTTCACTTAAAGCAAACGATAAAATCTGATTATAAATAGGCAGTCCGGCTGTTCCGGATGGTTCGCCATCATCATTGGCTCGATAATACTTGCCTATTCGATAAGCATAACAATGATGTCGTGCCTTGAAATGTTGTTGTCTAAGGCTAGCCACATACTCCTCAGCTGCCGCCACACTTATCACTGGTTTGGCATAAGCAATAAACTTGCTCCCTTTGCTGGTATAGGTGTATTCATGTGTATCTTTTATACGATAAAGATTAGATTCATTATTCATATTTCACATTATAGCGGAAAATAATAATTATTTAATATACTGTTTTTCAGTTAAATATCGCCAATAACGCCGTGGCATTTGTTGGGCATGCAAGCGCATATTTCGTCTCTCACTAATGGCGGTTACCTGAAAATAATCCTGCCACAATTTTTGATAAAAGCGTTCGTCATCAGCTAATGCCGCCTGCCGTAGTTGTGCTAAAGATTCTACAGATAAGCTGATACTCTGCAAATTATGTAAGTCATAAAAAACCGCATAATGGCGTTTAACATCGGCAATTGTCCAGCGTTGATCACCAAAGCGCTTGGCAAAAAATGGTGCGACCAAGGGTAGCACGTCATAATCCGGTGCAACAGGAGCGATGAATTGTCCGTCTTGAGTTTGGGCAAAGCGGACAAAACCTTTTAGGCGGTGCTGCTCACGTTTCACACTTTTCACAAACTGACTTAAGCGCAGCACATCCGGTTGACCATAATCATTGAGAATTTGTCTGGGCGCTTGCTTAATGGCGTAACGAATCACAGCCAGCAGCGTATCGTCACGATCCTCGGCTTCAAACAAACGTCCGTATAAAAAATAACGCAATTCCTCGTAGCCAAAAACTTGTTTTAACTTGGCAAACACCCGTTTGGCCTTGTCGGCTTCGGTGGCGATTTCAATATGCCGCGCCAGTAAATCGCTCACTTGCCCTGTTCCGCTTAACAGCTGCACATGACTAAAGCGCTCACGATAAACAATAAATACCGCAGTTAAAAAACCATCAAAACTACCGTCATAGCGAATAACTATCATGCAAAAAGCTCTAATTGAGCACTCAATAATGCCCGGCGATGTTTGCTGATTGTTTGTCGCAGTAGGCGCTTTTTCAAATGCTCATCATCCAAATGATGTGCTTGCGAACCGCTACCTCTAAAACAAACAAAATATTGCGCCCGATTCACCGCCGCCCCCATTTTGCGCAAATGTTCGAGTGTCAGGCGTTGATGACGACGTGCGTGAATGATTTTTTGTGCACTTTGATGCCCAATGCCGGGAACCCGCAAAATCATAGATAACGGGGCAAATTGCAAATCCACAGGGAATAAACCACGATGACGCAACGCCCACGCCAACTTAGGATCAATATCTAAATCCAGAAAATGCTGCTTAGGAGATAAAATTTCCTCAGCGGCAAATCCATAAAAACGCATTAGCCAATCCGCTTGATACAAACGGTTTTCACGTACCAATGGCACTTCACTTCCCTGATCTGGCAAGCGAGCATCATTAAGCATTGGCACATAGCCAGAGTAATAAACGCGTTTAAGTGCCAACTCTTGATAACAATGTTTGGCCACCCCAAGAATCTGTCGATCCGTTTCCTCAGTCGCTCCAACAATCAACTGGGTACTTTGTCCAGCCGGAGCAAATTTAGGTGTCGACTTAATGGTTTTGCGCATATCTTGCAGAGAAATAATTTCATCTCGTACCGTTTTCATCGGCGCAATCATATCCTGATGCGTTTTTTCCGGTGCCAACTTAGCCAGTCCGGAGCGGGTTGGGATTTCCATATTAATACTTAAACGGTCGGCATAAAGCCCGGCCTCTTTGATCAGTTCTGAAGAAGCTTTGGGGATTGTTTTTAAATGAATATAACCAAAAAAACGCTCTTCTTCACGCAATTTTTTAGCCACTCGTACCATCATCTCCATGGTATGGTCCGGATTTTTGATAATACCCGAACTTAAAAACAGCCCTTCGATATAATTGCGACGATAAAAATCAAGCGTCAGCTGCACAACCTCATCAACCGTAAATGCTGCCCGCTCAATATCATTACTGCGCCTTGACACACAATAAGCACAATCATAAATACACTGATTGGTCAGCAGAATTTTTAGCAGTGAAATACAACGCCCATCTTCTGTAAAACTATGACAGACCCCACTGGTTGAACTGTTCCCCAATCCGCTTTCATTGCGACGTTTTCCACCACTTGATGAACACGACACATCGTACTTAGCGGCATCGGCAAGAATATTAAGTTTTTTCCGCAGGCGATCATAATTCATAACAAAATAATGACATAAATAAACCAAAGAATGAAGTAACAAAGCATAGCATGCCAGCGCATATTATATTCAAATCATAATCTTATTAACCGATAAATAAATGTTTACCAAACGCAATTGTACTTCTTCAGTAATCATTTTAACACTGAACTAAATTAATAAAACCCTTACTAAACAACCATAACCATTTATGATTAAAAGGAAATTTTTAGCTAATCAACTTTTTATTTAATCCTGGATTATTTTTACTATACTATCCTGACCAGTCATTAAAAAAGAGTAGACAAATGCAAACACAAAAATGTTTTCTTTTCTCATATGCTACCCCGCAACAAAACGCTATCCAAAATGAGATTTTTGGCCGCTTACTTCAAGGAGAACCCGATATTTTATCTGGATATACCTTAAGCAAAATTCCTGTCAGCGACTCAAATACCATCCACCAAACTGGGAAAGACCATTACCCAATCGCATTAAAATCTGATGATGCAAATAGTTGTATTAAAGGAATCATTTTTGAAATTAGCGAAGCTGAGCTAGCAGCGGTTGATAAATACAAAGGCCATAATTATCAACGTATAATAGCAACTTTTGCTTCCGGACGTCGGGCCTGGGTCTATATTGCCAAGTCCAACAATAGGCCCTCCACTATCGCCGCCAATATTCATGACATCAAAATGCGGATAAAAATAGCCTGTGAGCATTCAAACAGAAACCCTGATGACATTCGATTATTGCTGGCCACCAAAACCGTCACTCCCTCAAGAATTAAGGAAGCCTTTGCCTGTGGAGAAACACTAATTGGAGAGAATAAGGTACAAGAAGTAATACAAAAATATGCGGATTTACAGGCCATTCCACATCAACAACATTTTATTGGTCACCTGCAAACCAATAAAGTCAAAGAAATCCTAAAATACAATATTTCTTGTATTCAGTCTTTAGACAGAATGAGTTTGGCAGAAAAACTACAGCGGCAGTTAGGCCTGAAAAATCAAACCATGGAAGTGTTAATTCAGATAAACACTTCCGATGAGGAAAGCAAATTCGGTCTTTCACCACATGATGCCTTAGATTTCATCCGAAAAGTGGCAACATTTAACACTCTAAAGATTAAAGGTCTAATGACCATCGGTTTATTTAGTACTGATCACGATAAAATCAGAGCCTGCTTCAAGCGCTTAAAAGCCATACAACAAGAAGTCATAAAAGCCAACATTCCCAATGTTGAAATGCAAGAGATGTCGATGGGTATGAGTGGCGATTTAGAAATTGCCATTGAAGAAGGCGCAACCATTATTAGAGTGGGAACGGCAATATTCGGACAAAGACAGTATCCAGACAGTTATTATTGGAATGAAAGCAATAAAATTGATTAATAACTAAACCAGTTGCCCTATACTTCAGGAAGCGCCGCAAAATGCACAGCTTGCGTAAAGTTCAAGGAATGATCACCGTCAATTTCACCTATCAATTAGGATAGACAAAATTACGCAGAATACATGACGTAACTATTTGCCCCAATAGGCATTTTGCCGAGCCTCCTTCACCAACTTGGTTTATCTAAAACTTGAGAAAATACTGAATACCCTCGTTCAGCTCCTCTTGGCGCTATAAATGGACCAAGTAAGTGTTAGGCAAAAGTACGAAAAATTGACTAAACGGTCTCTTTTCGTATCATATAGTATAAATTGGTTAATTATTTATCTGACTGATAGTGCAAGTAAAATTCTCAGCATTTTTTGTATTAATCTTAAAATTAACCTTAAGCACTTTTTTATTTCTCAGCCAAAGCGTATCATTTCCGCCATGACAAGGACGATTGACAACACCATGCCCGCAACCATCCGCCTCACCCAATACAGCCACGGTGCCGGCTGCGGCTGCAAAATCTCTCCCAGAGTACTGGATACCATCCTGGCTTCCAGCATCGCCAGGCCCGATGCACAGAACCTGCTGGTCGGCAACAGCAGCAAAGACGACGCCGCCGCTTATGATCTCGGCAACGGTCAGGTTATCCTCAGTACTACCGATTTTTTTATGCCGATTGTCGACGACCCGTTTGACTTCGGGCGCATTGCCGCCACCAATGCCATCAGCGATATTTATGCCATGGGTGGTACGCCGCTGATGGCGATTGCCATCCTCGGCTGGCCGATCAGCGTCCTGCCCGCCGAAGTCGCACAACGTGTGGTCGAAGGTGGACGCCAGGCTTGTGCAGATGCAGGTATTACGCTGGCCGGCGGGCACAGCATCGATTGCCCGGAACCGATTTTCGGTCTTGCCGTCACCGGGCAAGTCGATAAAGCGCACCTGATGCAAAACAACACTGCAACCGCCGGTTGTAAACTGTATCTGAGCAAGCCACTTGGTGTTGGCATACTCACTACCGCACAAAAACACAATAAACTTAAACCCGAACACGCCAGCCTGGCGCGCGATACCATGTGCATGTTGAACTGCGTCGGCGCAGAAGCGGCACGCCTTGAAGGCGTTAAAGCGATAACGGATATTACCGGCTTTGGCCTGATGGGTCATCTGCTTGAAGTCTGCGAAGGCAGCGGAGTTAACGCCGTTATTGATGAACACGCCGTACCCGTGTTGCCGTCTGTGCGCGATTATATTGATGCAGACTGTATTCCTGGCGGTAACGGACGCAATTTTGCCGCCTACGGCCATAAACTCGACGCACTCACTGACATTCAGCGCGCCTTATTCTGTGACCCGCAAACCAGTGGTGGCCTGCTTATCGCTGTCGAACCTGAACACGCGCGTGCATTAGAATGCTTGCTACAAGAAACCGGACTCTACGCTAAACCCATTGGCAAACTCGTCCCTGCCCGTGAGGATTACCGCATCAGCATTGCCTCATGATTCGACCCGATAGTGATGACTACACCAGTTTATTTTTGCGTGACAAGCCGTTTATTGACTTGCGGGCGCCACTTGAGTTTGCCAAAGGCGCTTTCCCAACCAGTGTCAGCCTGCCGTTGATGGATAATCAGGAGCGCGCCAAGGTTGGTACCTGTTATAAACATAACGGGCAAGCGGCGGCAATCAAGCTCGGGCACCATCTGGTCAGTGGCGAAAACAAAGCCAAGCGTCTTAACACGTGGCTTCAATTTGCCGAGCAACACCCCGACGGTTATCTGTATTGCTGGCGCGGCGGACTACGTAGCAAAACGGTGCAGGAATGGCTTGCCGCGGCGGGCTGCGCTTACCCACGCGTTATTGGTGGTTATAAGGCGATGCGCCGCTTTCTAATCGATACCCAAAGCCGCATTCTCGAGGAAACCCCGTTGCTCATCCTCGCCGGACGTACCGGCTGTGCCAAGACCGAATTACTCAATGAACTGCCTAATAGTATTGACCTTGAAGCTCTCGCTCATCATCGCGGCAGCAGCTTCGGTAAGCACCCCGACGGTCAGCCGGCGCAACTTGAGTTTGAAAATGCGCTGGCGATTACCTTATTGCGCCGCAACCATGTCTATCCAAGGCAAACACTTATCATCGAAGATGAGGGTAAGCTGATTGGGCGCAGTGCGTTGCCACTCAAGCTACACCATAAAATGAGTTCGGCTCCGCTGGTAGTGGTCGACAGTCCACTTGAAGATCGCCTTGAGCACAGTTTCCACAACTACATTTTACACAAGCTTGACGAATGGCGCCGCGCCGTTGGTGACGAGCAGGCCTTCGACGCTTTTGCCAATGACTTGCAGCAATCACTTTCTAACATCCGCAAACGTCTTGGCGGCTTGCACTACCAGCAAATTGCAGCAGTGATGCAACACGCCCTTGAGCAGCATCGGCGTGGCGACCCCAGCGAGCACCGCGTGTGGATCAAAATCCTGCTCACGAACTATTACGACCCGATGTATGATCATCAGCTCAGCCAAAAAGCCGATCGCATTATGTTTCGTGGTTCACGTGAACAAGTCCGCGACTATTTCAGCAGCCACCTAACCCAAAACCACTTATCTTTGAGCGAAGCACTATGACGACTTTTACGCCCTGTATTATTGAGACCACCACCGCCACACAAGAAGATGCTGAGCGTATTGCCAATCAGCGCGATGTCGCCTGATTATCAAGCTTGGTTAGCAGATACACTCATCCCTGACTTTTGTCCACTACGGTTTACCGGCAAAAAGAAGACAGCTCGAAATAAGATAAATGATACTTAAGTTGCTTTAACTTAAGCGAATTTATTAATAGACGTTATTAATTTTAACCAGGTAACTTTGATTAAGCGCTTATATCACACCTATTCGGAGAAAGATTAATAAGGTGCCAATCTTTTTTGAGTGCGCTACCATAGGTGTTTTTATTTAGCGTTATGACTGTATGGTTAAAAATATTTACTGGCAAGAACTCAAGGGAACCTTAGCGCTTGGTTTGCCGCTTATTTTTACCCAATTATTAGGTCAGGCCCAACAGGTCATTGATACCGTCATGGCCGGTCAGCATGATGCACTAACCTTATCTGCCGTATCCATCGCCTCTCAAATGTTTGCTTTAGTGTATCTACTGATGATTGGTATCGGGGTCGCTATATCGGCAACTATTTCTCGCTATCACGGCAAAAATGACCGCATCCATATCCGCCGTTCTTTTCAGCAAAGCGTATGGCTGATGTTTTTTTTAACCATTCTCGCTTTTATGCTTATTTGTTTAAGTGCATTTGTGCCTGATTTAATTGGCAGTGAGGAGAATATCGCCCGTGAAGCAAAAAAATATTTGCTCACCCTCGCGCCATGCGGGGCAATATTAATATTATCCATGGCACCCAGATTTTTTCTTGAAGGAATGGCTTTTCCGCGCCCGAACATTATTATTCAATTATGGTTATTACCTTTAAATGTCTTTTTAAACTGGGCGTTTCTTAGCGGCTGGTCGATTTTTCCTGCGCTTGGCGCGCAAGGTATGGCCATTGCCACGGCAATATGCTATTTACTTTATACTGTTTTAATTTTTACCCAGCTTTTTCGTGACGTTCACTGGCGCTCATTACGTTTATTCCGACATTTTTCCCCACCGCAAATGGTACAAATGAGTGCTTTGTTACGTATCGGTATCCCAATTTCATTAGCCATTATTATGGAAGCCGCATTATTTTTTTCCATTGGTTTGATCGTCAGTCGTAGTAATGTTATCAATACCGGCGCAAATCAAATTGCGCTAAACTTTTCCAGCCTTATATTTATGGTGCCTTTGGGATTATCTTCCGCATTAACCGTGCGCGTTTCTAATGCCATTGGCCGTCAGGATTTAATGACCACCCGTATCCGTAGTATTAGCGGAATCGCCCTATCGGCAGGTTTGATGTTATGCTCGGCGATAATGATGCTTTTATTTGGTGATTATATTGCCAATTTTTATAGTGACGACGCGCAGATCATACCAATTGCCGAAGGAATTTTGGGGGTTGTGGCTATTTTTCAAATTTTTGATGGTATACAAGTAAGCGCCGCCGGGGTCTTACGTGGTATGCACGATACTAAAATTGCCATGATTTATGCTTTTATCGGCTATTGGCTTCTAGGTTTTCCGCTAGGGCTATTTTTTGCTTATGTTCTTGGTTATGGTATTTACGGGCTATGGTCAGGCATTGCCTGCGGATTATTTGTCAATGCCACTCTCGGAACCCGTCGGGTTTGGCAGAAAATCAAACCAAACCATTAGCAAACGATTTAACAATGATAACCTGCCTGGAATGGACTCTTATCTTTTGATGGCCTGCCAATATTTATACTTTAATATCATCGAGTAAGTTTTTTATAAGCTTCACTATACCAATGGTTTACGTTGCTTTAAAAGCATTAAAGTGTTTAGTTAACCTTATTCAATCACCGCTTTTTCCGATTTTGTCGCCGCAATCAGGCGAGAAAGCAATTCAGGCCAATCAATCTCAGTTTGATGGCCAATAATATCTAAATGTGGAAGACCTTTTCCTTTGACAAGATAAAAACTGGAGCTATCAATGGCCTCAACACCTGTAAGCGTCAGAACATTGTTTTGCAGTGTCGCCGAAAAGCCCAGTTTTTCATAAGGAAATTCATTTAAAAACTCAACAAACTGACTGACGATAGCCGTTCCGCCGCCCGCCGAGGACAAATAACGTACCGCTTCATGTGAAATCCGACGTCGACCGGGATTGTCCTTATCGGTATTAAGCGTACCGGAAAACTGAGTCGGTTCCCAGTCAACCAACACCACATCTTTGACTATTCCTTCGATATTGCCTTGCACGGCAGCAATATCAAAAGCCTCGGTCAGCATTCCCAGGTCCAAATTATCAATAGAGAGATTAAACCCGGCGGTGGGAATATCTTGAAGTAGCGCTTTTATATATAACGCATCTACACTAATAACCCCATTGAATACATGAATAATGACTGGCTTTGATAGTTTTAATCCTTCACGATTCCAATGCATCTCAGGAAAATTTCCACTAATTTTACCTCTAAATTCCGGCCAATTAAGCGCTTTACTAAATTCAAACAAATCAATCGGCAAAATGGCGGCATTAAGCAAATAGCCATCTTCAGCATCAGGCGCTAACGAATTCACCTGAATACCTCCATTTAAAATAGGAATGAAAAATGGCTCGCATAAGACCACACCATCTTTTGTCCAATCAAATGATACTGTAAATCCTACAATCGGCAGGTCATACCATTTGGCACTACCAATCGACAAATATGATCGCTGCTTGGCCACCGACTGGCCCAACTGACCATCAAGATCTTTTAAAATAAAGCGCTGCTGATTATCAATCATATCGACATGATTAAGCACGGCGTTAATATTGCGCCAACCGTTTTTCTGCCACTCTCCCGAAATAAACAGCGTTCCATTAAGCGTCATATCATTAAACATCGTATCTTGCAAAAATGCTTTAGCATAGCGCTCATAGATTTTCGCAGCATCTCCGCTTAAGTGTTCAATACCCGCCTTAATCAATCTCCCGTTTCGGGTGTCTAAAACCAACATACCGCGAACATTAACCATACGATCATCAAAACGAAAATCACGTAATGTTAAATGCTCACCTGTATAAATAATGTCGCTTTGCCAACGTATCGGCGCATCATTAGCGTTGATATACACCGAGGTAAATAGCATCTCTCCCTGATTAACCGCCCCTTCCATGGTGCCTTGCCAGTGCTTGCCATCCTGACTGGACAAATTTAAGCCAATATTCATATTTACCTTATCTATTGCCTGCATGGCGTCCGCACTTTGCCAAGTAAAATTAGACAACACCAGGTCCCCGCTCAGTTGCCACCCCTGTTGTGTGCGTAGCAGCTGCAAATTGGGTCTAAATTTGCCACTTGCTCCTTTCGGCATATCAATACCGATAGCACCTAACCATTGTTCAATAACCTTAAGCGGTAATTTAGCCTGTAAATGACTGTCGACAATATGCCGACCATTTAAGACAGTAATAACGGTTAAAATATCATCTTTAGCTTGTAACTTTAGCCCGACACCCCGTGGCCAAATAACCTCGCCGCTAAGTAGTTGCTGCAACGTAAACGACTGAGAATTTAGAGTAAATGGCGTCTTTGCCCAAATAAATTTGGCCGTCGATTCGCCAACATCCATATTTCCGTCATCCCAACGCCAAATACTTTTATATAATAAATTGCGCAACTGATAATGCTGGCCATGCAACTCCTGGGCAGTGATCATCACTTGCCAGCTATCAATAGTTTCCAGCGATTGGGCATCAATATCCAGCGATTTAAAAATATTGCCATCAATATTGGCACGTCCAATATTGACTTCCAAATTCAGCCCAAAACATAGCGCAGGGAAAAGGATAAGTATCCACAAATATTTCATCGTACTATTATGCCCGAAAGTAACCGCTTTTCGTATTTTTTATCTCACAACTTTTCAGCAACATAAGACAAAACGAACCGTGAAAAATCTTATGCCAAGATTATCAAATAGATTAATTAACGATTCATTGCTTACAGCAACATGCTCTCCCCCACAAAATAACAATTTCTCGGTTTGACTTGAAAAATTATCTCCTGCCCCCATAAAAAAGAAATTCATGAAAAACTTAGAGGCCACTATGGAAGAAAACAATAAACATTCTCCAAAACAGATTGATAGCGAAGATAACACCCAACATATAACCGAGCAAGATACGCTTAGCCAAGAGAATGAACAAACCCAAACCGAAGAAACGCCCGATCCAATTTCACCAGATGATATTACTTCTGAAATTGACGAGCTCAACGCCACATTAGAAATAATGAAGGCGCAAATTCTGCGCGAAAGAGCCGATAATGACAATCTACGCAAACGTCAAGAGCGTGAGTTACAAAATGCCTATAAATTTGCGACCGAAAAATTAATCAAAGATTTGCTTCCTATCATTGACTCTTTGATATTGGGCATTGAATCAGCTCAAAAAAATGAGCAACACGAAGCTTTAGCACAATTTATTTCCGGTTCGGAAATGACCTTGAAACTTTTTAAGGACACGTTAACTCGGCATGGCGTCATCGAAATTGATCCTACTGGTGAAAAATTTGACCCCGAGCGTCATGAAGCCGTAAGCATGGTATCTAATACCGATATAACGCCAAATACAGTAATGCATGTTACCCAAAAAGGCTACGAGCTAAATGGTCGGATTATTCGCGCGGCTCAAGTTATTGTCGCTAAGGCCTTATAACATAAAGATAACGGTAGATGATTTTTTAGAAAATAACGCCAAAATTATTTTTTCTCTTGAAAAAAAAAACATCTGCCCCATTAATAGTTTTAGTATTATTTAATCAGATTTTAAGAGGACATTATGAGTAAAATTATTGGGATTGACTTAGGCACAACAAACTCTTGTGTGGCTATTATGGATGGTGACAAACCACGTGTTATCGAAAACACCGAAGGCGGTCGTACCACGCCTTCAATCGTTGCTTTTGTTGAAGATGGTGAAATTTTAGTAGGTCAGCCGGCAAAACGCCAGGCCGTAACCAACCCTAAAAATACCATTTATGCCATCAAACGCCTAATCGGCCGCCGTTTTGAGGAAAAAGAAGTACAAAAAGACATTAAATTAGTACCTTATAACATTGTTAAAGCCGATAATGGTGATGCTTGGGTTGAAATTAACGGCAAGAAAATGGCTGCCCCGGAAATTTCTGCACGCATCTTACAAAAAATGAAGAAAACCGCCGAAGACTATCTTGGTGAAAAAGTCACCGAAGCGGTAATTACCGTTCCCGCCTATTTTAATGACAGCCAACGTCAAGCCACAAAAGACGCTGGAAAAATTGCGGGTTTAAATGTCCGCCGCATCATTAACGAACCAACCGCAGCCGCATTAGCCTATGGCATGGATCGTAAAGCTGAAGATGCAAAAATTGCTGTTTACGACTTAGGTGGAGGAACTTTTGATATTTCTATTATTGAAATGGCTGACTTAGATGGCGAACGTCAGTTTGAAGTTTTGGCCACTAACGGGGATACTTTCTTAGGTGGTGAGGACTTTGACGGACGGATTATCGATTATTTGGTCGCTGAGTTTAAGAAAGATAGCGGTATAGATTTATCAAAAGATTCATTAGCGCTACAACGCTTAAAAGAAGCCGCTGAAAAGGCAAAAATAGAGTTATCATCCAGCCAACAAACCGAGATCAACTTGCCATATATCACCGCCGATGCTTCCGGTCCAAAACACTTGAACCTAAAGCTCACCCGAGCCAAACTCGAATCACTCGTTGAGGATTTGATTGAAAAAACCCTTGAACCTTGCCGTCAATCATTAAAAGATGCCGGTCTATCCAATAAGGATATTAATGACGTTATCTTGGTTGGTGGCCAAACTCGTATGCCTAAAGTACAAGAAGTGGTAAAAAACTTCTTTGGCAAGGAACCACGCAAAGATATTAACCCGGATGAAGCCGTTGCTTTAGGGGCTGCCATTCAAGGTGGTGTATTAGGTGGTGATGTGAAAGATGTTTTATTGCTTGATGTTACCCCATTATCTTTAGGTATTGAAACAATGGGCGGGGTAATGACCAAACTTATTGAGAAAAACACCACTATCCCAACCAATGCAGAGCAAGTATTCTCAACAGCAGAGGATAATCAAACAGCCGTCACCATTCATATTTTGCAAGGTGAACGCCAACAAGCAAATGCAAATAAATCATTAGGCCGCTTTGACCTGACTGACATTCGCCCGGCACCACGTGGCATGCCTCAGATTAAAGTGACTTTTGATATTGATGCCAACGGCATCTTAAACGTATCTGCCAAAGACAACGATACGGGTAAAGAACAATCTATCGTGATAAAAGCAAGTTCCGGTTTATCCGATGAAGAAGTCGCCCGCATGGTACAAGATGCCGAAGCACATGCTGAAGAAGATAAACAGTTCCAAGAAAAAGTGACGGCTAAAAACAATGCCGAATCTATGATTCATGGTATTGAAAAGTCATTGGAAGAGCTAAAAGATGACGACATTACCGAGCAAGAACGTACCACTGTTACAGAGGCAGTTAATACCTTACGTAGCGCTATTGAAAGCGATAATTTAGACGATATCAAGTCTAAAACAGATGCACTAATGGAGGCCTCTGCACCAGTCATGCAAAAAGCTTATGCCAAACAGGCTGAAAAAAACCAAAGTGAAACCAATTCACAAAATGGTGAAAGCAAAAACGGCAAAGATGACGTGATAGACGCTGAGTTTGAAGAAGTCAAAGACGACGATAACAATAGCTAACTTTTACTTACCCGGGGCGGGTAACTCCGCCCTTTTTTTATTGAAACACTATGGCTAATAACAAAGACTTATACAAAATCCTAGGGGTTAATAAAACAGCCTCTGCTGACGAAATAAAAAAAGCATTCCGCAAACTGGCCATGAAGCTACATCCTGACCGCAATCCGGATAATAAAGAGGCCGAAGCCAAGTTTAAGGAAGTCAAAGCTGCTTATGACATTTTAAGTGACGAACAAAAGCGCGCCACTTATGACCGTTTTGGTTATGACGCCGCAAGAGGTAATGCTCAAGCTGGTTTTGGCGGTGCAGGTAGCGGAGGATTTAGTGATATCTTTGGCGATGTTTTCGGAGACATCTTTGGTCGACGTCAGGGTGGAGGCAAACGACAAAACCGAGGTCGTGATTTGGCCTACGAGCTTGATCTCTCCCTAGAAGAAGCGGTCAACGGTAAAAACACCACCATTAGAATTCCTACCTATGTCCCTTGTAAAAAGTGTCACGCCACCGGGGCGACCAAAAAATCAACCAAACGGACTTGTCCAACCTGTCAAGGAAGCGGTCAAGTACGCATGCAGCAAGGATTTTTCTCTATTGCCCAAACTTGTCCTAATTGTCAGGGTAAAGGCCAGATTATTGAAAATCCTTGTGACAAATGTCACGGTGAAGGTCGGGTTCACGAGCACGTTTCCAAACAGGTTAATATTCCGGCAGGCGTTGATAGCGGAGATAGAATCCGTTTAAGCGGCGAAGGTGAGGCCGGAGAAATGGGCGCCCCTGCTGGTGATCTGTTTGTAGAAATTCGCGTCCGCAAGCACCCTATTTTTACCCG
>PDWJ01004223.1_pt1 | contig 15937 bp, 14 predicted proteins | sample 1430881 | NCBI WGS metagenome assembly PDWJ01 (sample SAMN01162460, study PRJNA174530) | Oral metagenome, whole genome shotgun sequencing project. | biome: Marine environment; feature: Marine mammal; material: Swab sample of the gingival sulcus; isolation source: swab sample of gingival sulcus... | reverse complement strand
TGCAATTTGGCGGCAGGCAGCAAGATTATATAAGCACAACCGCACAAGGTGCCGACAGCAGCCTGTATATTGCCGGCGGATTTGACAAAAATTTTATTTTTGACCCCGACAGCCTGAACACGGGCAATGAAAAAGACATATTTATCATAAAACTAAGCAAATGTTCAGAGCCGGAGTATGCCAACAACAATATTTTTAAGAAAGAAAATATTGCCGTAACAGCCAATACTTTTTATGAAGGGCATGAGGGCATAATCCCGGAAAGTGAAAATCAGGATGAGCCGGCAGCAAATCAAAACACAAGGGGTGATGCTAAAGATAAAAATAAGGATACGGACAAAAGACCAAAGCTGAATTTAAACATTGAGGTATTTCCAAACCCCTCAGAGGGCAAATTTACCATGCTTGTGCATAATGCCCCCAAAAAAGTGCCCCTTCAATATGAAATATATACCCCCGAAGGCAAGTTGCTTACAAAAAGAAGTACGAAAAAACCGATTGTAGAGATTAATTTGGAAAAACAAGCCCCGGGCAGCTATTTTTTAAGAGTAAAAAATGAACAAAACATCATAGATAAAACATTAATAATTCTTAAGTAGTGCTTGTAAAAAAACGAGATAGACAATGAGGCTTGAGTACTTCGAGGTTCAATATCTAAAAATAAAATTAAGCATGAAATTTACTCCGGCAAATCAGAAATTTGAATATTATAAAAATAAACATATGAAAACATTAAGACTATTAATTTCAATATTTGTTCTTTTAAACAGCCTTAATATATTTGCGCAAGAAAAAGATGGCGGGGCGGATGATGATGATATTATGACCCCTCCCTATTCAAACGTTATCCCGCCCGGGCCTAATGCCGCAAGTTTGGGGAAATACGGCGAGACGCCCGTAAGTTTGTTTAACGGAAGAACAAATGTTTCCATTCCGCTTTGGGAAATACAGACAAAAACCATAAATCTGCCCATAAGCTTATCATACGATGCCGGCGGGTTGAAAGTGTCGGAAGTTCCGAGTTGGGTCGGAGCAGGTTGGTCGCTGAATGCCGGCGGCGTAATAACAAGAGTTGTTCGAGGCGAACCGGATGATAATCCTCTTAATGATGATCATAAAGGATATATGTTTATTTCTGATATTCCCCAAGAAGGAGATTTTACCGGCTATAACAACGATATTGACAGTAACAAAGTCAAATTAAGAAAGATTGCTTCGGGAAAATTACATGATTATCAATACGATAATTTTTACTTTAATTTTGCGGGCTATTCGGGGAAATTTCATTTAAAGAACGGACATAATTATAGCAATAAGAGTAACAATAATGATTATGTGCGTTTGAATTTTATAAGCATCCCTTTTCAGGAAATTAAAATTGAATATATATATGACTACACACTCTTTCAAATAGGAGGTTTTAAAGTTACCACTCCGGACGGACTTCAATATTTATTTACGGAAAGGGAGCTTACATCAACGATAACAGAAAATATCGTAGAACTAAATTCTGTTAATTCATGGTATTTAACAGAAATTATCGGCTTAAAAAATGACACTGTATCATTTGAATACGAGCAAGATATAATGTATAGAAAACTTGCTAAACAGGTCGCCTATCAAGAGTGTTTAGATACGGCAGCTTATGGTTATTCAAAAACGAGTATTGCCTTTATTAAAACAGAAAGTCCCCGGCTTTCAAAAATAATTACGCCCGACCAAATTTTGATTTTTAAAGAAGATTCGGTCTCCAGGTCAGATATTGAAAATGTCTGGGATACAGGAAGCAACCGGTCTGATTGCCATGCCTTGGACGAAATTAAGATTTATGCAAGGGACAATGATGAGATAAGCCCCAAGCCGGGAAATTATTTTAAATCCTTTGTTTTTGTTTCTGATTATAAAATAGGATACTCTCGCTTAACACTGAACGAAGTATATGAAAAAACGCAAGACAATCAAATGCCGGGCTACCAATTTTCTTATCATAAGAGCAACGATTTTCCGAATTTAGGAGAAGCCTTAAACAATGAAGATTACTGGGGTTTTTATAAAAAAAACATCCCCGCAGATGCCCAAAATGATTTGCCGAAAATAGAATTTATATCCGGAACATCCTGTATCTATAAAAACGAAACCGGAACCAATAAATTGACCGATACTGCATCGGTAAAAAACGGAACATTAAACAAAATCATATACCCTACAAAAGGATATACTCTTTTTGAATACGAGCCCAATATGGTTCAGCGATTTAGCCATACCGATTGGAGCCTAGAGATACAAGGAACCTCATCTTCAGGTACTGCAACTGCTTCTGCTTCGGTTGCAGGAGGTACAAAGGACTCCGACTTCGAAATAGAAAACAATGGCAACTATCAAGTTTTCTATAAATTTTCCGAAGGCGGAACCGGACCCGGTAACGGAACCGGAAATGATTTGAAACAAAGCTACAGTGGCACCTTCGAAGTTCGGGTGAATAACAATAAAATAGTTGGACATAACAGAATATCAACCGAAGACTTACCAATAGAGAGTAGTGCTACAGTATATTTATCCAAGCAATTTAATACATTAACAGTTGAATCCGGCAACAATAATATAACGGTTAGTGCAAGCGTAAGTTATGATTATTCAATGCCGGGGCATTTTCACAATGCAAAAATAAGCGACAATAAAGTCGGCGGAATAAGAATAAAAAAAATATCGGACTATACGGCAGAGGGCAAACTTGCTTCCGAAAGAAGCTATGAATATTCCGGCGGAAAAATTTTTACAATTCCCGTTTGGTTTAGAAGATATGATGTCAGAGAACGCATTGGCACCGACATTAATGCCCCCTATAAAACATTTAAATGTCTGCAAATAAACTCCAATAATGCCGGAGCCTTGGGTACGGTGCAGGGCAGCTATGCAGGTTATTCTAAAGTAACAGAGCTAAAAAAAGCCGCTGAGGACGGAACAACAATTAAAACCATTAAACATTTTAACAATGTGGAATACAGCCGCCCAGATAATTTCCCCTTCTTGCCGGTTTGGCAAGCAGACCCGGAGGTCGGGAAATTAAATAAAGAAGAAATTTTTTCCGACAATGTAAAAGTAAAAGAAATAGACTACCAATATTGCAACATCCAAAAAGGAAGCGCAACAGGTTTTATTGCAGGTGCAAAAATTGGTGGTTATAAAAGTCAAGATGTTACAACAATCGATGAGTTGTTTGATTTCCAAAATTACTCTTCCTATTCATATTTGGATAAATTAGCGTCGAAAAAAACCATTGAATATTTTGAGGGCGGCAAACAATTAGAGCTGGAGGAAAATTATACATACAACGAACAGGGTTTTCCGAGCAAAATAGAAATCGTAGAAATAAACAACAATAACAAAATAAGCCTGAGTGAAAAAAAATATGCCGTAGATATAGCTGATACGAACTTAGTTGCCTCGGATATGTACGGCGCGTACATACTCTCTCCCCTTGTAAAGCAAACAACAAAGGTAAACAATAGAGTCGTTGATAATCAGCTTATAAGTTATAAAAGAAAGAGCAATAAATATTTGCCGGATGTAATGCGGAAACAAAAGATAAATTCAAACGAAATGTATGAGCATATCCATTTTAGCAAATACGACGAATACGGAAACATAACAGAATATTACCCTGCCGATGATTACAAAACATGCCTGCTTTGGGGCTATAACTACAGCAAAGTAATTGCAAAAATTGAAAACAAAAACTATGACCAAGTGATGGCGGCATTGGGTGTGAGCTACGAAACCCTGCAAACAAAAAAAGCCGAAGCCCTAAAAAACCTTATGAATAATTTGCGAAACCACGAAAATATGAAAGATGCGCGCATCACAACTTATCAATACGACACCTTATTAAAAATGTTAAGCGAACAAACCGATCCGAACGGCAATTCGGCATATTACAAATACGACGACTTCGGAAGATTAAAATATGTGAAAGATCAAAACGAAAACATTATAAAAACTTATGATTATCATTTTAAAAACGTGAATTAAAAGAAAATGCAAAAACTCCTAATATCCATACCGTTTTTTATATTTGCAGGCATAGCGCCGCTTTTTTCTCAAAGTTTTAATAGAAACTACATAAAAACCAATCTGATAAAAGAAGCCGGTCTCACAAAAGCCAATGTCGGGACTGCTATAAATAATATAAAGAAGCAAACTCACATAAGTTATTTCGACGGCTTAGGCAGAGAAACACAAAACATCCTTGTTCAAGGCAGTCCCTCGTACAATGATATTGTAAAATTTCACGAATACGACCTTGCCGGAAGAGAGACACAAGTTTGGTTGCCCTTAACGCGTTCCGACAACTATAATCCGGGCGATTTTTGTCCGGATGCAAAAAATAAAACCAGAGACTTTTATGGGGATAATAATCCTTTTTCCGATATTGTTTACGACAATTCCGCCTTAAACAGAATAATCGAAAAAATTCCCGAAGGAAAGTTATACCGAAACCGAAATAAAAGCGTAAAAATTAAATACCTGACCAACGATGCAAACGAAATAATAAAATGGAAAGTTGTAAACGACCAATGTGTTAAGGACGGGAACGGCTATTTCTCGGAAGGCAGTCTTCGCCTAACAGAAATCACCGACGAAAACGGCAATAAAACCCGAGAATACAGCAATATTTCGGGGCAAGTTATCGTGAAAGCGGCTAAGTTAAACAACACTTGGATAAAAACCTATTATGTTTTTGACGACTTCGGACTTTTACGTTTTGTAATTCCGCCCCAAGCCGCTTTCGAAATAGAAGCAAACAATGCCTCTTTTCAAAATCTTGCGCAAATATATTGCTACGCCTACAAATACGACAAGAAAAAACGGCTGATTGAAAAAAAATTGCCCGGCGCAGCCCCCGTATATACGGTATATGACAAAAGAGACCTGCCCGTAGCCGTTCAAGACGGCAATATGCGGGAAAAAAATCTATGGATGTTTACCAAATACGATGTTTTTAAACGACCTGTAATTAAAGGTGTGATAGAAACTAATGCCAACCTGCCCGATATGCAAGCAACGCTTGATAATTTTTACCGGCAAAATACTACCTGCTGGGAAGAAAAATGCAGCAGCGGCTATACAAACCAAGCCTATCCGGATACTGCGCAAAGCAACTTAATCGACATATACAGCATTATTTGGTATGATGACTACGCGCATCCCTCATGCAATGCCGATTATATTGCCTATCCGCAAATAAACTCGGAGTATGACAGCACCCGCAGTTTTAAAGGTTTAACAACTTTTACGCTGACAAAAATATTAAACACGAACCAATATATAAAAACAAGCCTGTTCTACGATGAATACAATCGGGAAATTCAAAGCCAAACAACAAATCCGCAAAATGTTCCCGGACAATTGCACTATCTTGATATTATAAGCAATGAATATGATTTTACGGGCAAAATCACAAAAACCTTGCAAGATCATAAATCGGAGAGCACTGCTTCCTTTTCTATGAATGACATCCCAAGATTAAACATAAAAATACTCAATGAATTTAGCTACGACCATGCCGACAGAATTTTACAGAGCAAGGAAACACTCTATGAAGACGAGCAAATTATTTCGAGCATCGTAACACAAGCAAACGAATATAACGAACGCGGCGAATTAGAGAAAAAACGCTTGCACCAAAGCAGAGGAAACTGTCTGCAAGAACAAACTTTCAGATACAACCTGCGCGGTTGGCTTACGAGCATAAACGACCCTGAAAATCTTGGTGATAGTCTATTTGCGCTGCAACTGCTCTATGAAAATGCAAGCAGACCTCAGTACAACGGCAATATAAGCTCCATGATTTGGAACACCCGGCAAAAAAATCGCAGTCAATACAATTTCAGATACGATGCTTTAAACCGCCTGAAAAAAGCAAGATACCTCCCCGATGGCAGATACGATACTCGATACAGCTATGATTTGAACGGAAATATAACACAACTTAAACGTAATGGGATGGTTCAGAAAATCAATAATCCCGGCATATTTGAAAAGAAAAACATCGATAATTTACGATACCACTATTCAGGTAATCAACTGCTTAGGATTAAAGACAAGCCCTCCTCCGTATATCAAAGTTACGGTTTTTCGGATAAAGGTTCATCGGGAGACCGCTACATCATAGAATACGTTTATGATGCCAACGGCAATATGACAAGCGACGACAACAAAGGCATAAAACAGATAGAATACAATTTGCTGAACCTGCCCCGGCGCATATTCTTCAAAAAAAATGAGGCGATACACTATGTTTACGATGCCTCCGGCATAAAACTGGTAAAAGAAATATACAAAGACGGCGGCATAAAACGCTTCGACTATTTGGGCAATTTTGTATATGAAGACAACACGCTGAAATACATTATAACCGACTACGGAAAAATCACGGTAAATAATGAACAATATGCTCAAATATCTTCAAACGATACCTACACCCGCCACTATGATTTAAAAGACCACCTTGGTAATGTACGTGCAAGTTTTAGCGCCAAAGATGATAATACCCTCGAACTCCTGCAAGAAGACAGCTACTATCCCTTTGGCATGCAACAAAGCGCAATGAGTTACCTCTCCGGAAGTTCAGAGCAACGCAATTTTCACCTCTACAACGGCAAAGAACTGCAAACCGATTTTGACTTGGATTGGTACGACTACGGCGCAAGGTTCTATGACCCGCAGTTGGGGAGGTTTCATACTGTTGATCCACATGCAGAACGTTATCCAGCTTGGTCTCCTTATAATTTTGTGTATAATAACCCATTGATATTTATTGACCCAGATGGTAGAGATCCTATTTTGATAGTATTTACTGGTGGTGTTTCGGGAGATGGAAAATTGCAAACTAATTTTAATAGTTTAGGTACGGCAGGGAAAATTGCACAATCTGGAGTTGATGCAAATAGTACTGTGAAAGCAGGTGTCTTTGCCCCAGGTTACAGAGATAAAGATGCTGTCAGTAATGCATACAATTTTTTAACAAAGAACCATTCTAAAGGAGATAAAATAGTGATTTATGGTTATAGTCACGGAGGAGTAGCTGCTGAAAATTTGACAGAGAAATTAAAGGCAGGTGGCTATGATGTAGATTTATTAATTACCGTAGATGCAGCTTATGGCCCTGTTTCGGGCTCATTAGATAGAGATATATCTGATAATGTTGGCATCAATGTTAATGAATATCAGACAACAAATTCACCAATTGGCTCAAGAGGTGATAAAAATTCAGGAAGTTCTTCAACACAAATATTTAATATTAATGTTGGTGATTTAGTTGATGACGTTACTCACGGTAATATAGATGAAGCTACTTATGATTATAATTCTTCTTTAATAAAAACAATTTTTTCGGGAAAAAGACAAAAAGGAGAAATCAAAAGCACAAATTATAATCCAAGTTCTTCTCGTAGTAGTACAGAAGGTTCTTCAAGTTCAAGTTCAGGTTCAAGTTCGAGCAGTAGTTTTGATGAATCATCATTTTCAAATTAAACTAATTGTCTATGAAGTTTTTGAAAATATTTATACCGATTGTAGTTTTATTTATAGGCATATATTTATTTGCAATGTTTAAAATGATGAATTATGAATCGTTCTATAGTCCATCAGATGGAGAGTTTTATAGTTTTGAGAGTTTTAAAAATCAAGAAACTATTCCTTTTGTTTTGTATAAGTTTGTTTTAAATTTTCCTTTAAATGTTTTTAATTGGTTTACTAATAAATACTTATTTACAACTACCTATTTTTTTATACCCAATTCAATAGTATTAACACTTTTGGTAATGAAAAGGAAAACTATATTATCTTATTTGAAAAGAAGAATTAATAAGTAAATGAAAGACCCGAGCAATCGGGCTTTTTTATTCTACATCTTTAAGCACCCCACTAAGGGCATTCCTTATTTTTTCTTGATACCACCCCAAAAAAGAGTGTCCAACTTCAATAAAAAATAATCAATATAACTTTTAAAAACATTGTTTTTTGTATATTTGCCAAAGTATGTTTTGTATCAAAGAAATATTATACAGCTACTATCCCTTTGGCAAGAGACAAGCCGCCATGAGCTATCAAAAAAGCAACGTCTTGCAAGAACCCAACAACTACCTTTACAACGGCAAAGAGCTGCAAACCGATTTTGACTTAGATTGGTACGACTACGGCGCAAGGTTCTATGACCCGCAATTGGGGAGGTTTCATACACAAGACAGATTTGCAGAAAAATATTTTTCAATGTCGCCTTATCAATATGGTGCGAATAATCCTATATTAATGATTGATATTAATGGTGATAGTTTAATTGTATTGAATAATAAAGAAGGGGCTAAAGGTTTTGGACATATGGCTTCTATTATTGGAAATGACAAAAATGGTTGGACTTTTGTGTCAAAAGAAGGACGAAAAATAAACCCAGAAACGGGAGAGAAAGATGGTACTATGCTATTTGGAGGAGAAGCTAGTGTATTAAAAATTGTTTTTAACACTCTAGATGAAGCATTGCAAGATGTCCGACTTTCTTCATACGAAAGCGGTTTAGGTTTTAAAACAACTGAAGATGAAGATAAAAAGATTTTAAAAGTTACATTAGACAAAGCAAAGGAAGACTATCATGTTTTATATAATAATTGTGCAGATGCTGTCTCAGCAGGTTTGGAAACGATAAACAAAAATCCGGGGACAGATGGTGCCCCAAATGGATTAACTGGTGATGAAGGAAAGTCTTCTATTCCTAATAAAAGATTTAAAGAAATTGAAAATAGAAACAAAGGTGTTAAAAAAATTAATCTTGATGAAGAAAGAAACAAACAAAACAATTAACAGTATCATTTTTAACATAGCTTTAATAGGTTTATTTTTAATTGTTAATGCTTGTTATCAATATAAAACAAATGTGTTAAATTATTCATATAATAAAAACTTTTCAAGAAAAATTGGCGTTTTTAATGATGAATATAAGCTATTGTCCCCAATAGAGCTTTCAAAAACAACATCTTTACATTTTGTTGAAGCATGGTCAGAAAATTTGTGGTACTATATTGATCAAAAGGGAAATATTAAAATAACAGATAATGTAAATATTATCATACGGTTTAATTCAAGCCTACTAAATGATTCCATTAAATTTTATTCAACAGATTACAATATAGGTATTCTAGACGACAAAATAATTTTACCATTAAAAGAAGTTAGAAATGATAGTATAAAAATACAAATTGAAATTAATTCAAAAAACATAGATGCCTATTTTATAAAATTTATAAAATAAAAGTGGTCAAATGGTTGATGTAGTAATGAAAAGGTTTTATAGATCATACAGAAAATATAAAAAGAATAACAAATGAAAAAAATATTAACCTTATTATTAGCTCAATTTTTAATTGTTAATCTTTTTTCTCAAAAGATTAAAATTGATTCAACAAAAATACTATATACTGCAAAATTTCAAGTTTTAGAATCTGAAGCAATTTTATTTAGTAATATTAAAAAGTTAGAAGACTATATAGAAAGTAAATTTACCTCTCGGTTTTTAGAATCAAGAGGGTTTGATGATACAAAATTTATTTTAATTGAAAAAAGATCAAAATCTTTAGATTCTACTTTCATTAAAAATAAAAAAGAATCGTTTAAAAAAAATTATATTTACTTTTCATGTGATTATATAGTTGCATATGTACCTTCAACAGGTTTTTTTTATAGGTTAAAAGGTTTCCGTAAAAATGATTTTCCTGAATTGATGGATTATTTAGATAAAAACTCTTATTTGTATTCTAACTCTCTAAAAAATTATATTTTTCTTGGTTTAGCATATGTTGAAGACCTTGACCTTGAATGTTTAAATGAATATTATATAAGAAAGAAAAAAAATAAAAAAATAAAAAAAGATTATCCATGTTTAAGGTCATGTGCAGAACGAGATAGAAACATTTATGTACATTAGCATCCTAAACTTTATAAAATACCGAGAACCTATGTATTCTAATGATTATATTTTAAAAGCATTACCATTACAAACAACAATAACAGCATAATATAATTTAAAATTTGTTATTTCTATAAAAAACGATCAATATAACTTTTGAAAATTTTGTTTTTTGTATATTTGCCTAAGCATGTTTTGTATAGAAAAATATCATACAGCTACTATCCCTTTGGCATGAGACAAGCCGCCATGAGCTATCAAAAAAGCAACGTCTTGCAAGAACCCAACAACTACCTCTACAACGGCAAAGAACTGCAAACCGATTTTGACTTGGATTGGTATGATTATGGGGCAAGGTTTTATGATGCACAACTTGGACGCTTTCATTCGCAAGATAGGTTTGCTGAAAAATATCTCAGCTTCTCACCTTATCAGTACGGAGCAAATAGCCCGATGCTTTTCGTTGATATTAATGGAGACAGTCTTAATTTTTCAAGTGCAGTGGCTACCGATCCAAATGCAGTTAAAAATGTTACAAATGACTTACAGACTCAAACAGGTTTAACTTTAACAGTTGACCCTAGTAGTGGGCAAATGACTTATGCAACGACAAAAAATAAAAGAGGAAAAACAGTTCCAGCAATTGCTACAGATGCAAATGGGAAAAAAGTAGGCAGTAGAACTGCTAGGAAAATGATTATTAAAGCAATCGATAATAAAAAGACTGTAAATGTTTATGCGACAAATAAAATGGGGTCTAAGGGAGGAGACTTGCAAATCAATATAAATAGCACCCAAATAAATCGATTTATATCAGGAACATCTAGTGACCTAGATACTAAGACAATGGGGTTTGGAATGACCTTTTTGCATGAATTAGGACATACTAATGTCGGAGGCTCAAAGGTAGACCCACAAACATTTACTACGCCAAGTGGAGCAAAAACTGTTAAATTTGGGAAACTAGGAACTAATGTACCTAAAATGACTCGCATTAGAAGACAATTAGGAAGTAGTTATGGGCAGAGAACCTCATATGGCTCAATGCCAATAGGAAGTAATACTTACTTACCATTTAGTAAAGGAACAAAATCAGATTTAGAAAGAGGCATAGTTCCCGCAACCAGTTATATAAAACAATAGATAATTATGAAGATTTTATTATTTTTAATATTAGGGTTATCATTTTTAGTTTGCCCCGAAACAGAAAAGCAACAATATGAAAAAGCTTACTCTTACATTAATAATTGTGAGAATCTAAAAGAATTTGACAGAAAGATTTGCAAGAAAAAAAGTTCTATTCATTTTCCTGTAAATGTAATAAAAGAAATATATCCTCTATCTATATTAATATTTGGTAATGATATAATAGAAAATGATATTATGTCAAATGTAAATGCAAAAAATAATAGAATCTGCGATTTTGTATCTGAATTTGACAAGAAACATCAATTTAAACCGGTAGAGAAAGAAGTATTTTCAGAGTTATTTTCAAAGAATCCTAAATCACAGTTATATGTTGCGTTTTCCAAGCCAATAGGGAACATGCTTTTTGCAGAAATAGCATATGGTTTAAATCCAAATGTTGAAGTTAAAAGCATTAAAGATTTAACTACGTTTAATAGGACACTTGCATTGTTGTTTATTTTTGATGAAAGAGGGAAAATAAAAGAAGTCAAAAAACATATTAATCAATACAATTAGAATAAAAAAACATATTAATTTCTCTTATTTAATAAAGGAATCAATGAGAGCAAAAACGTGTTGTTTTTCGTTCTCTTTTAGTTTTTGAATATCCAAAGGTACTATTCAAAAAACTGTGTCCAATTTCAATAAAAAATAATCAATATAACTTTTAAAAACATTGTTTTTTGTATATTTGCCAAAGTATGTTTTGTATCAAAGAAATACCATACAGCTACTATCCCTTTGGCATGAGACAAAGCGCAATGAGTTACTTCTCCGGAAATTCAGAGCAACGCAATTTTTTCCTTTACAACGGCAAAGAACTGCAAACCGATTTTGACTTGGATTGGTACGACTACGGCGCAAGGTTCTATGACCCGCAATTGGGGAGGTGGCATGTGCCGGATCCGATGGCGGAAGCAAGAAATTGGCTATCGTCATATAGTTACGTACAAAATAATCCGATTTTAAGAATTGACCCAAATGGGATGTTGGATGATGGGTATGAAGACGGTGATGGTAATTACGTTTGGTTTAATTTTAGAAAAGAAGCTCAATTTAAAGATAAAGAAGGTACAACATGGTCTAAAGTTACTGATAATAAAGATCGCTGGAACGAAGCTATTGTAATTCGTGAAGCTGTAATAGATTTTTTAGTTCAAAATGAGTACGATGAGAGTTTCTTAAGACAAAATATTTCGTTGGTTGGAGATAGTGAAAGTGATTTATTTAATAAAGAGGTCTTTTCCAAAACAGCAATAACCGGAGGTATTGTTATGGACAAATCAAAATGGGAAGACGATGTTTATAATTCAGGAGGCGAAAATGCATACCAAACAAAAAAAGATATAAATGGATATGATGTTAAATGTTATCCTGATAAAAATGGAGAAAAAGGTCCGTTTATGACAATTGTAACCTCAAATCTAGCTTTACATACAATTGATGCTAAAATGATTAAAACTTTAATTAAAGAAAAAACGAACATTAGTATTACATTAATTATGCTTATCTATATGATATTAATAAATACTATTGCATTTTGTTTGAAAGAGTATCTATTAGATGGTCATTTTTATGTTGCAAGATTGTATGAAATTGTGATTTTTGACATTATATTTTGTTTTATCTTATATCATTTTCTGTTTTTTAAAAGAGGTATTTTCATATTTGCTACATTATGGCTTGTGTTTAGCTTTTTGCTAATTTCAACAGATGTAACGTTCTATTTTGATGCAGTGATTTTTTCTTTTTTACCATTTATTTATACACTTTGGTGTGAATTTAATGGAAATTATAAAATATTTAATTGGTTTTTAATTGGTTTTGGGTCAGTAATAATAATCGGATATTTTTTTGTATCAAAATTTACTTTATATAAAATTAGAACTAAATTATTTCTCTAACTCGTAGAGTAGCTTAAGTAAGAGATAATACAGAGAATCAAGAAGCTGTTTATAATGAAGCCGGACAAAAATATCCCGGTTGGTATGGCCCAAAAATACAATCAGGAAAGGCAGATATGCAACCAGCATTCTTTTTTAATTTATTAGGTGGTGCGGGTTCTGTAAAAGTTGGGATAAAAGTATTAAAAAATGTCTTATATAAAGAATTAAAAAGTGTAGAAAGAGACGCTAAGGGGAGTATGAAGTTGTGGCCAGCAGCAAGCAATGGTAGAACTGTCATAAATGGAATCGAATACACTACACATGCATTGGAAAGAATGCAACCTGTCGGAACGATTATGAAGGGGGACAAAGTCTTTAGTCGTGGAATCCCACCGTCTGTTGTTGAAAATGCAATTAAGTTTGGTCAAGTTACACGTGGCAACACGGCAGCGGAAGTTGTAAGGACTTTTGAAAATGTTAGAGTAATTACAAATCCACAAGGAACACGTGTTATTTCAGTAATTAAAATGGGGCATTAGTATGAAATTTAATGAAACGCAATCAAGACTGTGGGCTAATATGATTAATGTTATTGAAGATTTTCGTAAAGGAAATATTAATTACTATGATCTTGTATATGAATTAGAAGGAGCTTTAGATGCAGGAGAATTTAAAGATAAGGACTAGTGTAACTTTTGATGAAGCTAATAAATATTTACAAGTAATGGAAGAATTTTTGAGAAAGAATTCTTTTTGTGAAGAAGAATAAATCAGAAAGCTTCGAATTAATCGGAGCTTTTCATTCACATAACCCTTTGTAATTTTGTTTGCTTAATAAAAACATCAAGGAGAGCGAAGACGTGTTGTTTTTCGTTCTCTTTTAGTTTTTGAATATCGAGTACAAGGTTTACGATAGACTTTTTGGTACTATTTCCCTAAATTAGAGCCCTAAAATCGTTAACCTTTTTGAAAAAGAATATTTTGCCAGTCAATAAATAATATGCTAAATTTGGAGGCGGAGAGTTAGGCTTAAACTGGTACGATTATGGAGCAAGGAATTACCAAGCGGAATTAGGCAGGTGGTTTAATATTGACCCGTTGGCGGAGAAAGCCCCTAATTGGTCACCTTTTAGATATGGTTTTAATAATCCGATAAGTTGTATCGACCCAAATGGGATGTATGAAACCAGCTTTGAAGATGAGAATGGAAAAATATTACTTGAAACTAAGGATGGTAAGGATGATGTTGTTGTAACTGTTAGTAAACAAAACGAAGAAGCTTTTAAAGCAGCAGTTAATAGAGCTTTTGAAACCAATACTGATGTTAATACTGTTGAGTGGAGCACAAATTGGACACAGCATTTAAAATCAGGTCTTTTGGGTGCTACATATAATTCTTTAGGTAAAGAGTTTGCTCAAAATGCCTATCTGGATTATTTGAATACACCAACAACTTCAAACTGGTTGACATCTATCGGTGCTGCTGTATTAAGTAGATGGCTGAATCCTGAGATTTTAGCAGGAAATTTAGCCGGAGGAATAGCTGCCTTAGAGGCAATGCCTATGGCTGCCGCTAGAGGGGGAGCAAAAGCCGCTAAGGGGAGTACTTCTGCTGCTAGACTTTCCTCGAATGGAGCTAAATTAAATCAGCACTTAACTCAACTAGAAAAATATGGGTCAGGAGGGTTTAAGACACTTCAAAATGGTCGTTTTAGATATTATGGTAAAGCTACTTTAAATCGAGGTGATGCAAATTCTTTCAGGATGGTAAGGGAGTGGAACCCTGCTACAGGAGGCAAAAGAACATGGTTTGAAACACTTAACCCTAATGGTGGAGTAATACAAGTCAGACCTGAATTTGGGACAGGAGTTAAAACACACTATTTGTTCAATGGTTCAGGAGGATATTTAGGAAAATGGTAGTCAATCAAGATATTATATTAGAAGTTTATAAATCTGTGCTAAACGGCAGTCGTTCATATGCTGATGCTGATAGATGGGCATGGGAAATGATGCAACTTTTTGATGATGATAAGTTGAAATTTGAGCCAGAAAAAGATGAAGCTGTTTTATGGGAATTGATTCAATATCTATACGGTATTGATACTCCTAGCATGACTGATAGAACAAAGACAGCTCGTGATAATATAGATATCAAAGAGTTTTTAAAAGAGAAGAATATTGACTTATAAAACAAAAGCCTCACTTCGGTGGGGCTTTTTCATTTACATAATACTTTGTAATTTCGTTTGCTTAATAAAAGCATCAAGGAGAGCGAAGACGTGTTGTTTTTCGTTTTCTTTTAGTTTTTGAATATCCAGTACACGGTTTACGATAGACTTTTCGGTACTACACCTAAATTTATATCCATAAAATCGTTAACCTTTTCGAAAAAATATTTGTTGTTCAATGTATAATATGCTAAATTTGGAGGCGTATAATAAAAGAAAAAATGATGAAAGTGTTAAAAAGAAAATTAAAAGCTTTTAATTTACAAGAATTGCTGGTGGTATTGGTAATAATAGGAGTACTTATTTTGTTGGCATTACCAAATTTAATGCCCCTTATTTCTAAGGCAAAAAGTATGGAAGCACAGAATCAGTTGGTTTATTTATATAGTTTGGAAAAAAATTATTTCTATGTAAATTCTAAGTATAGTTTGTCGTTGTCAGATATCGATTTTGTTGCTCCAAAAACAGTTAATCAAGGGGGAAAAGCAAATTATATCTATAAAATTATACAAGCCACAAATAATACTTTTAAAGCAAGAGCAACAGCGGTTACCGATTTTGATGGAGATGGAGTCTTTAATGTTTGGGAAATAAATCAGGATAAAGATTTAAAAGAAGTTGTTAAGGATTGATATGATTCTATTTATAACAATATTCTTGTTATTGCATATTGC
>PDWJ01003201.1_pt1 | contig 15938 bp, 15 predicted proteins | sample 1430881 | NCBI WGS metagenome assembly PDWJ01 (sample SAMN01162460, study PRJNA174530) | Oral metagenome, whole genome shotgun sequencing project. | biome: Marine environment; feature: Marine mammal; material: Swab sample of the gingival sulcus; isolation source: swab sample of gingival sulcus... | reverse complement strand
TAGCGAGCTTCCACGACTTGTCGGTTCCCCACTGAGCCGAGAGGACTGGGGTTAGCAGATCAGTCACTTGTCTCCTCCTCAGCCGCAGCGGCGGGCAGCGCGTCGGGATCCGGCGCCTGCCAGCCCTTCTCGTGGGCGATCTCCAGACCGGTCAGCGAGGCGGGGCCCGCCGAGGGCCCTTCGTCTGCTCGGCCGTCGTCGAAGCCGGCGAGCACTCGCTCGGCCTCCCGCCAGGACGTGATCGTGGCGCCGCGCGGCGAAGCGACCTGCTTGCCGCAGCGCAGCGAGTCGATCAGTTCGTCCAGCTTTTCGGGATCCATGTTGTCGAAGAACTCCCAGTTGACCATCGCGACGGGCGCGAAGTCGCAGGCGGCGTTGCATTCGAGGCGTTCCAGCGAGAACATGCCGTCCTCGGTGGTCTGGTTCTCGTCGATGCCGAGGGTTTCCTTGGCCCGATCCAGCAGGATGTCGCCGCCCATCACGGCGCACAACGCGGTGGTGCAGATGCCCAGGTGGTGCTTGCCGCCGGGGCGACGCTTGTACATGGTGTAGAACGTGGCGACGCCGGAGACCTGGGCGGTGCTGATGCCCAGGATGTCGGCGCACACCTCGATGCCGTACGGGCTGATACGGCCGTCCACCGACTGCACGAGGTGCAGCATCGGCAGCAGCGCCGAGCGCGGCTGCGGGTAGCGCGCGGCCAGTTCCCGCAGTTCGGCGACGGTCGTCTCGTCAATGTTGGTCGACGAGTCGCTGTAGTCAACCGAACCGGACTCATCAAAGTGGCTGGCGAAGTGACCGCTCATCGGTCCACACCTCCAAGAACAGGGTCGATGCTGGCAACGGCCACCACGACATCGGACATCATGGCCCCGTCGCACATCAATGGCACGGACTGCAAGTGATTGAAGCCGGGGTCGCGGAAGTGCGCCCGGTAGGGTTTGGGTCCGCCGTCGGAGACCAGGTGAACGCCGAGCTCACCCTTGGGCGATTCGATGGCCTGGTAGACCTGGCCAACCGGCACCTTGAAGCCCTCCGTGACGATCTTGAAGTGGTGGATCAGCGCCTCCATCGACTCGCCCATGATGTGACGGATGTGTTCGTTGGAGTTGCCCTGGCCGTCCGGGCCCAGCGACAGCTGCGCGGGCCAAGCGATCTTCGCGTCGCCAACCATCACCGGTTGGCCCTGGGTTCGCTCCAGGCGTTCCAGGCACTGCTCGACGATCTTCAGTGACTCCCAGCATTCATCCTGGCGGATCCGGAACCGGCCGTAGGCGTCCTCGGTGTCCCAGGTGACGGTGTCGAAGTCGTAGGTTTCGTAGCCGCAGTACGGCGCGACCTTGCGAAGATCCCAGTCGTAGCCGGTGGAGCGCAGGATCGGCCCGGTGACGCCCATCATCATGCAGGCGGTCAGGTCCATCTTGGCCACGCCTTCCATGCGGAGCTTGAAGATGGGGTTCGCGTTGTTGAAGGCGGCGTACTCGGGCAGGTGCTTGTGCAGCCAGTCGATGACCGTGCGCAGGTGATCCAGCCCGCCCTCTTGCAGGTCGTTGGCCACGCCGCCGGGCCGGATGTAGGCGTGGTTCATGCGCAGCCCGGTGAGGTCTTCCAGGAAGTCCAGGATCATTTCGCGTTCCCGGAACGCGATGGTCATGACGGTCAGCGCCCCGATCTCCATGCCGCCGGTGCCCATAGCGACCAGGTGCGAGGCGATTCGGTTCAGTTCCATCACCAGCACCCGCAGCACGCTGGCGCGCTCGGGAATGTCGTCGGTGATGCCCAGCAGTTTTTCGACCGCCAGGCAGTACACGGCCTCGTTGAAGAACGGGGCGACGTAGTCCATCCGGGTGCAGTAGGTCACACCCTGGGTCCACGTCTTGTATTCCATGTTCTTTTCGATGCCGGTGTGCAAGAAGCCGATGCCGGGGCGGATGGAGGTGACGGTTTCGCCGTCCATCTCCAGGATCAGCCGCAGCACGCCGTGGGTGGAGGGGTGCTGCGGGCCCATGTTGACCACGATGGTCTCGTCGCCGCGTTCGGCCTGCTCGGCGGCAATGCCCGCCCAGTCACCGCCCTGTGCCAGGTAGACGCGGTCGGCTTTCTCTTCGTTCGCGCCAGCGTAGAAATCAGCGTTGCTCATGAGTACTGCCTCCGGTCGTCAGGCGCGGGCACCTTGGCACCCTTGTACTCGACGTCGATGCCGCCGAGCGGATAGTCCTTGCGCTGTGGGTGGCCGACCCAGTCGTCCGGCATCAAAATGCGGGTTAGCGCGGGATGACCGTCGAAGATAATCCCGAACATGTCCCAGGTTTCCCGCTCGTGCCAGTTGGCCATCGGGTAAGTGGCCACGACGGAGGGCACGTGCTGGTCGCCTTCGGGGCAGCTGACCTCTAGGCGAACCCGGTGGTGGTGGGTGATCGACAGCAGGTGGTAGACGACGTGCAGCTCGGCGCCGGTCTGCTCGGGATAGTGCACCCCGGACACCGACATGCAGATCTCAAACCGCAGCTCGGGGTCGTCACGGAATTGGCGGACCGTCTCCAGCAGGTCGCTGCGGTCCACGTAGATCGTCAGTTCGCCGCGATCGTAGAGCACCGGGGCATCGCTTAGGGCCGGGACGACTTCCTTGGCGCGCGCCCAGATGGCGTCGGCGGTCGGGTCGAACGGGGGCTCGCTTATGCCTGGCATGGCCAGGGTCCGGGTCAGGCCGCCGTAGCCGGAGGTGTCGCCGGGGCCGCGCGACCACATGCCCTTCTTGACGGCAAACGGGGCGGTGGGGTTCGCGCCACGGTTGGTATCAGGCAGATTCGTCACCGCATTAGCCCCTTCATCTCGATGGATGCCGGGCGTTCCAGCGCGGCCTGTTCCTCGGTGTCGATCTTCTCGATCATGTTGGCGCCCATCGGCCAGTGCATGACTTCTTGGCGCAGCTTCATGATCGCGTCGATCAGCATGTCGGGCCGCGGCGGGCAGCCTGGCAGGTAAATGTCGACGGGCAGGAAGTGGTCGCAGCCCTGGACGATGGCGTAGTTGTTGAACATGCCGCCGGAGCTGGCGCAGGCCCCCATCGACAGTACCCACTTGGGATTGGGCATCTGGTCGTAGACCTGCCGGACCACTGGCGCCATCTTCTGGCTGACCCGGCCGGAGACGATCATTAGGTCGGCCTGCCGTGGTGAGGCCCGGAATACCTCTTGGCCCCAGCGCCCGGCATCGAAGCGTGGCGTGCCGAAGGCCATCATTTCGATGGCGCAGCAGGCCAGGCCCATGGTGGCCGGCCACAGCGATGTTTTCCGCATCCAACCGGCGATTGCCTCGACCGAGGTGAGCAGCACTCCTTGCGGGATTTTATCTTCAAGACCCATGTGTGGTCCTCACTCCCAATCCAGGCCGTGGCGGCGCAACACGTAGACGTAAGCGACGGCGAGCACCACGATAAATACGACCATTTCCATGACCGCGAACAGTGGTAGCTGTTTGAACGCCACCGCCCACGGATACAAAAAGACAACTTCGATGTCGAAGACGATGAACATCATGGCGGTGATGTAGTACTTCACCGGGAACCGGCCGCCGCCGATGGGCTGCGGGGTCGGTTGGATGCCGCACTCGTAGGCGTCGTACTTGACCCGGTTGTAGCGGGCTGGACCGACCCGAGCACTAAGCAGAATCGAGACGACGACGAACCCCGTCGCCAGTACCACCATGCCAATGATGGGAATGTATGGATTCATGATTACCCCTTTTCGTGCCTAGGCCGCCGGAGCCAGCGTCTCGAGGACGTGAATGACGCGGTCGCTGATGTCACCGTCGGTTTCGTCGGTGAGATGCGACATGAATTTGAGCAAGAACCGCATTAGCGGCTTGATCGGCAACCCGTAGGTGGTGCACAACCGCATGATGCGCGGGTCGCCGATGAGACGAACGAAGACGGTACCAAGGCGGTAGTAGCCGCCCCACTCGGCCTTCAGGTGCTTGTGGTAGGCGTGCAGCACCCGTTCGGCGCTGCTCGTACCGAAGCCGCGGGCCTTCGCCTCGGCGATGTGGTCGGCGGCCCATTCGCCGGAATCCATGGCGTAGGGAATGCCCTCGCCGTTGAACGGGTTGACCATGCCGCCCGCGTCGCCCACGAGGACGAGGCCGCGGCCGTAGGCCGGTACCCGGTTGAAGGCCATCGGCAGCGCCGCGCCCTGTATCTTGCCGACCTGGTTTTCGTCGCGGAAACCCCATTCTTCAGGGGTGTTGTCGAGCCAGCGCTTCAGCAGCTGCCGGTAGTCGGTGTTGCCGTAGCCCTTGGAGGTGCTTAGCACACCGAGGCCGACGTTGCTGGTGCCGTCGCCCATGCCGAAGATCCAGCCGTAGCCGGGCAGCAGTGCCGATTCGTGCGGCTTGCCATCCCACAGCTCCAGCCAGGAGTCGAGGTAGTTGTCGTTGGAGCGGGGGCTGCGGTAGTAGGTGCGCACCGCCACGCCCATTGGCCGGTCGTCGCGCTTCATCCGGCCCATCGCGACCGCCAGCCGGGAGGATCGGCCGTCTGCGGCCACCACGATGGGGGCGCGATATTGCTCGCCCTGCTTGGTGGTGACGCCGACGATGCGGCCAGTCTTTTCATCCAGGATCGGGTCCTTGGCGGCGGCTTCTTGCACCAGCCGGACGCCGCGGGATTCGGCGTGCTGGGCCAGCATCAGGTCGAAGTCGGCGCGCTTGCTGGTGAGGCCGTGCGGCGGATAATCGGTGAGCGTCGGCCAGTCGAGTTCAAAGGGGGCGACTTTGCCGCCGTGGATTCGCAGGCCCTTGTTGTGCAGCCAGCCCGCCTCTTCGCTGGTGTCGATGCCCAGCCGGGTCAGCGCCCTGGTGCCGCGGGGGGTGAGCCCGTCGCCGCACACCTTGTCGCGCGGGAATCGGCTTTTCTCTAGCAGGATGACATCGAGGCCGCGATTGGCGAGGTGAGCAGCTGTCGAAGAACCGCCAGGGCCTGCTCCGACGACTACTACGTCAGCCTGGTTCTCCGACAAAGTCTTACTCTCGCCCGACTGCAAAGCCATCTAGTCTCCTGCACTGTAGCTGCGTATTCCGCACCAAGCAGTCTAGGGCTTGTGGCACCCCTTAATCCAAATACCTCACAATACCGGCGGTTGAGCGTATCTAGTAGCCAAAATTGGAGTATTTAGCCAAACTTTTGATAGCGAAAATACCCACTTTGGGACGCGCAGTCGCTTCGCGGCGACGCCTGGGCTATGGTCGCAGTGATGATCCTAGATTTCTCTACCACGAGGCTTCGTGCCAGCACGATCGCCATCGAGGACCCGGGGCCACTGCCGCAATACCTGCCGCATGGCCAGACCGCTGCGGCTTTTCTGCGACGCGGTGACGGTTTCGTCGCCCTAGGCGAGGTGGCCAGGTTTGAGACCGACTACGCCGACGCCGCCGACGTCTGGTGGGGCGAGGTGGCCGCGAGCATCGACCACGACACCGAACTGCCCGGCGAATATGGGATCGGCCCGCTGGCTGTCGGCTCCTTCACCTTCGACCCCGAGCGCTCCAAGCAGTCCTCGGTGCTGATCGTTCCCGAAATCATTATTGGCCGACGCTACGGCAAAACCTGGCTGACCAGGGTCGGCGATGAAAATCTGAACGCGCCCAAGCCCCAGCCTGGGCAACCGCCCAGCCCACCTACGGGCTTGACCCTAGTCAGCGGATCAGCCTCCCAACACGACTGGACGAAGAATGTTTCGACGGTCGTCGATCTGATCAAGGCGGGCGAGGCCCGCAAGGTGGTGCTGGCGCGTGACCTGATCGCGACGGCCGAAGAACCAATCGACGAACGCTACCTAGTGGCGCGGCTGGCCGAGTTGTACCCGAAGTGTTGGACGTATCTGGTGGATCAGACCCTCGGCGCCACCCCGGAACTGCTGGTGCGCCGCCAGGGCGCCCTGGCTACCTCCCGGGTGCTGGCGGGCACCGTTTCGATCGACCCCGACGTCGCGGATCAGGTGCAGCGGGCGGCCACGCTGGCCCGCAGCGAGAAGGATCTCGCGGAGCACCAGTTCGCGGTCGAGAGTGTCGCCGAGTCCCTCGCGCCGTTCTGCTCGGCGATGAACGTGCCTGAGTCGGCCTCGGTGCTGGCGTTGCCCAACGTGCTGCACTTGGCCACCGACATCACCGGCGTGTGCGAGCCGGAGGCCAGCGCGCTGGCACTGGCGGCCGCGCTGCACCCCAGCGCCGCCGTCTGCGGCACCCCCATGCATTCGGCCCTAACCATCATCAACGACCACGAAACCCTGGATCGGGGCCGCTACGCCGGGCCGATCGGCTGGGTCGACACGGCCGGAGACGGTGAGTGGATGATCGCGCTGCGCGGCGGCCAACTGACCGCCGAAGACCCGACCAGCATCCAGCTGTTCGCGGGCGCGGGGCTGGTTGCCGCGTCCCAGCCCGAAGCCGAGCTGGCCGAGACCCGCGCCAAGTTCGTGCCCATGCTGCAAGCCTTGGGGCTGGAACCGACGCCCTAGTTAACCGGTTGACCTGCGGAAAACTCACACCAGTGGGCGGTTATCGACCATTGCAGCGCTTTATCGGCGAATTAGCGTGACTTTTCCGCGGGATCAGCACACCAGATCCCGTGCCCTCAGGAGCGCCGGCGCACCTTGGTCTTCTTGGCCGGGCCAGCTTGCCCGCCCTTGGCGGCTGCCTTGGCTTCCTCCAACTGCTTGCGCTGCTCCTCGGATTGCTCCATGATCGCCTGGGTGTCGAAACCGGTGCGCAGCACCGAGAACACGATGGCGGCGATAATCAGCGAGATCCACACCGGCAGGTTGAACACCACCGGCAGCGTGATAATCGCGACGATGTCGATGCCGCGCAGGAACGAGAACATCATTCCGGGCGGCATGGCGCCCATGCCGACCGCGACCATCGGGCCGGAGTAGTCGGCAGGTTTTGCCGACACCCAACGCACGGCCGCCAGGAACCCGGCAAGGCCTGCGATAAGCGCGGTGGTCGCACCCTGGAACGGCTCAACCGGTTCGGCGAACCAGCCCAGGAAGGCCGGGGTGACCGCAATCACCCAGACCAGGGCCAGTACGCCGGGCACCACCATCGCGGCGGTACGGATCTGGGCCGGCGCAAACGGGAAGCACCGCTGCAGCCCCTTGGTGCGGGTAAGCACCCGCAGCGAGTTGAAGAAACCGATCAGCGCGATCATCAACACGAAGGCCGAGACCGGTGCGCTCAGCACCGCGATCCCTAGCCCCTCCACGGCATAGGGCACCAGCATTGAGGCCAGCCACAACAGTAGCGGTTGCGGGCGGCGCAGCAGCCGCTGCACGTCGCGCAGCACCAGCGCCGAGGTGCCATAGCCCCTGCCGCGGGTGGCTCGCACGTGGCCGCGTTTTTTAGCCTCGTGCTCCACCATGATGTCGCGCACCAGCGCGAAGTCCAGGGCGAAGGCTGCGCCCTGCATACCGGCCAACAGCTGGCTGCCGGAGGTCAGCGCCTGCCGCCTGATGCTACGCAGCCGCAGATAGGCCACGACGACCGAGATCAGGCCAAGCAGCAGGCCGAGCGCGGCCACCACATAGGCGAACTCGATGCTCAACTGCTCCAACGCCGCTACCGGGAACCAGCCAGCCGAGATGCCGACCAAGCCCACCAGCGTGGCCACGGCGCTAAGCCCGGCCAGCGCCTGCAGCACCCGCAACACCCATTGGCGATCCGAGCCCTGTTCGGCGGCGGCGAGCGCCGTCAACCCAAACACTCCTAGCCCAGCGGCCAGCGCCCAGATGCCGACATGTTCGAGGGTGGAGCCGGTCAAAGCCGCCACCAGCGCCCCGGCCGCCGCACCAACCACTGCGGCGACGATCACGGCGGCGATCAGCCGACCGGCCAGCAGCCGGCGGCGATCCATCGGGGAGGCCATGAACCAGAAGCCTTCAGCGGCCGAGGCGATGATCGGGCCGAACATCCGGGAGGCCACCAGCGCAAACGCCAGGCTGCCCGCGACGGTCGCCCACGGCAGCAGCCCCCTGGCGGCCAGGCACTGGCTGGTGTCACAGCTGGAAATGTCGCTTTGCGCCTGCAGGATCGAGTTGACGAGCATCGCGCCGATGAGCACAACGGCGAACACCATGATGTAGGCGTCTTGGAGCGCCTGGATCAGGTTGCGGTCGGCGCGGCCGCGGCGCCAATCCCTGACGAGGAGCCGCAGCTGCTTCTCGTCGGCTACCCCGATGTCGGCGAATGCGTCGTTCACGATTGCCCCAGCCGAACTTCGCGAGCGTTGATAGCCTGCAGCAGCGAAGGCTCATGGCTGGCCAGCACGACCGCCAGGCCGTCGGCCAGGTCGGCCTTGATTCGCTCACCCAGCCAGGCCACGCCCTCAACGTCCAGGCGTTGCTCGGGTTCGTCCATCACCAGCAGCCGCCGGGGCCGCACGAATGCGGTCGCGAGCGCTAGGCGACGGCGCTGGCCGCTAGACAGCGTGGTCGGCAGCTGCGAGGCCTGCGGCACCAGCTGCACCTCTTCCAGCACCTCGTCGACCAGGTCGTCGGGGTCGGCGATGCCGTGCGCGCGGGCCAGCAGATCTAGGTGCTCCACCACCGAAAGGTCAGGAAAAAAATCCAGGTCGTCGATGACGGTGGCGACATCGCGGCGGATGTTGGGGTCGGTCTCGCGCATCTTGTTGCCGAGCAGCGTGACGGTGCCATCGTCGGGTTTGTCTGCGCCGACCAGGCAGCGCAGCACCGTCGACTTGCCCGCGCCGTTGCGGCCCGTCAACGCCACGGCTTCGCCAGCCCGTACCGAAAGGTCGAAGTCGGACACGATCACGTGCGGTCCGTATGCCTTGCGGAGTTTCTCTGCTTTTAGTACAACATCCTTCTTAGCCACGGCCACCATTGTGGCGCGCATGGGCGATCTCGCCAAGCTAAGCTGTCCGAATGAAGCAAACCCGGGCCAGCTTGGCCAAACGCCGGGCAGAGGTTGCCGCCATGTTTGACGGCGTCGCCAAGCGCTACGACCTGATCAACGACGTGCTGAGTTTTGGTCAGGATCGCCACTGGCGGCGCGCCACAACTGCGGCCATCACGCCACGGCCAGGCGAGCTGGTGCTGGACCTGGCGGCGGGCACCGGCACCTCGTCACTACCGCTGCAGCAGGCGGGTGCCCGGGTCTTCCCGACGGACTTTTCGATGGGGATGCTGCTGGTCGGCAAGCAGCAATACCCAGCGTTGGATTTCGTTCAGGCTGACGCGATGCAGTTGCCCTACGCGGATGATTCGTTCGATGCGGTGACCATCAGCTATGGCCTGCGCAACATCGAAGACACCGCCGCCGCCCTGGCGGAGATGCTGCGGGTCACCAAACCCGGCGGCCGGCTGGTCATCGCCGAGTTCTCCACGCCGACTCAGCCCCTGCTGCGGTTCGCCTACGAGCAGGGCGCACTGCGGCTGGTGCCGGTGTTGGCGAAGTTTTCAAGCAACCCGGCGGCCTACGGCTACTTGGCCGAGTCTATTCTCGACTGGCCGGATCAGCCCGGGCTGGCCACGCTGATTCACCAGGCTGGCTGGCAGCAAGTCGAGTGGCAGAATCTGAGCGGGGGCATAGTGGCCCTGCATCGGGCCCGAAAGCGATGACGGCGTTCCTGCTCGACGGCTACGCGGCCCGCAGCTGCCCGGTGAAAATCCAAAACCTGTTTTCGCCTGCCACCCAACTACCCGAGCCGCTGGACGAATCGCTGCACGATTCCTTCCAGGGCGGCAAAGACTTCACCGAAGAGGTGTTCGACCAGCTCGCTGCTACCGGCGCGGTGGACTGCTCGTGGGCTATCTCGACCAGCGTCGCCGCGATAGCCAGCGGCGCGGCCGTCATCATCCGAGCGATGCTTCCCCCGGATCCCAGCCAGCACCGCCAGGGCAAAGCCGACGTGCTGGTGCGCGGCGACAACGGCTACTGGCCGGTGCGGATCAAGCCCTACCGGGTCACCGAATCACAGCGAGGCGCCGATCACTTGCGCTCCTCGCATCTGACCAAGATCGGCGAATTGCTGCCGCTGCCGAACCATCGCTACCGGATGTATCGCGAGGGCGTGCTGCTGGAGTTGGCCCACCAATACCGGCTACTGGAGGCCCTCGACGCGGCCGCGGCGACCCCGTTGGCTGGCGTCATCTGCCGAGAGCAGCAACCCGAGGTGACCTGGGTTGATCTGTCGGAGCGTTTCATCCGCACGTTTTCGCGCACCGCAGCAGCGGGTCACCGGCTGCGTTCCGCGTTGGAGCGTTACGACCACGAGCACCAGTTCCGCGTACATGTCGCGACCCAGGCGCTGCAACCAGCCGAGTCCGCGGAGCCTGCGGTGCGGCCGATCCGGGTCAAGGAGTGCGAGTGGTGCAACTGGTGGCAGGTCTGCCGTACCCGCATGGACGACGATGATCTGAGCCTGCGCATCGCCAAGACGCCGCTGGACGTCCGGGAGTTGCAGACCTTGGCGAAGCTGGGCATCCACACGGTCGAGGAGCTGGCCGTCGCCGATATCAATGCGCTACTGCCGGAGTATCTTCCTAATACCGCCCATCGCGACCGGGCCGAGCAGCGGCTGCGGCGGGCCGCCAAGCGCGCCCACATGATCGTCGAGGGCATCGAACTGCAGCAGATCACCGCCGAGCCGATCGCGGTGCCGCGGACCGAGCTGGAGATCGACCTGGATATTGAGTCCGACGACGGTGGCCACACCTACCTGTGGGGCCTGCTGCTCACCGATCGCGCCACCGGGCAGCAGACCTATCGCTGCTTCTCCCGGTTCTGCGAGATGACCGGCGAGGCCGAGTTGGAGTTGGCGGAAAGCTTCGCGGCCTGGCTGCTGGATTTCCTGGCCGAGCATCCGAACACCGCCGTCTTTCACTACAGCGACTACGAGGTGGTGCAGTTGCGGCGGATTGCTACCGCCGGGGCATCGCCGAGGCTGCAACGCCTGCTGCAGCTGGTGCCCAGCAACTTCGTCGACCTGTTTCGCCACGTTAGAGACCACTTCTTCGGCGTCGACGGGCTGGGGCTGAAGCAGGTCGCCACCAAGGGCGCTGGCTTCTCGTGGCGCGATGAGGATCCGGGCGGGCTGAACTCGCAGTCCTGGTTCAACACCGCCACTACCGCTGCGGATGAGGCCGAGCGAGCCGCGGCTCAACGCCGGGTGTTGGAATACAACGAGGACGACGTGCGCGCCACCTGGGCGGTTCGCGAGTGGTTCGACCGGCTGGACGCCGAGCGGGCCGCTGCGGCGACGACCTCCTAGCCGGAGTTTCAGAGTTGTTTGCCGAGCCGCCGCAGCGCGGCTGCGGCCGCGCGCCGGGTGGCTCGATCCACCTTCGCCACGATCACGCTGCGTCCCGACATAGGCGCGCGCAGTGCTGCCCGCAGTTCGGCGTCGTCGGTGACGACGCTCACCGCCCAGCCCAGGGATTCGGCCACGCTGGCCAGGTCGATCTGCTGCGGGGTGGCGAAGACGCGCTCGAAGGCGGCCCCGTATTCGGGTGCGCCCTGTTCTAGTAGCGAGAAGATCGCGCCACCGGAGTCGTCGCTGACCACGATCCGCAGGTCGGGCTGGGCTTCGCCGGGCACCGCGACGAGCGCGCCCAGATCGTGCTGCAGGGTGAGGTCGCCGAGCAGCACTGTGGTGGGGCGGCCGGTGGCCAGGGCGATGCCGGTGGCGGTGGCGATGGTGCCGTCGATGCCCGCCAGGCCGCGGTTGGCGTAGCAGACCGGCGGGCACTCCGCGATGGCGGCTAGGTCGGCGTCGCGGATAATCATGCTGGCGCCCAGCACCAGGTTGTGCTCGCTGCCAAGGCTGGTCACCACCGTCTCGGCGAGCTGCAGCCCGCCCCAGCTGGTCTCCCGGCGCTGTGCGAGCGTAGCGTCGGCTTCCTGCCAGCGGCGCAGCCAGTCGGGCTCGCCTGCTGCCAGTTCGACCGCGTCGACCACCTGGGTGGCGCCATGTCCCGCGTCGCTCCATTCGGCCTGATCGGTGACGACGATCAGCTCTAGCTGGTTTCGGCCAAGCAGCTGCGAGACTGGGCGCGACAGTGTGGGGTGGCCGTAACAGATGACTCGCTCGATGTCTCGGCCCAGCAAACTGCCGAGCAGCAGCCGGTAGTGCTGGCTGGCGCACTCCCCCGCCCGGGCGTTGCTGGTTGGTTCGGCCAGCAGCGGCACCCCGGCAGCTTCGGCCACCGCTCGGGCCTGCGCCCCGACCTCGGGGGTGGCGTCGCCGACCAGGACGACGGTACGCGGGCCTGCCGCCAGCTGCACCGGTGCGCTCGGGCGGCTGTGGTGAATCGTCGGCACCGATACGGCCGCTTTCGGCACGGTCGAGATCAACGGCTCGGTGAATTCGACGTTGAGCTGCACCGGGCCGGGCTGGCGGGTGCGGGCTCCGGCGGCGATGGCCATGGCCCGGCTGACGGCGGCGGCCCAGCCGCGCTCGTTGTTGGCGGTGGAAGAGATGCGGATGGTGCGGTGCACGGCCGGGCTCAGCGCGCCCACCTGTTCGGTGGTTTGGCTGGCCCCGGTGCCGACTAGCTCTGCTGGCCGGTCGGTGGTGACGAACACGATGCCGACTCCGGCGGCCCTTGCCTCCATCGCGGCGGGCAGCAGGTTGCCGACCGCGCTGCCGGAGGTGGTGACCACCGCGGTCACGGCTTGGCTGGCCTTGGCTAGCCCGAGTGCGGTGAAGGCGGCGACGCGCTCGTCGACGCGGACGTGGAGCCGCAGCCGTCCGGCGACCTCGGCTTCGTGCAGCGCGAGCGAGACCGCGGAGTTGCGCGAGCCGGGAGCCAGCACGAAATCGGTTACGCCGCAGGCGAGCAGCGCCTCGACTAGGACCGCTCCTAGTAGTGGTGAGTTCACTGCAGCTCCGCTCCGGGCCAGTTTGGTACCAGGGCCCCTACTCGACGCAGCCTAGCCTGCCACCACCCGGCGGTCTCGTCGTTGGCTCGGCAGGCTTCGGGCTCGACCTGCCACGGCGTCGCGTGTAGCGTCCCGGCCTGGGCGCGCAGCGGGGCTGAGACCACGTCTTGTTGCAGCAGGTTGCCGCTCTCCAGGCCGCAGGCCAGCGGCGGCTGCGGCAGCGCGCGGGCCAGCGCCAGCCCGGCTAGCAGGCCGATCGAGGTTTCCAGCGCGCTGGAGACGACGACGGGCAGGGCTAGCTGCTCGGCCAGCCGCAGGCAGGCCCGCACCCCGCCCAGGGGCTGCACTTTGAGGATCGCCACATCGGCCGCGTCGCGGGCGGCCATCGGGTTGGGGCTGCGCCGGATCGATTCGTCGGCGGCGATGGGCACCGAGACGCCCGCCGCGACCAGCTTTCGCCGCAGGCTCGCCAGTTCGGCGGTGCTGGGGCAGGGTTGTTCGGCGTATTCGAGGTCGTACGTTGCTAGCGCCCGCAGGCTGGTCAACGCCTGGTCGAGGTCCCAGGCGCCGTTGGCGTCTACCCGCAGTTTCGCGGCTGGTCCGAGCGCGTCCCGCACGGCGCTGACCCGGGCGATGTCGTCGGCGAGCCGCTGGCCGGGCTGGGCGACCTTGATCTTGATGGTGTTGCAACCCGAGTCGAGTGCCCGGCGGGCGGCCTGATCGGGCGGCAGGGCCGGAATGATCGCGTTGACGGCTACGCTTTCCCGTCGAGCCGCCGGATAGCCGAGCGTGGCCGCCTCCAGGGTGGCGGCGAGCCAGCGGGCGGCTTCGGCGTCGTCGTATTCGCTAAACGGGCTCCATTCTGCCCAGCCTGCCGGGCCGCGAAATAACATGCCTTGACGGCTAGTGATGCCCCGGAACTTGGTGATTAGGCCGATGTCGTATACCCAGGCCTGCAGCCGCGTCATCGGCCGAGGCCAACGCCCGCCAGCAGCCCGATTGCCACCAGCAGTTCGGCTGCCGAGGTCGCCTGGATCATGGGGATCAGTCGGCGCCCGGCGGCACCCGAGAGCAGCGGCTTAAGCCTGGGCAGCAGCACCGCCAGGCCAAGCAGCCCGAGCAGCGCCAACCAGTTGGTTAGGGCGGCGAACCAGATGACGGCGATCGCGGCCAGCCCGGCTAGCGCCAGGTAGAACCAGCGGGTGCCTCGGTCCCCCATCCGGGTAGCCAGGGTGCGCTTCCCGGCGGCGATGTCGGTGGGAATGTCGCGCAGGTTGTTCACCACCAGGATGGCCGAGGCCAGGCTGCCAGCGGCGACCGCGGCCAGCCATGCTGGGGCCGGGGCGGCGTCGATCATGATGTAGGTGGTGCCGACCCCGGCAGCCAAGCCGAAGAACAGGAACACCATCAGTTCGCCCAGCCCCAGGTAGCCGTAGGGCTTCGGGCCGCCGGTGTAGAACCAGCCCGCCGCGATGGCGGCCGCGCCGAGGGCCAGCAGCCACCAGTGCCCAGTGAGCGTCACGATGACCAAGCCGATGACGGCGGCCACCACGAAGCTGCCGAACGCCGCCGCCTTGACGGCCTTCGGGGTGGCCAGGCCGGACGCGGTTAGCCGCAGCGGCCCGACGCGGTCGTCGTCGGTGCCGCGCACACCGTCGGAATAGTCGTTGGCGTAGTTGACGCCGATCTGTAGCGCGAGCGAAAGCAGGGTCGCCAGGATGGGCAGCAGCCAGGATCGGGCGGCTGCGGCCGGATCGACGGCGATTGCGGCGGCGACTCCCGCGAGGACGGGGGCGACGGCGGCGGGCAGGGTCCGCGGGCGGGCACCGGCCACCCAGTTAGCGAAGCTGGTCATGATTGCACCAATGATAGGAGTCGGCGGTGGTCAGGTTTGCCGTTGGGCCCATACGGCACCTTGGCGGCCACCCGCTGGCGGGGCAAGGCTGGGCGGGGCAACGGCAGCCGGTCACGCCACCAGGAAAGCTCGTGCAGCTCGGATACCAGCACGATGCGCTGCCCCCATTCGTCGTCGGGAACGGCGATCACGGCCGCGTTCGGGTCGAGCTCGGTGACCGCCGCCCGGACTTGCGCCAGGTCGACGTTGATGCCGCCGGTGATGACGACGTCGTCGAGTCGCCCGCCCACATCGAGCCGCCCCCCGGTTAGGCGTCCCCAGTCTTGGGTGAGCACCCCGCCGGGATGGAGCACCTGGGCGGTGGCGGCCTCGTCACCGAGATAGCCCGCGAAGGCGGTGCGGGTTGCCAACTGGATCCGGCCAGAACCCTGCGGTGCGCGCGGGTCGGCAACCAGCTCGATATTCACACCGGGCAGCGGCTGGCCGTCCCAAACCACGCCGCCACAGGTTTCGCTCATGCCGTAGGTTTCGATGACCGGCAGCCCGGCGGCCGTGGCCCGCTGGCGCAGCTGCGGCGACAGTGCTGCCCCGCCGACCAGGATCGCGGTCATGCCCGCCAGTGCCCCCGTCACCTCGGGGTGTTGTAGGCCGCGATGAAGCTGGGTGGGCACCACGGATATCGCGTTGCTGCCGGGGCCGGGCCGCAGGTCGGTTAGGTCGCTGGCGACTTCGGCGACGGTGCCACCGCCGAGGTGGGCCCGCACCTGCACCATCAGCCCGGCGACGTAGCGGCGGGGCAGGCTCAGGTGCCAAACGTCGATGTGGCCGAGCCGTTGGGCGCTTGCCTGCGCGGCTGCCGCCAGGGCGTCGCGGGAAAGCATGACGTGGCGCGGTGCTCCGGTGGAGCCGCTGGTCTTCACGACGGCCCCGATGTCTGCGGGCAGTTCGGGACGGGGCCCGTCGGCTAGCCACAGTGCCGAGCCGCCGTCGAGCATTCGGGCAACGTCGTTATTCATGGTGGATCGACGCTAGCACCATCTGCTTGTGGCTGTCTCGCGGCCGCCGCGCCGCACGGGCGGGCGGGCGGCCCGGCCGACTATGATGGCTTGCGTGCTTCGCGTCCTGATTATTGCTGCCATCGTCATGCTTTCGGTGTATGCCGTGGTCGAGGTGGCCCAGTCCCGGAAGC
>PDWJ01003318.1_pt1 | contig 15947 bp, 15 predicted proteins | sample 1430881 | NCBI WGS metagenome assembly PDWJ01 (sample SAMN01162460, study PRJNA174530) | Oral metagenome, whole genome shotgun sequencing project. | biome: Marine environment; feature: Marine mammal; material: Swab sample of the gingival sulcus; isolation source: swab sample of gingival sulcus... | reverse complement strand
AGCGTCGCCCTTACAAGGCGAATGTCGGGAGTTCGAGCCTCTCCACGCCCACCACTAAGTATCCGGCATTTGCTTTTGAAAAAGCAAAAGTCGCGGGTTAAAGTCCCGTGTGTTATGTGGAGCGGTATTCACTTGGTTGAATATCTGACTGTCACCCCAAGGGGATGATGGTCGCGGGTTAAAGTCCCATGTGTTATGTGGAGCGGTATTCACTTGGTTGAATATCTGACTGTCACCCCAAGGGGATGATGGTCGCGGGTTCGAGTCCCGTTTATGATCTGGAGCGGTATTCACTTGGTTGAATGTCTGACTGTCACCCCAAGGGGATGATGGTCGCGGGTTCGAGTCCCGTTTATGATCTGGAGCGGTATTCACTTGGTTGAATATCTGACTGTCACATACCTGCCTGTCACGCAGGGGGTCGCGGGTTCGAGTCCCGTCCGTTCCGCCACTACTTTTGAAAGAAAAGGTTAGAATACCTGCCTGTCATCTTTCATGGGTAACGGATCGCGGTGAAAGTCGTCCGTTCCGCCATTACTTTTGAAAGAAAAGGTTAGAATACTTGCCTGTCATCTTTCATGGGTAACGGATCGCGGTGAAAACCGTCCGTTCTGCCATGTTCTAGACTGCTCAGTGGGCGTGTAGCTCAGTTGGGAGAGCGTCGCCCTTACAAGGCGAATGTCGGGAGTTCGAGCCTCTCCACGCCCACCACTTAAGCGGTTACCCTGAATACTTCCTACTGTATTTGTATTTTGAAATCCTTGGCTTAAGCGTTTATGCTTTTAAGGCCTGCGCGCGCTAACAATAACGCAGCTTTTTTGTGCGTCTTAATGTTTTGCATTGAGTTGGGTTGTTCTTTTTTAGATATACATCTTTCTGTTTCCGGAATAAAAGTAAGAGACAAGAGAATTCCTTCCTATGGATAATTTGGATGAGACTATACTGGCGTCCCTGTGCCCGGACCCGGTTATTGGTGCTGATGGTAACGGTATTGTTAATGTATTCAATGCGGCTGCCGAGAAGCTGTTAGGCTTTTCAGCCAGTGAGGTGGTTGGCAAGAAGTCTGTTGCAGAAATCTATTTGAGCTTAGAGCATGCGAGAGATATTAAACGCTTGATGTTTTCAGAAGACTTCGGCCCAGTGGGAACTGTTGAGGGCTATGAGGCGCAATTACTGTGTTCGGACGGGGAGAGTATTCCTGTCAGGCTCTCAGCAACAATTGTTGATGAGAGTGAAGGGAGCAGCATCGGCTTCTTTCATGACCTCACCGAAAGGCAAAATCTTGAGAAACAATTGCATAAACTATCCGTTACGGATGAATTGACGGGTCTTTTCAATCAAAGGCACTTTTACAAAGTGATGGCGAAGGAGATCGAACGGGCTAAGCGTTATGAGCACCCGTTGAGCATCATCTGTTTTGACTTGGATAACTTTAAAAAAATCAATGACTCACTCGGGCACTTGGAGGGGGACAGAGTGCTTAGGATGGTTGGGGATGTTCTGGGCGAAACCCTACGCAGTTGTGATGTTGCTGTGCGCTATGGTGGCGATGAGTTTATGGTGCTGTTGCCGGAAACGCATCTAAAGGATGCGGCAAGAACATCAGAGCGTTTACGTTCTATGTTCAATAAAAAATGCCCTTTCAGTATCGATAATGCAGCCGATTCTATTGTGACTGTTTCTATGAGTCTGGGCGTAACTGAAACGGATGGTACTGAGAATACTGATCAGATAGTACAGCGTGCAGATTTGGCTATGTATGAGTCCAAAAGCTTTGGTGGTAACAGCACTGTGAAAATTCAGCAGCATATTGGTAATATGGTGCAGAAAGAAGATCTATGATTTTAGCCAGATTATGACAATGCTAAGCTGATACAGTTTGGCAGGGTCGGTTTGCCGCTATAATTATCTATCGTACTTCACCTGTCTTTGTTAAGGGCTATGGCCATTAACGGCAAATGCGAAGTAGCAGTGCGTAGCCCCAGTTATCATGGTGGAATACGCCTGTACTCTAGCACTCAGCTGAAAAAATCAAATGCACGGGCGCAATATCTGGGCTAACGAATGTTTGACACTTTTATGGCGATAGCTTGGACGTACTGTGTTTGAGTTAAAAGAGCTGTCTGTTTGCCAAATCTATCATAAGGTACTTGCCAGACAGAAGGTTGAGCTTTTCTTGTTGCGCCTTGATCTGACTGATGGAGTTGTCAGTGGCAATAAGTGGTTCAAGCTTAAATACAATCTTCAATATGCAATCACTGCGGGGTACAACTCTGTATTAAGCTTTGGTGGCGCATATTCTAATCATATACATGCCTTGGCAAAAGCGGGTTATGATCTGGGCCTTGAAACAATCGGGGTGATCAGAGGCGAACCTGAATATGCAACAAACCCCACTTTAGCCGATGCTGTAAACTGGGGAATGAAACTGCATTTTATTACCCGACGTGAATACCGCCAAAAAGCAGATAAGGCATTTCTTGCCGCGTTGCGGCATCGTTTTAACAACCCGTTCATTATCCCGGAAGGGGGTAGCAATCAGTTTGCTGTAAAAGGAGCATCCGAGATACTTTCACCCAAGTTGCTGGATGATATTGCGCCAGATCAGATTGTGTTGGCCTGTGGCACAGGTGGTACGATGGCTGGGGTTATCATCGGCAGTCAGGGAATTAATGTATTGGGCATTCCTGTCCTGAAAAAAGCAGATTTTCTTTACGATGATATTGCTGATTTGGTCGCTCAGGTAGCAGGTGATGTTCCGGGTCATTGGATGCTCGATCTTGAAGGGCATTATGGCGGGTATGCAAAGCGTTCACAGGAAGTGGATGACTTTATTTTGGATTTTCAGAAAAGTAACAATATTCAACTGGATCACATCTATACAGGTAAAATGCTGTTAAGGTTAATACAGAGGGTAGCGATGGGAATTTATCCTGCGGGAAGCAGAATTCTGGCGCTCCACACCGGCGGGTTGCAGGGGTTAAGGGGTATCAGTTCAGAGGTTGGCGCATAGGCTCTGTTCAGGGTGATAATGATTGAAATTACACCGAAAATTAGTTAGATAGAAGCATATTCAATCCACGTCAATTTGGAGACAAGATGGATTATTTTCGTAATATCGGCTTAATTGGCCGCCTAGGTAGCAAGTCTGTTATCGATACCTTGAAACTGTTGCTGCGCTTTCTGAATGAAAGGGGGCTGAACACTATTCTTGATGAGCGCATAGCCCAGGTGATGCCAGGGCATGGCCAGCAAACCAGCACCCAAAAAATGATGGGTGAAATATGTGATTTGGTTATTGTGGTGGGGGGCGACGGAAGCCTTCTTGGTGCGGCACGTTCTCTGGCTCAGTACCACGTACCTGTTTTGGGGGTTAACCGTGGCAGTCTTGGTTTTTTGACAGATATTTCGCCAAGTGAGATTGAGGAAAAAGTTGTTGAAGTCCTGGAAGGTAAATATACGGTTGATAGTCGTTTTTTGCTGGATGTGATTGTTAAACGCGACGGGGTGCCAATTGCAGAAGCAACAGCGTTGAATGACTGTGTTTTACATCCGGGTAAAGCGGCCAGAATGATTGAGTTTGAGTTATATATCGAAGGTCAGTTTGTTTATACACAGAAGTCAGATGGGCTTATTGTCTCTACCCCTACGGGGTCCACTGCTTACTCATTATCGGGCGGTGGGCCGATAATGCATCCCAAACTTGATGCGCTGGTCCTTGTGCCTATGTTCCCGCATACCCTTTCAAGTCGCCCAATTGTTGTGAACGGCAACAGTGAGCTGAAATTGGTGATTAGTCAGGATAATAGCGCATACCCAACCGTGTCTTGTGATGGTCAGAAAGATATTGCCTGTGCGCCTGGGGACACCATTACAGTACATAAAAAGCCACATAAGCTGAAACTGTTGCACCCGCTAAACTATGACTTCTATAGCACCTGTCGTGAGAAGCTGGGCTGGGGCACAAAGTTAGGTGGTTGATTTGGGCAGTACAGTTAAAGGTTATGACTTAATTGGTGACGTTCACGGCTGCGCTTTAAGCCTCGAACTGTTATTGGACAAGCTGGGTTATAGCAAGAAAAACGGGGTTTATTCCCACCCGGAAAGGCAAGTGATTTTTCTGGGCGATATCGTTGATCGCGGCCCTCGAATCAGGGAAGCGCTACATATTGTTTATGCTATGGTTCAGGCAGGAAATGCGCAAATCGTCATGGGCAATCATGAATTTAATTTCCTGAGTTATTGTACCAAAGGAAAAGAGGGTAGCGGCCTTAACTACCTGCGTGAACATAACCCTCGGCATCACAGGATTTTGGCCGAAACTCTGGAGCAGTTTGAGCACTATCCCGATGAGCGACAGATGTTTCTGGAATGGATTCGTGAGATGCCTGTATATCTCGAATTTGATCATTTCCGTGTCGTACATGCTTGCTGGCATCAGAAACTGATTGATCGGTTCGGGCAAGCGTATTCAGAACATATAATTGATGATCATTTTTTACATCGTTCATCGAAACGCGGCACTTTTGAGTGGACCGTTATGGATCGTTTACTGCGGGGAACGCATCTTAGTCTTCCGGATGGCCAGGTGATGGTCAGTAGGGACGGCTATGAGCGCCGCTTTTTTAGAACTAAATTCTGGTCAGAAGAACCGGAATTCTATAGTGATGTTGTTTTTCAGCCAGATCCGCTCCCGGGGCATATAGCCCGTATGAGGCTAACCAAACAGGATTATAAGGATCTGCTTTACTATGGCCCTGACGAGAAGCTGTTGTTTATCGGTCATTATTGGTGTGAAGGCGAACCGGCCCCGATAACCCCTAACATTGCTTGCCTGGACTACAGTGCAGTGAAATACGGCAAATTGGTTGCCTACCGTTTGGATGATGAGAAAACCATTCAGCCTGACAAGTTTTTGTGGGTTGATGTCCAAACCGAAATCACTGATGAACTGGGGCTGTAGATGGTTCGTGTGATTTCCGTACCTTTGCGTGAAGACCTGACGGGGTTTACCCAATTTTTATGGAAGAATGAAATTCCACACCGGGTTTTGGAGAATGAGTATTCTCAGGAGTTATGGGTTCCACGCACGGTAGACCCTGACAAGATCTATGCAATCTATGAAATTTGGCAGCAGGGTGGGAATCTGGATGAAGTTACCGTTGTACACCATCAGCCTGCGCACGTAACCAGTGACTTGAGCTCTTTACTGAAAAATGCCTGGCTGAGTGTGCTCCTTATCGTTGTCAGTACAGTTTTGACCCTGGCGATTGGTTTCGGGGATAATTTTGAGCTGCTGCGGTATCTGACCATTGCTGATGTTGTGCTGAAGGGTAACGCTTTCTATACATCCGGTCTGGAGGCCACTTTTGAGTCCTTTGAGCTTTGGCGCTTAATATCGCCCATGTTCATTCATTTCAGTTTGCCCCATATCATTTTCAATGTGCTATGGATCTGGGTAGTGGGTACCCGTATTGAGATAGCGCTGGGGCGGGGCCCATTGCTGGGCCTGGTGTTGTTCTCTGCGATTATTTCCAATCTGGCCCAGTACTGGGTAGCGGGGCCGATGTTTGGTGGCCTTTCGGGTGTTGTTTTTGCTTTTCTCGGGTTCGCCTGGCTTTGGGATAAAATGGTTAGCCATATCCCGATTGGTCTCCCACCCTCCATCATGTCTTTCTTGCTGCTTTGGCTGGTATTAGGCTACACCGGTGTGCTTGAGGCACTTGGATTGGGTACGATTGCGAATACTGCGCACCTTGCAGGTATGCTGGCGGGACTGATTTTTGTACCCGTGGCGAAATTTTGGGCTGTTAGAGTGGCAAAGAGACGCTAACCCGGATATTGCCCCATACAGAATCGTTATTCTGATGTGGTAAACTGGCGCTTTCCTGGGCGTGGGTACGTCCCGGTATTTGTTGTGTTGTGAGGAACATTAATGACTTATGAAGAATTGATTAAGGCAATGACGCCAGAAATACATCAGTCTTTGCAACGGGCTGTTGAGTTGGGTAAGTGGCCGGATGGTCGCCGTCTTTCGGATGAACAGCGTGATATTTGTATGCGTGCAGTGATTGCCTACGATCATGAGAAGAAACCGGCTGAAGAGCGCGTTGGTTTTATCAATCGTACCAAGGAAGACGGCACTCAGCACGGCGAAGATCCGTTTTCGCTGGATACGATCAAGATTCTGACTGACGATAAAAACTGATGCAGCAATTGGCTTGCGGTGCGATCAGCAAGATGCGGACTCAACTGGCTGACGAGGTTAGATATTTTCTTCCAGTTGGAGATCAGGAAATCCCCATGAATGAGCTGATTGGTAAGCCGATATCACTGGCTTATCAAGGTCAGATCAACTGTACCCATTGCGGTCGAAAAACCAACAAAAGTTTCAATCAGGGCTATTGTTACCCCTGTTTTAAAAGCTTACCCCAATGTGATCGATGTATTGTGAAACCGGAGCTGTGTCATTATCACGAAGGTTCGTGTCGCGATGCCAGCTGGGGTGAACAGTTCTGTTTTCAGGATCATTACGTTTATCTGGCTAACTCTTCTGGTGTTAAAGTAGGCATTACTCGCGGTACCCAGGTGCCTACACGCTGGATGGATCAGGGGGCCGTGCAAGCCCTTCCTGTTTTCAAGGTCTCTAATCGCCTGCAATCCGGTAAAATTGAACGGATACTGGGGGAGCATGTAGCTGATAAAACCAATTGGCGTAAAATGCTGAAAAACGAGGTCGAAGTGCTGGATCTTGCTGCAATCCGTGATCAGTTATTTGAAACCTGCAGCGAGGGCCTGCTGGCGATGGAACGGGCATGCGGCCTGGAGGCTATACAACGTCTACCAGAAGCCGAAACCGTAGATATTCACTACCCGGTTCTTAACTATCCGCTGAAAGTCAGCTCGTTTAATTTTGATAAAACCCCGGACGTTTCCGGAGTCTTGCAGGGAATAAAAGGCCAGTATCTGATTCTTGATACAGGTGTTATTAATATGCGTAAATTTACCGCTTATCAGGTTGTGGTATCTGCCTGATGTAGCCGGGGCCATTCAGCCCTCAGTGGGAATGGTTAAATAAGTATCAACAAGCCCCAGAGTATAAATCATGTCTCAGGAACCTGAAGTTATCTATTTGAAGGACTATACCGTCCCTTCGTTCATTATTGCATCAACTGATCTGCGCTTCGAACTATTCGAAGAAGAAACGCGGGTTCATGCAGAGCTGAAAATAAGCCACAATGTCGAGTGTAAAAAGGCAGACGCCGTACTTGAGTTGTATGGGCATGAGGATCTTGAACTCATTGAATTAACCATTGATGACCAGCCGGTTGCTGAACACACCATGCAACGTGATGGCGAGCGTTTGCTGCTTACAGGCGTGCCAGAGACGTTTACGCTGAAAACGCTGACCCGGATACACCCCGAAACCAATACGGCACTGGAAGGCCTGTATAAATCGGACGGTATGTTCTGTACTCAATGCGAGGCCGAAGGCTTCCGACGAATTACCTTCTTTCCGGACCGACCCGATGTGATGTCGGTTTATCGTACAACCATTGAAGCCGACAAAGTGCAGTATCCTGTACTACTCTCCAATGGTAATCCGGTGGCAAGCGGTGAAGGCAGCGAAGGTCGGCATTGGGTTACCTGGGAAGACCCTTTCCCGAAGCCATCCTATTTATTTGCCCTGGTTGCCGGTGATCTGGAATGTATCGAAGATCGCTTCACGACGATGTCGGGCCGGGACGTGAAGCTGGTGATCTATGCCGAAGCAAAAGATCTGGATAAGCTAGACTACGCGATGTTATCACTGCAAAAATCAATGCGGTGGGATGAACAGGTGTATGGCCGCGAATACGATCTGGATATCTACATGATCGTAGCCGTTGATTTTTTCAACATGGGGGCGATGGAGAACAAAGGGCTGAATATTTTTAATACCTCCTGTGTTCTGGCTAACCCGAAAACAACGACCGATGCAGCGTTTCAGCGTGTGGAAGCTGTTGTGGCCCATGAGTATTTCCATAACTGGTCTGGTAACCGTGTCACCTGCCGTGACTGGTTTCAGTTAAGCCTGAAAGAGGGCTTTACTGTGTTCAGGGATGCTGAATTCTCTGCGGATATGAATTCCAGAACAGTCAAAAGAATTGAAGATGTAGCGCTGCTCAGAACGGCCCAGTTTGCTGAAGATGCTGGCCCAATGGCTCACCCTATACGCCCTGACTCATTTATTGAAATCTCTAACTTTTACACCATGACCGTGTACGAGAAAGGGGCAGAAGTGGTGCGGATGATCCATACCTTGCTGGGCTCGGAACTCTTCCGTCAAGGTTCCGACCTTTATTTCGCGCGTCATGATGGCCAGGCCGTAACGACAGAAGATTTTGTTCAGGCAATGGAAGATGCATCAGGAAAGAACCTGGGGCAATTCAGAGCTTGGTATCATCAAGCCGGCACACCTGAGCTGCATATTACAGATGCGTTTGATACCGAAGCACAGGAATATTCGTTGACTGTGCGCCAGAGTTGCCCGGCGACGCCGGGGCAGGAGAAAAAAACACCGTTCCTGATTCCTTTGGCTGTCGGTCTACTTGATTTCAAAGGCAATGACATTACCCTGGCCACTGGTGAGAAAACGCAAGTGCTGGAAGTGACGGAAGTTGAGCAGACCTTTGTTTTTAAAGGCATGGCAACTAAACCCATCCCTTCTTTGCTTAGAGGGTTTTCAGCACCGGTTAAACTGTTCTATCCCTATCAGCGTGATGAATTGATGTTTCTGATGGCACATGATAGTGACGGCTTTTCCCGTTGGGATGCGGCGCAGAAGCTGGCTGTAGATATCCTGCAGGAACAAATAGAGAGCTATACTCCTGATCAACCGCTGGTACTGGATCAGCGGCTGATTAAAGCGTATCGGGCAGTACTTGAGGAAGATGGCCTTGATAAAGCGATGGTCAGCAAAATACTGACATTACCTTCACAAGCCTACCTCTCCGAGTTAGCTGCAACGATAGATGTGGATGGCATTCATGCGGTTCGTGAATTTACCCGCAAACAGTTAGGCTATGAGCTGGAGTCCCTGTTCCTGAAAACCTATCAGGACAACAATTCGGGTTTGCCATACTCTCCCGATGCCGATTCCATCGCGCGTCGTAGTCTGAAAAACTTATGTCTTTCCTATTTGGTAGCCACGGGTAAACCGGAATACCTTGTACTCGCCCAGCAGCAATATACCCAAGCGGATAATATGACAGACATGCAGTCTGCACTGGCATTAGTTGCGCACTCTGAAGACAAAAACAGCGCCGCCTCATTGCTGAATGATTTCTATGCGCAGTGGAAAAATGAAAGTCTGGTGGTGAACTTATGGCTTTCCATTCAGGCATCGGACCCGAGTGAAGGGGCTTTGGCGCGCGTGAAAGCATTGATGGGACACCCGGCGTTTGATGCGAAGAACCCCAACAAACTGCGGTCGTTGATTGCGGTTTTCTGTGCCCAGAACCCGGTGAATTTCCATGCCAAAGATGGGGCAGGCTATCAATTCCTGGCCGATAGAATTCTGGAATTGAATGAGCAAAATCCGCAGATGGCAGCGCGGATGCTGACGCCACTGACCCGCTGGAAAAAATATGATGCTGATCGTCAAACGCTTATGCGGGCCCAACTTGAGCGGATTCAGCAAAGTGATGCTTTGTCTAAAGATGTATTTGAAGTCGTAAGTAAGAGTCTGGTATAAGAAAACCATATAAACTTTTAGCCGGGGCGACTATCAGGCCAGCCTCGGTTATACTCGGTGCAAGGTCGAAGGGAAATGCTGTTTCGGCTTTTTGTCATAACATAACACCTCGTATCAAGGATGCATCATGTCACAATTACTATCTGCTGAAGACAAGTTTGATATTCAGCAAAATTTTCGTCGTTACATGCGCCTAAAGGATAGTCATGAATCGGCTACTGATGCCTACAAAACTGCAAAGGCGAACAGAATCTGGATTCTGGGAATCGTGCTTATGCTATTTGCACTGGCATCCGATTTCTTTTTAGGGGCCGCAGCCGGATTATTTGGCGTTTATTTCTACAATATTATTACCAGTTGGCTGGATGCCAGTTCGACGGATGAAAGGCTGGAGGAGCTTGATCGTTGGTTCGCCACGAAACAGTTGAAATTTGAAGGTCGCATTCTGTACTTTAAGCAAGATGACCTGCTGGAAAATCCTCTGGACCCGTTCAGTGATGCGTGCTACACCACTACTGAATAAACCACGGATGTCATAACCATAATCTCATAGATGCTGGTAATTAAGGCGCTATCCAGCATTTTGGTTTAGGAAGATAAATGAATATCAACCTGACTGAGAGGAAGGGCTGGGTTTTTGATCTGGATGGAACCTTAACCCGCCCGGTTCATGACTTTGCTTTAATTCGACGAGAATTGGGCATTGCAGCAGAAGATGACATCCTTAAAACGATTGCAGCGCAACCCGCGTCACGCAGGCGGGTAATGACCGAAAAACTGGATACCCTCGAACACCACTTCGCGGCGCAAGCCAAGCCAGCAAAGTACGCGCCTGATTTCTTAGGCCGTATTAAAAACTCTGGTTGCCAGTTGGGGATTTTAACCAGAAATAGCAAAGCACTGGCAGTTTCAACCCTAAAGGCTATAGGCCTGGATCACCTATTTCATCCCGACTGTATTCTGGGGCGAGATGAAGCCAGCCCTAAACCCGCACCGGATGGAATTCTTTTCTTGTTAAATCACTGGGGCCTCTCAAGCAAGGAAGGCGTAATGGTCGGGGACTTTCACCTGGATCTTCTCTCAGGAAGGGCTGCGGGTGTTTTAACTGTGCATGTTGATGAGCGGGATAAACACTGGCCAACGGAGACAGATATCAGAGTCAATAATCTACATGAGCTTGAATCTTTGTTAACCCGTTAACACATCTTTGGCAAAGGCGCCAAAACCCATCAGCCACGGGCTGGCCTCACTACAGGGTGGGTGCCAGTTGGGAGCTCAGCCCCCTGAGCGATTGAGCCTTGGCAAAGGCACCAAACCTATCGGCCAGAGGGCTGGCCTCACTACAGGGTGGGTGCCAGTTGGGAGTTCAGCTGCCAGAATTGGTATGGGTGTCAGTATAGGGAATAAATGAAATGCGGTCGCGTCCTTCGTGTTTGGCGTTGTATACGCCTTTGTCTGCGGCCTGAATTAACTGATAAGACACTTCATCCAATTGCGTTGTGGGTTTTTCGCTTGGCCAGTAAACTGATACTCCTATAGAGGTCGTCATTTTGAATGGGTTGGATTCTTCATCTCGGAAAACCAGCTGCGATAGTTTTAATCGAAGACTCTCTGCGATCTCCAGGGCCATTTCTTTATTACAGTTGGGTAGTAATACCGCAAATTCTTCGCCACCGTAACGGGCGATGATATCCGTTTTACGTACTTGTTTATTGAGGAATAGTCCAACCGCTCTGAGTACCCGGTCTCCGGTCTGGTGGCCAAACATATCGTTGACCTTTTTAAAGTAATCCAAATCCAGAAACAGGCAGGCAAGGGGGTATTGACCGCGACTTGCACGGGAGAGTTCGCGCACAATTTCCTGTTCAAATGAACGCCGGTTATGCACCTTGGTCAGCATATCAATACGACTAAGGCGCTGCAGGTTTTCCTGATTAATGCAGTTTTCAATGCAGACAGAAATAACTGAAGTCAAATGTTGCAGGTAGTCGTATCTCACATGCTCGGTGTAGCGGCTCGGGTCATTACTACCCAGGTGTAAACTGCCAATAAGGCAGTTTTGCCTTACCAGAGGTAAAAGTGCGCAAGACTCTATAGGGTGACTTATGGCTGGAAATGCTTCATCACGCAGGGAAACATCGGGTACTCCTACGATTAACTTTTGGTTTGGGTAGATAGATTTCAGTAGTCTTTGGTTCTGAACAAAGCGTAATGTATTTCCGGGAGCGGGGGGTATGTAATTGCTTAACAGGCCTCTGGCGGCATGCTCTGGATCAAACAGAATCAGGTTAACGCTGCTTAGGCGGAACAACTCTTTAAACTCGATGAGAATGAGGTTCAGCAGTTCGGCAAGTCGGGTACAGGAAAGCAGGCGAAGCTCTACCTCGAAAAAACTGTTCAGGGTTGCCTCATTCGCCTCCGCTTTATGTGTCATTAGCCGGAGAGTCCGCTTAAGTTCCCGGTTTTCTTTTTCTAAGGGGGTCGTGCCCATGGATTCCCCATATATAAACACGTGTTTTTCCTATCAGCCTGTAGACCTGAATATATAACTTTTTTAACGGCTAAAGGTGATGTTTTTTGATGTAAATTTTATTTTTTTATGAGCTTATGGGCGTTAGTGGCTTGAGACAAGCCCATAAATTTATCATAAACGGTTACTCATATATTGTTCTACAGTGTCTACAACTGCCTGGGTATGGGCATCAATTTCCATATTGACAGAGGCTCCTTCTGCTAATTCGGCAAACGTGGTAACAGCCAGGGTTTCCGGGATTAGATACACGTTAAAGAGGTTATCTTTTACTTCTCCGACAGTCAGGCTGCAGCCGTTCAGTCCAATAAAACCCTTAGCGAAAATATAGCGGAGCCACTCAGGGGATGTTGCAAACCAGATAATACAATTGTTTTTTGGGCGCTCAATTTTTGCAATGGTTACCTGTTGGTGAATATGCCCAGAAAGCAGGTGTCCGCCTATTTCGTCACCAAAACTGGCGGCTCTCTCGAAATTGACTTTATCCCCAACCTCAAGCTGACCCAGGTTGGTGACTTTGAGGGTCTCCATAATCAGATCAAAGAAGACAATTGAGTTTTCAAACTTGGTGACAGTAAGGCAGGTGCCGTTAAGCGCAATACTGGCGCCAAGCTGGATGCCCTCACTGTGTGTTGCAGGTAACTCTACCTCCAACTGAACAAAGTCTTGTTGTTGGTTGATGGCGCGGATAGTGGCTGTGCCCTGAACGATACCGGTAAACATAAGTAAACCCTTAAAAGCATTCGCAGATTTTAAAGAAGATTATCCTACCAATAAAGTGAGCCGAACTGGCCTCTTAATGGGGTAGGGTGCAAGGCTCGCTTACGCAAGCCTGTATCTTTATAAAAAAACCGGGTCAGGTCGAATCAAAACGGGAGTTGTCGTCTGCTTTCTTTTTCTCTTGCTCGTTTTCCGCAATTTTGGCGAGCACCAATAGAGTCATATCCAGCTGTTTTTCTATTCGATCCAGCTTTTGCTCGACGTTTTCTATTCGCTCTATATTGCGTTCTTCTTTTTGGTTCAGCTCACGCTCGTCCTGTTCGATAAAGAAAACCGAAAAGCTGGCAGTCAGCATTGAGAACATGCCTATCCCCATTAAAATAAGAAAAGAGCCAAATATTCGTCCCTGTGTGGTTTCTGGCACGAGATCGCCGTAGCCAACGGTTGTCACTGTCACCCAGGCCCACCAAAGCCCATCGAGTGGTGTTTCAAACGCTGGATCTATGCCCGATATGAGGAGTCCGGATATGACCAGAACGATAAAGCAAATAAAGAGCGTAATGCCTAGGTTGTGCCGTGATAAGAGGTCACGGGTGTCTTTGGATACCCTCAGGAAAATACCGATGGTGAGGGCAAGTCTGAGAGAGCGCAATATACCCGCATAGAAAGTATCGACACCCCAGAGCACAGGTAGGCCGCCAAGTATAATGAGCGGGCTCATCCAGTTGTGTTTTAAGTACCGTTTTTGGTCGTCTACTAGCCAGAGCATGACAGCAAGCTCTGATAAAAACAGTAACCAGATGAGCCAATCTGAGGCGAAAGAGGTGTAACTGTTGTAAACGCCTTGAGACTGCAAGTACCATTCGACCAGAATCCATATTGCGGCCAGTACCATGGGTCCTTCGAAGCGCCTTCCCCATTTCTGGGCGCGTTCATTCTCATCGGACGTTACACCGCCGAACCCAACAATGCGCATAAAGGCTGAATGTCGTTCATATTCCATGTGTGAACCCTGTTATTGACTACTATCGATTAAGCGTCTTACGACTAGCTATGTGTTTTTTTAATTTCAGTTACAGGCTATGTGGTGTAACTAAAATGATCATTACCTTCGTGCAGATCAAGCCTCTGACGCTGTTTCCGCAAGCGAATCTTTTCAACCGATTCCAGCAGTAGGTCCCCTTGCCAGGGTTCCCTATTGTGGAGATGTTGTTCAAGATCCAAAATGAGAAAGTTGAAGGTTTGATTGTCCGCTTTTTCGCAGACATGTGCCAGAGTATGTAGTTCGGCATCATTCCAAAATACTTGCGCCCATTCAATCAGACGTAACTGGGTCAGTTCCGGGCTGCTCTGGTGACATGCCCCGACAAGTGTCTTAAAGCTGTTTTGTTCTGCAATGGCTGTTGCTGCTTGCTGATTTAGCCGTGTTTCATCATGACTGGCATAGCGACTTTCCGGGTCACGTTCGGTTTGTAACCGACGTAGCCTCTGATAGACATATATGAATCCGATTGTGCTGATCAGACTGAGGGCTGCAAATAGCCAGAGTAAAAAATTGGCTGGCTCAGCCGTTTCAGCTGGGTGAGCTGTCTGGAGGTTTGCATTAGTCTGAACCGGTACGGGCGCTATAACTGACAGTTTCTTTCGCTTCAGGGTCGCTGTCTGCCCGGTCTCGGTTTCTGTATTCCACCAGGGGATATCGATTGCTGACAGGGTGATTTCGCCCTGTTCGGTTGGTCGTATGCTCACTTCTTCCATGCGGGTGCTGACGATACCCTTATCGGTCATTTTTTCTTCAAGTACAACATTTAACAGGCGGGCTTCTGCGAGTTCGTTATTGAGCGTTGCTAAAGCAGGAAGGACAGATGCTGGCAGGCCCTCAGCCTCCAAAGAGATTATTCTGTGGAGCTCATCGCCCAAGGGCAGTGTAGTGTTTTTATTCAGGTTATCTTCAATATAAAGCGCTTTTGCTGGTAGCCATATATTGTGGGTGTTGGTGAAAGCTTGAGGTAGTGAATTAAGCAACAGCGGTTCACTGCGCAACTCTACGTGCTGCTCCCCAGGGAGGGTCGCAGAAAAAAATAAAGGTGAGATTTCAAGCAATCCCTCTTTACGGGGAAAAAGTGCATAGCTGGTTTCTGTGACGGTGTAGGTTTGGCCACGCACGATTTCGCTATACTACTTTTGTTCTTCCAGTAATTTGATCAGGATGTCACTGGAGTCTGGTGCCGATAACTGATTGTCCAAGGGCAATGGGGCAAGGTGATAAATTTTGGCTTTAAGTAATACCTGGCCTCCCAGGTAAACCTCATCAGTACTCAACTCTACATCCAGATAAAGGTTACGGCTTGAATGGGTAAATGCAGGGTTCTCCTTGGCGGGGAGTACAGAGATGCTCAACTCGCCCGTTGCCTCTTCACCTACGGTAATACTGGGGACAATCTGTTCACCTTCGTTGAGCGGTCTGAGCTGTAACTGCCAGCGGGTTTTGCTGGTGATAAGGCCTGTACTGTGACTGGATACGTAAGTTTTGCGACTTCCAAGCAGATTAAAGTTTTCTTGTAAAGGGCGAAAATCCGGTCTGGATTCACCCTTTTGGTCTGTTTCTATTGTTAAGGTGATTTTTTGCCCCTGATAGGTTGTTGCCTTATCAAGTTCAGCCGAAGTCTCGGCTTTAATTGTCAGGGGAAGTAGCAACAGGATTAAAAAAAATCTATTACAAAGAAACACAACAACTCACTTCGACCCAATTGGGCTGGGTAAATATAAGGAAGGTGTAAACCAGCCCTATTGGCACGGTACGCACTGCACCTGCTCACACCTTTCATAATTAAAACAGTGACATGATTTCATTATGGGTAATGTCGACGGGCATAGCAATATGCCTCCCAAATCGATAAAAAATAGTTATTGTCAGTTAAAAAGGTGTATTTTTTATCAACTATACCGTAAAAGTTTAAA
>PDWJ01003483.1_pt1 | contig 15948 bp, 12 predicted proteins | sample 1430881 | NCBI WGS metagenome assembly PDWJ01 (sample SAMN01162460, study PRJNA174530) | Oral metagenome, whole genome shotgun sequencing project. | biome: Marine environment; feature: Marine mammal; material: Swab sample of the gingival sulcus; isolation source: swab sample of gingival sulcus... | reverse complement strand
GAAAAATATGTCTCCTTTACCATGGATCCAGAACTTGTGGATGCTTATGAAGCCCGCATGAAATGGAAACTGGATCATGATTCAGCTCTTGATGATGCCCTGACAAGAGGCCTGAAGCAAGGCATGGAAAAAGGCATGGAAAAAGGCTTTCTACGTTCACAAATGGACATCGCAAAAAAAATGCTGGACAAAGGATATGATTATGACATCATCAGCGAATGTACTGGAATGGACGTAACTGAACTGGAAAAGCTGGCAAGCTCATAGATGGTTTTGTTTTTACACTAAGCCGATTCGGGTCGTACCTCTGATCATATGTCGGGATACGTCTCTTTGTCGAGTTTACAAAACACACGTCGTTCAGAGAACGCTTATAGCTTCGCCGGGATTGTCAACTTTTTATCTTTACCCATTTTTTTCTAAAACCCTGGCTCTATCAAGAAATCCAGCGATTTTACAGTTTCCTTGTCTCTGGATGTAACACATTATATTGGCATTATTTTCGTTATTTTTATGTCAAATAATGGGTGAACTCCTTTAAACGTTTACATTTGACTTTTACATTTTTTGCCTTAGCCTATGGGGATCAAACAAATTTGCTATTTTATTATTTTTACTTGTAACGGTACGAGCCAGAGAGTAAACTACCTCACCAGGTGGATTATCATGCCACCTCCGTAAACAGGTTCTACTACTATGAGAAAATTGCACATTAAAGGAGAAAAATATGGCAAGCGATAAAGTCCAACAGATTAGTGATGCTGAATTTGATACGGTTGTTGGTTCCTCCACCCCGACCCTTATCGACTTCTGGGCACCCTGGTGCGGCCCCTGTAAAGCAATTACGCCCGTTGTCGAAGATCTGGCTGCCGAGTATGAAGGGAAGGTTACCATTGCTAAAATGAATGTTGACGATAATCCGGCAACTCCTGGCAAATTTGGCATCCGTGCCATCCCCACTCTCATTCTTTTCAAAAACGGCGAGGTTGTAGATCAAATCACTGGTGCAGTTGGTAAATCTCAACTTGTGGAACTTATCAACAAAGCGCTGTAAGCCTTTCTTTCATAAAATACTTTCACTTTCGGTAACACCAATCATACCGGTAAAATATCTTATATTGGGTTACCGAAAAAGGTGGCATCGCCTTCCCTACTACCGCATTGAATATTGATGAAAAATTTTCGGTCCTCAATCCAAGCCATTACTCATATGGCTGCATCATATTTGTATCTCAGTATAACCGTCATTATACTTTCAACCTTACTCTCAGGATGCTCCCTGACAGGTAATTTTGATACGGCAGAACCGGATCAGAAGAAAATAGCTCTTTTGGTACAGGCTCTCATCAACGACGGAATGGAAGACTTCAACAAGGGGAAATACCACACAGCCAAAGAACATTTCGCCAAGGTACTGGAAACATATAGATTTTCAAAAGAAGCGGTGCTGGCAGAGCTCAAAATCGCCGACTGTAATTATTATCTGAACAATTACAAAGAGGCATTTATGGCCTACGAAAGGTTTGAGGAAATGCACCCCACCAACAAGGCGATTCCTTATGTGATGTATCAAAAAGCAATGTGCTACTATAACAAAATCGACAGAATTGATAGAGATACCAGCGGGGCAAAAAAATCTATCGATTATTTCAGCCAGCTCGTCAAGGCATATCCAGAGTCTCCATATACCACCGATGCAAAAGAAAAAATTTCCGTTGCAAAAGAGTTTTTGGCAAATCATGAATACAGTGTGGCACGCTATTATATGCGCACCAAAAAAGACAAGCAGGCTGCCGGCAGGCTGCGATATCTGCTGGCAATATTCCCTGATAGCAAAATCGCACCCAAGGCAGAGCAGCTTTTGGAAGAAATAGATGCAAAATCAGACAATTGATATATTTACCATCCAGATTTCTTTGCAAACCGCTCATAAGCCAGCAGGGCAACACCCCATTATCCCAGCTGTTCAGTAAATTCATTCAGCTGTATAAGCCCCGTATACAGGGGAAAAGCACATCTTTCAGGCAACACAACCCTTGCAAGATTCAGGCATTGCGTTATAATCCCGGTGCTGTGCTGGAGTTTTTTCTCCTCATGACATTATGATATAAAGTAAAATACTAATAAATACAAGTATCTGTAACTAAACACGGGGTTTACTCGACTCTACCCACAACATACGCGAGAGACCATAATGACGACATCGCTTAAATTTAAACTCGGCCTCTTGATTATCCTGATCCTGGGATCAATCACCACCATTGTACCATCTTTTTACACATCAGCGCCTGACTGGTGGAAAACCTACCTCGCCCCTGAAGGCTTACGCAAGGGACTTGATCTGCAGGGCGGCATACACCTTGTATTAAAGGTCAACCTGGAAAAAGCCGCTGAAAACACCCTGGAATTTGTAGCGACCAATCTCAAGGACAGCCTCGCCGAAGAATCTATTACTGCCGTCCGCACCAAATCGAATGCCAAAGATACGATTATTTTCACCCTCCCCAATACAGGTGCCATTGAGAAAGTAAAAGCGATCATCGATGAAGATGGTGATATTGATGGTGAAGTTGAAAGCAAGGAAAATAGTTTTCCACGTATCTATATCCGTCTTTCTGAGGAGAGAATAAAATTCCTTGATGAAAATGCAGTTAATCAGTCGCTTGAAATTCTCAGAAACAGGATTGACCAATTTGGTGTTGCAGAGCCTGTAATTATTCGTCAGGGATCAGATGAAATTGTCGTTCAGCTGCCCGGCGTTAAAGACCCGGACAGGGCTTTGAATCTGCTCCAAGGCACCGCACAGCTGGAATTCAAACTGGTGGCTGAACCAAGCGGACTTGATCTCAATGAGCTGGTTGCCACAGCGATCGAGAGTGGAAAATACCAAAAAGGCGGTTCGATCAGGGAACTGAACAGGGCAATAGAAACCCTTCTTCCCCCTGAAACCACACTCTATTTTGAAAAGGAATTTGACAAAACGACACAGCAGGAAATCACCCGTCCCATTCTCCTTGAAAGTGCCCCGCTGATGACGGGAGATATGATAAAAGATGCCCAGGTACGCATCGGCGGCACCTTCAATGAACCCTATGTTGCCCTTGAGATGACCGGAACAGGTTCAAAGGTTTTTGCCAAAATAACAGAAGAGAATGTCGGCAGAAATCTGGCCATTGTACTTGATGACGTGGTACGTTCTGCCCCTGTTATCCGCGATAAAATCCTTGGCGGCTCTGCCCAAATCACCGGCAATTTTGATCATCAGGAGGCAACAGACCTTGCCATTGTGCTGCGGGTTGGCGCGCTCCCTGCCCCGATTGATATCATTCAAAACCTCACGGTTGGCGCAAGCCTTGGACAGGATTCAATTGACCAGGGCCTTACATCAGGTATTTTTGGTGCAATCCTGGTACTGGCCTTCATGATTATTTATTATCGTTCATCAGGGGTTATAGCCAATGCAGCTCTTGTTTTGAACATCCTCTTTGTCTTCACAGGTCTTGCCATCTTAAACGCCACCCTGACCCTCCCTGGTATTGCGGGTATCGTACTATCCATTGGTATGGCGGTGGACGCCAATGTCCTGATCTTCGAGCGAATGCGCGAGGAAATGGCCATAGGCAAGAGTGTACGCTCGAGTATCGACGGCGGTTTCGGTAAGGCATTCTGGACCATTGTCGACTCCCAGGTAACAACACTTATCACAGCACTTGCCTTGTTCCTCTTCGGGACTGGTCCCATTAAAGGGTTTGCGGTAACACTTTCCCTGGGTATTATTTTCAACCTCTTTACAGCACTTTTCTGCTCCCGTTTATTTTTTGACTCCTTTCTTGCCACCAGGCAGTTGAAAAAACTTACCTTTCTGCAGCTCATTAAAAAGCCCTCCATCGATTACATGAAAATCAAGAAAATTACATTTTCACTCTCAGGAATCCTGGTTTTCATTGGCCTCATCTCCTTTATACAGATCACACGGGGGGCAGGCAACCTGGGCGTTGATTTTACCGGTGGCTCTCTGCTGCAGTACAAGGCTGAAAAACCATTTACCATTGGAGAGATCAGGAAGGCCTTTTCAGAAAGCGGTTTTGCAGGTGCAAACCTTCAGGAAATCGAGGGAGAAAACCGGTTCATCGTCAAAATTAAACAGTCCGAGGCAACGGTTGCAAACCTCGATGAGAAGGTAGATGCCATCCTTGCAAACAAGCTCGCTGATAAAAATTTCATTCTTGAAAGTCAAACAGAGATTGGTTCTTCTGTCAGCGCGGTTCTCCGTAACAAGGCCATGCTGGCGATTTTGATCTCCCTTGTCGGGGTCATCATCTATCTGGCCTTCAGGTTTGATCTCAGATTTGGCCTGGCCGCAGCCGTAGCCACCTTCCATGATGTTCTGGTGGTACTTGGTCTCTGCTGGGTGCTCGATATAGAAATTACCCTGCTCATCATAACAGCCTTGCTCACCCTTGCTGGATACTCATTGAATGACTCGGTGGTTGTCTTTGACAGAATCAGGGAAAATATGAAAAAAGGTGAAGGCACCAGCATCGAAAAGGTTATCAATGCCAGTGTGAACCAGGTCATCAGCAGAACGACAGTGACCTCACTGACCTCCATGATGGTCTTACTGGCATTGTTCCTCTTTGGTGGTTCCGTCATACATGATTTTTCTCTGGCCCTGCTGCTGGGTATTATAGTGGGAACATATTCTTCCATATTTATTGCAAGTCCATTGCTCACCGTATGGAAGCGAAGCTGATACATTATGATGTCAATGCAGCTGACAATGTACAACCACATGCAGATGGGATAAACTTTTCAGGATGTTCCCTTCGATGGTACATTGTTCAGCTGCTGCCGCAAATTCGGTGGAACCATGCTCAAACTCATTGTATTTGACTGTGACGGGGTCATGTTTGACTCTCGTTCTGCCAATAAAGAGTTCTACAATATGTTGTTGGAGAAATTCGGCCATCCTCCCATGAGTGAAAATGAGCTGGAATATGTCCATATGCATAATGTACAGAAGGGCATTGCATACATTTTCAGAAGCCACCCGGAAACTTCCATTGCCGAGGTGGATGCATTCAGAAAAACAATCGGATACAAACAATTTTTGCCTTTTATGAAAATGGAACCCGATCTTATAGCGTTTCTTGACAGGGTGAAATCACGATATCATCTCGCTATTTCCACAAACCGCAGCGACACAATGGAGCCTCTGCTGCAAACCTTTGGTCTGCAAGGTTATTTTCAAAAGGTCATGACCTCCCGGAATGCCAAAAGACCAAAGCCTGCCCCAGACGCACTTCTGGAAATACTCGATCATTTCGCCTGCCGCGCAGATGAGGCTATTTTTATAGGAGATTCCATCCTCGACAGACAGCACTCTGCATCCTGTGGTGTACCGCTGATAGGCTTCAAGAATAAAAACCTGCCAGCAGACTATCATGTAAACTCATTTATGGAGATACTTTCTCTGCCACCTTTTCAAGACCATAATCCCGCATAACAGCTGTGTGACCATCATCTCTCATCATCTCTTTTAACCCCCTCCATCAGCAGCATCATAAAATCACCAATGGGCGGTTTCTCGCGTTCCTCATCAGAAACACCGGCAACAAAATTGTAAACGCCTTCTCTCTCCTGCAGAATTTTGAACACAGCGTCCTGACCGTCCCGGCCGCTATAGCTGCCTTCGACAATGGCGCCATCACAAAACACAACTTTAGCATCTCCACCTGGAAGTCCCATTCTCAAAACACCTGTTTTTTGATGCATATGAAATACCTGAAACAGCTCAGCCGGTGCCATTTCATCAAGATGCCCCAACATACTGAATTCAAAATCACTGGTGCGAATAGCATTTGCCTGAGAGAGACGTTTTGCCAACAATTCTGCCATATATCTCTGCACATCACTTGACGAACTTATAAGCCTGCCAAAATCATCTCCCCGGATGGCAAGAACCCGTGTTTCTGTCAATCCTTTCACGGAAGCCCCTGCAATCGAATCACCAAAATAACTCATCTCCCCACAAACCTCACCTTCCCCCAGCCTGGTAAGCGGAACATCTCCGTCTTCAACCTGCACCTCTCCTGAAAGCAAAAGATAGAGATACCTGTTCAGTTCACCTTTACGAATTAAAAAATCGCCCTTTTTAATAATCTTCCCGCGAAAACAGGGGATAAACTCGCTCAGTTTATTTGTAGGAATAGACTGCAAGAGCGGATACCGGGTAATTCTATCAAGAAGACGCTGCTCTTTTTCACTCAGCAGAGCATTATGCACAATGCTGACACCATCTCTTTGATCTTGAATTTGTTTGAATTTGATCAACCCTGTACATCCACTACATGTGTATTGTTTCAAAAGATCAGGTTCATCTGCTGTACCGATTAATTCAAATAAAAGCTGAGTCAACTCTCGAATAAGGATAAGACAACTCTCTTTGCCACCAGGAAAGTAAACGGATTTTTCTGTCAGGATAAAAAGATCATCGACCACATAAAGCGGGCAATTATTCTCCTCCACGATCTGGAAGGATGCTTTAAAAGATTTCATTCACTCTTTTTTACATATTTCAAAACGGCAATAAACCACAAACAGAGGTATTATAAAAAAACATATATAAAAAACCTGTAGCAAAGGTATCTTTTTTTTTCAACTTTTTCCCAATGTTCATAAAAAAAAACATTTTTCTACTTTTTACTGTTATTCTCTGTTATTCTTTAAAAGGAGATACAGTACAGGTAACAAACTAATAATTTACAACTCGACACTGTTACAACATTCTCATATCAAAGATATACCCTATTATGGCTACCGTAAACGAACAGCTCCAGAAAATCGCGATTGAATTACAACAACAATTCTCAGACAATCCATACATTACCATCTCTGCTTTTGATGACGATCCTCCCGAAAAATATGAAATTACATATCACCTCAAGGGTGTCGGACTGCAGAAAAATGGAAAAATTACCGAACTGAATGAACACGCTATCTTTATCAAAATTCCCTTTGGATTTCCCTATTTCCCACCCAGTTGTACTCCACAATCTGCGACCTTTCACCCGGCTTTTGATCAGGCAGCCATCTGTATTGGAGAATACTGGAATAAAGATCGCAAACTTTCAGAGCTCATCATCCATATCGGCAGGATGATAGTTGGTGAAATCTATCCCACTGAAAACACATTTAATGAAGCGGCAGCAAGGTGGTATCAGAAAAACAGCAAAAATCTTCCGTTCCAAAAGGTGACTTTCCCAGAGATCCAACCTCTTGTCGACGACGCTGTAATGCAGCAAACAGAGCCGCTCTTTATGCAGGAAGATGAAGAATTCACGGCCCAGGGAATTGATACTATTCAGGATTCAGACATAGACAGAGAGCCAGACTATTTTGGGACTGCACTTAATCCATTTTCTGAAGAAACCATACAAAGCAACAGCGGCAAGAGTTCAGTAAACAGGGTTTTTCTCCTCTTTCAGCAACGCCGTTTTTATGAATTGGAACAGTTTTTAACCGAGCTTCTTCCTGATGAGAAAATTCCTGATCAGGACAAAATCACCACACAGACCAATAAAAAGATTCATGAGGCGACAGAACTAAACAAACAGGCAGAGCAATGCGAACATGAGGGACAGCCTGAGGAAGCTCTCGCTCTCTATAAACAGACAAAGGAGCTGGTCTCAGACTTTCCAGATATCGATGAAAATATTGCCAGGGCAAAACGTTCTTTTGAGCTGGCTGAACAGTGGAATGACACGACACTTATCGATGAAGAAAAGCAAAAGACAGATCCCGGTCAGTCAGCTCAAACAAAAAAAATAACCTTCTTTGAGGAATCCAGCAAAGTTGGTATCAAGATACTTCCTCTTCTCACAGTGGTTCTGGTAATTATTTTGGCCATTACCATTATCGTACCCTACTTCAAGGCAGGAAATAATCTAAAAGAAGCTGAAGCGACATACAGTATATGTCAGCAATATCTCAATCAGGGCAGTTTCACCAGCGCCAAACAGTCCTGTGACGATGCGATGAACAAGCTTAAAGACATCGCTTTTTTCAAGCAGACAGAGAGCAAGGTGCTGCAACGACAAATTCAACAGACACTTTCATCCCGGCCAATGGTCCAGGGGCTTGCCGGTAATGTGCTTTTTGAGGGTAAATATATCCCAAAGGCTCAGCTGGAAAAGGTAATGACCTTTACAAAATCAAAAGAAGATGCTGACAGACTCTTTACCATGGGAAGATGGAAAAACGCTCTCAGTAAATATGAAAATGCTCTTCTTGAGGCTCTTCCGATAATGAACAGTATTGATAAAATGGAAATTAATACTATTAAAGAAAGAATTGCTGTTGCAAATATCAAGCTCCTCATTGAACGCGGTGATTCCTTTTTGAATAGAGGCGAACTTGAAAAAGGAAAAGAAACGTTCTCACAATCACTTGAAAACGCGGAAAAACTTCCTGAAGAAACAGGAGGTGAGATTATACTGGAAATTCAACAGCGCCTAGATGAAATAACCTATCTCGAACACCTGAATCTTGGCAAAAAGTATTTTTATGAAAACGATTGGGAAAGTGCTATCAAACAATATGAACAAGCCCTGAAATTACAGCAAAACGATCCTCGTAATCTCGCGGGAAACAACCAAAGTCTCTACGCGAATATGGCTGAGGCTGAATTAGGTGCCCTTATCAGTTCAGCAAAACAGGCGTTTTCCCGATCTGAAATGAGCAAAGCCATCGATCTATATGAAAAAGCCATTGCCTTGCTCGCCACCAAAAAAGATTTGCTCAGCCGTATACATCCCGATGAAATATCTCAACAGCTACAAAGAATCATCTTGCGTGCCAGGATTGTTCAGCTTAAACAAAAGGCCGATACCTATCTCAAGGAAGAGAAGTACAAGGAGGCAAATGATACACTTTCTCAGGTTGCTGATATTATAGTTCGCAAAGGTTTTCAGGAAGACCTTGAATTCAGGGCAATAATTAAGGGAACAAATGAGACAATTGAACAGTCAAAAGAGAAAGCCCTGATTTTGGAAAGAATCGCCTACCTGCAACAAAACTACAAGTCCATTTTTAAGACCAATTACAGCGCCGCAAATCCAGCAAACCTCAGTGATCCCAAAGCTACGTTTCTCCGCAATGTAAAGGGTAAAGAACTCTATGAGCTGCAATGCCTTGAAAATAACATGGGAAGAAAACTCCGTCTGGTAATGTTATACAGCTTTGATCCAGCAACCGAGAAGTGGACGTTTTATAGCGAAAATGAATAAACGTCATGCTTGTACTATTTTCCCGGAGACAGCTTCCTTATCATCTTTCTGGCCTGGCAAAAGCACCGTTAGACAAGAAACCGAAATTCGCCTTTCCCCAGCAGATCATGGAGATGCAGTGTTCCCACAAGCGTCTTTTCTTCTGAAACTACTGCTAAAATAGTTATTTCATGCAGCTGCATTACGCTCAAGGCATCGGCAGCGAGCATCCCGGCATCTATCTGCACCGGGTCTGGGGTCATAATATCAGCAACAGTTGAATTATCAAAATTTCGTTTTTCCACAAGGTATCGACGTACGTCTCCATCAGTGAGAATCCCCAGTACCTTGCTGTTTCCATCAACTATCAAAACAGCACCAAGTCCTTTGGCATTAAGAATCTCAACCGCTTCAATCGCCGACCTCGATTTTTCGATGACGGGTACGCCATCACCGGTAACCATTACCTCACGCACCTCAACCTTCAACCGCTCGCCTAAACTTCCTCCTGGATGGTTTTTTCGAAAATCGGAAGCCTGGAACTTCTTTTTATTTTGCAAGACCACAGCCAGGGCATCCCCCATTGCCAAAGTTGCTGTGGTAGAAGTCGTGGGAGCAAGCCCCAATGAACATGCTTCTTTTTCTATCCCGATATCTAACACCACTTCGGCAACATCTGTCAGTGGTGAAGGAATACCACCAGTCAAGGCAATAATCGCCACACCACGTTTTACCAAACTTTGCAACAAGAGGTTTAGTTCACCTGTTTTACCAGAGTAGGAAATAGCTATCACCACATCTGTAGGCGCTACCATTCCTAAATCTCCATGCATTGCCTCTACTGGATGAAGAAAAAATGAGGGTGTACCTGTGGAGTTCATGGTTGCAGCTATTTTTTGACCAATAATACCTGATTTTCCGATACCGGTTATGACGACACGAGTGGGACAGTTATAGATGAGCTCCACGGCCTGTTCAAATTCCTTACCCAGTTTTTGCCGTATAGTTCGTAACCCTTCTTCTTCTATTGTAATAACATTTTTTGCTTCTTCGATTGACATGAAAAGTATCCTGTTTTTTCTAAATCTTACCTGCCGCATGTAGCAGATTTGATAAAATATCTAGAGTTAGAGAGATGAATATCCTTACAACCTTACAATGTTGAACAATAATCACTTACCTACCGTGAAACAAGCGATCATATCAGGTTATTTACTTTGAAAATAGTATAAAAATAAGAAAAGTTACTTATTTGCTTATTTTCCCGCTGGCATCTAGACCTGTTATGATTTAGTATGTACTATCCACGGTTTTTATTTTTTAATACACATGTCCAATTTCTTTTTACATAACGGAGCTACAATATGAAAGACTATCTTTTCACCTCGGAATCGGTTTCTGAGGGACATCCCGATAAAGTTGCCGACCAGATATCCGATGCAATTTTAGACGCCATTCTCCACCAGGATAAACATGCCCGTGTGGCCTGTGAAACCATGGTCACCACCGGTATGGCACTTATTGCCGGGGAAATAACAACAAGTGCATGGGTGGATATGCCTGAGGTCGTACGCACGACCATACAGGAAATCGGCTACAACTCTTCCGATATGGGCTTTGACGCTCAATCCTGTGCTGTTCTCACCTCCATTGACAAGCAATCACCTGATATTGCTCAAGGTGTTGACGAGGGCGCAGGCATTGATTTAGACCAGGGTGCAGGCGATCAGGGGTTAATGTTCGGCTATGCGACCAATGAAACAGATGTCCTTATGCCGCTGCCCATCTACCTGGCACACAGGTTGACGAAGAAACAATCTGAAGTACGCAAGGACAATACCCTTCCCTGGCTGCGCCCCGACGCCAAGAGCCAGGTTACCGTTGAATATGAGAATGGCGCCCCCAAACGAATTGAGGCCGTTGTGCTCTCCACCCAGCATGATGAATCTGTAACATACGATGACCTGAAAGAAGCGGTGATGGAGGAGATTATCAAATCTACGCTTCCCGCAGACATGGTTGATTCCAACACCAAGTATTTCATCAATCCCACCGGCAGATTTGTTATCGGCGGCCCGGTAGGTGACTGCGGGGTGACTGGCCGCAAGATCATAGTAGACACCTATGGCGGCAAAGGCTCCCATGGCGGCGGTGCTTTTTCCGGGAAGGACCCTTCCAAGGTGGACAGGTCGTCCTCATATATGGGCAGATATGTCGCCAAAAACCTGGTGGCCGCTGGTATTGCCTCTGAAATTGAAGTGCAGGTGGCCTATGCAATCGGCATATCCAACCCTGTATCCATAAGTGTTAATGATTTTGGCACAGGCAAGCTGGAGCCAGCAGAGATTAAACGGCTTATTACCGAGTGCTTTGATTTACGTCCGAAAGCAATTATTCAGCAGCTTGATCTCCTCAGGCCCATTTATCGTAATACTGCGGCCTATGGCCATTTTGGCCGTGAACTTCCCGATTTCACCTGGGAAAAAACTGATAAGGCGGCGCAGTTAAAAGAACTTGCCGGTCTTTAGCAGTGAACTTTTGCCAGAGGTCGTTTGGCGAGCAGTAGAACAAAAGAGAATACTCTGAAATGAGCGGTTTATTCATCTATGCCGGCAGCGTGTTTATGGGGTTCTTTGCTATTATGAACCCCATTGCCAAGCCCCCCGTTTTTTTAGACCTGACCGGAGATTTCAAAAATCATTTTTTCAACAGGCTAGTCGCCATCCATCTGGTCAGGGGGCTTATTTCGTAAAATCGTAAGCCTCACGCTGTCCCTTGAGGCGACTTGTTAGCGATTGGTTTTCATTTATCCTGTAACAATATGTCCCATCGTCATTGTCGATAAAATATGAGCAAATAAAACATTTTTTTATGATACAATGGATGGCTGACATTTAAGCTGTACACCACAAACGAAACACAGCCTAGCTGTTTCCGAACGAGCGTCTTGTTGGGCCTATACTGTTTGAAAATTCACCCAAGACCCGCCAAGTTCAGGTAATAGCGCACATCTCGGCCAAGCATACTACGTGGCTCACTCATCTTACTGATACCCCAGCAACCCATTCACTTAATGATTGAAGTGTCTCGTTTGCGCGGGCAATTGCTTCGTTTCCAGCAGCAAGCAACTGCGACCGCATTGGATCACTCAGTAATGAGGAAGCGGCCTCGGCGATAGTGTCAAGATTAACATCTTCAACCTTATATACGTGGTGCCAGCCCAGCCGCGAAAGAAGCGGCATGACTTTTGCTCCTCCCTTTATCTGGTCAATGGCGATGAAAGGTACTCCCGAACGGAGAGCCTCGATCGCGCCGTGGAATCTTGAGGTGAGTATCAAATCACATTCAGCGTAATGTTGCTCAATTTCGTCAGGGGATCCTGTTGAATGAACAAGATGATTCTCGATGGCTCTAATTTCCGCCTGCATATTGTTAGTGACAGCCCAAGCAGTACGTAAAACGAGGGTTTCTGTTTCAGCCCATAGGCAGCGTTCCTCTCCATATTCAGCCTGCTTGCCACGCAATACAATGCCAATCCTCGGATTTCGTTTACGCTGCAATCGTTTCGTTTTCAGCGGTTTGGGCGCTACAATGGCAACATCGCCATAGTCCTTATCAGCACCTTGCCGCGCAAATACAGCTTGAAATGGATTGTAATAATTGAGATGATCTGGAGAAAAAAGGCTGACCCCCACTCCAGCTATGCACGAGGATGAAAATCGAGAAAAGAGCCTGCTTGATTGAATATGCGACCGTATAATTGGACCACAGACGAACACAACACAATCGAAAAGAACTGGATCCACTGTCCGCCAGTTAACACGGCGGCATCCTGGAATCTCTACATCCAGATCAGTCGCATGCGAAACCTGATGACCAAGGGCGTGAAGGTGTGTAACGACGCTTTCCATAGAGCGCAGGTCGCCGATCGTACCGTGACCGAACGATCCATACCAAGTAACGAGCACTCGTCGATATGACAGAGATATTTTAGTTATTTGCTCCTGTTTTGCAAAAGCAATGATTGCATTCATTAGAGAGTCACCCCTCGTTGGCCTGCTCAGTTTGTGCGTAAGCTTAAAAACAGGTAGTGACGGTGAAACGAGCCCATCATTGTGAACCGGGGAAGGTGGACTGTAAAGCGATGGTGAGTCTGGGCTAAAATGAAACTGGTGCACCGCCGATATTTTCGGTACACTGTTCCAAATGGATTTAAAATGTACGTCTGTTTCGTAAATTTGTCCGAAAAGCTTGTGCAGCCAAAAATATTCATCACGTTCTCCCCGGTCATACCAGTAATGAGCTGCTGCCTCTCGCCAACGTTCCACAATATAAGAGCCCCTATGTGCTGCAAGAAACCATGTTGAAATCATCCGGTCTGGTCCTGGATGATCAAACGCAAAAAAACCCTCTTGCACAAACTGATTTAGCCAATAGTCGAGAGGTTTCGAGCAAATGGTGGTGGCGTCTGCCCAGACGCCACCGTAACGGTGTAACAGTTCGAGGCGAATCAAATCACTAAGAGCCTCTAAAGGGATATTACTGTGTAAAATCCAATTTAACTGATCACGTGGTATGACAGTAGCAAGCGAGTCACGATCGAGGAGCCAAACCTTCCAGCCAAGATTACGATTAGACCAACTGTCCTGCGACGCCTGCACAATCTCGGGAGCACGCTCCCACCCCTGCAACCAGAGTAACCAGATAACTTTCGGTACACTGACAAAATTAGTAGCCAATTTAATCCCTCCAGGACAATTTGCTGAAGAAAGTATAGAATGCATCAGGAACAGAACAACTATACAACTCTGATGACATGAAGTCCAACGTTAAGCTTACCGGATAAGCCGACGAGAATGGTTAAGAGGCCGTAACCCGGAACATAGCTCATCCGAACCATCAAGAGTAATATATGGAAATCCGCGTAGAGTAGAGCAACAAATAAAAAAAAGAGCTTTGATTATTGATATATCGCATAGAAACACGTTCTTCAGAAAAGGCACTTACAGGTAACTCAGGGGAATACCATAAAAAACAAGGCGTATCCCGATACCAGGAATACGCCTTATCATACACGCTGTGCGTTATTTACAGACTATTTTTTCGAGCCCTTGCTTCTTATAAACTTCTTTCTATCATCAAGGAATCATGCAAAATCAAGCTGATGGACAACAGTGTTTTAAAACAGACAGATGTTATCCATAAATTATTGTGATGTCATCTTCAAAAACTTGAAGATGACATCACAATCTGAACTGATGAGAGTTCGGCTAAATGCCGTCTTCCCCCTCTTCATCCTTAATCCGTGAAGGAATACCGTACATGGTGGTGGAACCGGACGACCAGAACATCAAGGAACCTTCGCGGACCATTTCATTGGCCACGTTTTTAATGGTTCTTGGTTTGGCATCAGGATCGCAACTATAAAAATCTTTCACGTACAGTTGTGGTTTTGGTGATTTTGTTGCTTTTGCAACAATTGCTGCTTTCAGTTCTTCTTTGCTCGGCTTATTTCACATGACTGGTGTACTTGAACTGCGTTGTTGTACGCCAGGTATCATATGCAAGCCGATAGTCATCGATACTCTTATCTGTGAACGGTATGTCGCATTTCTCGAAAAACTTCTCCCAACCGATACGCTCAGCCCAATCACCGACACGCTCATATTTTCTCGCATCAGCGGAATACGCCTCGAGTATTTTCTTGATAGCCTCTACAACCTCAGGCCATCTCGGGGTGTTGTTCGGCAGATATGGAATGACCAGTTTGGAAAACTTGGGCGCAGAAATTCTGTTGGAGACCTTGCCACCAACTAAAATTGCAATTCCATCACCATCTGAGTCAGCCATAGGCATCGCCGGACACATGGTGTAGCAGTTTCCGCAAAACATACATCTATCAACAGTTACCTTAACAGTCTTGACCTCTTTGCCATCAACCTTGGCCTTTGCCGGTTTTACAGCGCCAAGCGGACACGCAGCAATAGCCAGAGGAAGCTCACAGACACCTGTAATACGGCGGTGATCAATCATCGGCGGCTTTCTATGAACACCAAGGATAGCAATATCAGAGGCATGCACAGCTCCACACATGTTCAGACAGCAGGCAAGGGCAATACGGCACTGAGCAGGCAGTTTATGAGAACCAAAATACTCAAACAGCTCATCCATGACAGCCTTGACAACACCTGAAGCATCAGTTGCCGGGGTATGGCAGTGGACCCAGCCCTGTGTATGAACAATATTGGTCACACTGGCACCGGTACCGCCCACAGGATACTTATTGCCATGCCTCTTCAGTTCGTCGAGTAGCGGCTGTACCTTCTCTCTTGCATCTACCATGAACTCGATATTATTTCTGGTGGTAAAACGCAGATAGCCGTCACAGAACTCATCAGCGATGTCACAGACACCACGGATATACTCAATGGATACAAGACGCGCACAACCTATACGGATCGAATAAACCTCGTCACCTGTCTGTGATTTATGCATTAACACGCCAGGCTGGATGATTTCATGATACAGCCACTTGCCCTTGTTTGCCTTGATTACTGGTGGAAAGAACTGTTCATAATGTGGCGGACCAAGATCAGAAATTCTACCTTCCATCGGTTTATCAGGATTATAACCCATGACGAAAATCTCCTTTATATAGAAATTAAAATAAGTAAAATAAAAT
>PDWJ01003197.1_pt1 | contig 15953 bp, 10 predicted proteins | sample 1430881 | NCBI WGS metagenome assembly PDWJ01 (sample SAMN01162460, study PRJNA174530) | Oral metagenome, whole genome shotgun sequencing project. | biome: Marine environment; feature: Marine mammal; material: Swab sample of the gingival sulcus; isolation source: swab sample of gingival sulcus... | reverse complement strand
AGAGCGCTGATCAGCTTACCGGACCGAGCTGCGCGAAGGATGCGGAGTCACGGCGTAGGAGCGAGGAGGGCGCCTGCTGGTAGCACGCAACCGACGAGCGACAACCGCTGTGATGTCGCAGACCAGCGCGGCGACGGGAGGAGAGTTGGTCTGCGCTCTAGCGGGCTTCAGTGATGCGTCGACCGCGCACGGCCGGCTCATTGCCTCGCGGACGGCCAACGCGACGGCTGAGACGGACGATGCGCTGTTGGGCCTGCTCGAGCTCGGTCTCGAGCTCTTGAATCCGCTGGTCTTTGGCGTCGTTGGCGGCGACCCACACCTCACAGACCATCTTCAGCTCGTGGAACTTGGAGAGCAGCTCTTCGTAGCGAGCGTCGTTCTGGGATGGGTCAGAAGGGGCCATGCTTGGCTTACGCTGCTTGCTTTTCATGTGAGCCACCTTTCGTCACGTTGAGGCGTGCGAATGCCGCCAACGCGGCTCCTTGATGCTGATACTACTACATATGGGGGATGGGGCAACAAACCTGCCCAGATATGGTAGGGGCGGCGAAAAAAGCGAGGCAAGCCGCGGTGATCCACGGGCACGCTGGCGCAGCGGGGGAACCGTGTAGGCCGATGTCGCCTATGAGCGGTGCGTATCTCTCATTTTCTTACTGTAGTACACATCACGCTTCTCTTCGCTATCAGACCCGACGTTGACCAGACAAGGGGGGGAGCCCCCCCAGAATCTGCGCATTCAACGAGCCACCGATGCTGGTAGGCTTCCGACTATCTACAGAACGATCCAAAGATCGGTCTTTTGTCTACAGATCGATCTTTAGATCGATCTACAGATGGATCTAAAGATCGATCTAAAGAGTGAAGAAAGGGCGCGTCTTGAACTGTGAGCATTGCGGGCGGCAGCACCAGGAAGGTGTGAGCTTCTGCCCGATCACGGGCAAGATCACCCACCCGGAGCGCTTCTTCCCCGAGGGAACGCTCATTGGCGACAAATACCGACTGGGGCGCGTCCTCGGCTCGGGAGGCATGGGCGCGGTCTTCGAGGCTGTCCACACCATGCTGGAAAAGCGCGTCGCGGTGAAGGTGATGATGCCGGAGATGGCGCGTGACCGTGAGCTGATGTCGCGGATGGTCCGCGAAGCGCGGACGGCCAGCGCCACGGGGCATCGCAACGTGGTCACCGCTACAGACATGGGGTGGACCGAGGAGGGCGCGCTTTTTCTCGTGATGGAGTACCTGGAGGGGCGAACGCTGCGGCAGCTGCTCAAGGAAGAGGGGCCGCAGCCGGTGGAGCGGGCGACCGGCTTGGTGGTTCAAGTGCTGAGCGCGCTGATCGCCGTCCACGAGTGCGGCATCGTCCATCGAGACCTCAAGCCGGAAAACGTGATGGTGGTTGCCGGCGATGAGGGCGAAGAGCTCGTCAAGGTGCTCGACTTTGGCATCTCGAAGGTGCTCGGGGCGGAGCAGAAGCTCGAGCTGACCCGCAGCGGCAGCGTCCTCGGCAGCCCGCGCTTCATGTCACCCGAGCAGGCGCGAGGGCTGCGGGTGGATCCGCGCACCGACATCTACTCGGTGGGGGCCGTCCTCTTCAACTTGCTCGCCGGGCGACCGCCGTTGCGAGCCTCCAACTTCACGGCGATGGTGGCGGCGATCCTCAATGGAACGATCGCGCCACCCTCCTCCTATGTTCCCGGCATCCCGGAGTCCCTCGACAAGGTCGTCCTCAAGGCGCTGTCTCGTGACACCGACGACCGCTTCGCCGACGCGCGCGCGTTCCGTCAAGCGCTGCGGCCCTTCGCCGTGGACGAGCTGAGCAGCGCCGCGCTCGAGATCGAGCTGTCGCCCCCTCCGGCGGCGCAGAGCGACTACGAGGAGTACCGCGACCAGAGCTGCTCGAGCGCGATCTCACCAAGCGGCGAGCTCGACACGTCGCCCTCTCTTGGCAGCGGCGACCTCGAGCTCGCGACCCCGCCGCCCGCCAGAGAGGTCGAACTGGAGCTTGCTAGAGAGCTCGAACTGGAGCCCGCCAGAGAGGTCTCGGTCGAGCTGGAGCCCGCCAGCGACGGTGCCCTCGAGCTGAAGCAGGGTGGCGAGGTCTCGGTCGAGCACCCAGCGATCTCCTCGCCGCCGGGCGGCAACCTGCAGGAGCTCGTGCCCGGCCTCGAGTCGCTCGCGGCGACCCCAGGCCACCCAGCTGCGCCGTCGCCTCGCTCCGAGGACCTCGAGCTCGACCTCGATGACGTCTGGCGCCAGCAGCAGGCGGCCCGCCACGGGGGCGGCTTCGAGCGGCGACCGCGGGCCACCCGCGGCAGCGTCGATGAGCGACGGCGTCGCCTCCGGAAGCTGATCACCATGCTGATTTCGCTGACGAGCCTGGCCGTGTTGGCCTTCGCAGGCTACCGCTACCGTCATACGTTCCAAGCGTGGGTCGGCGGCGAGCGTCGTCGGCTCGGGACGGTCTTGCTGCTGGTCGAGACGTCGCCCAGGGGCGCGACCGTCTGGATCGATGGCGTTGTTCAGGACAGCCGGTCGATCTCGCTGCCGCGGAGCGACAGGGTCCACCATATACGCGTGAGCGCGAGAGGCTACCGCTCTCAGGAGCTGAGGCTCCGCGCCACCACAACCCAACGTCTCTTGGTTCACCTAAAGAAGCGGTAGGGCTCCCACAGATCTCTTCTGTCGCCAGGCCCCGCTCAGCCCTCCAGCCTATGGGTGATCTCGTCGAGGTGCTCTCGTATCGCCTCGCTGCTCGGCTCGCATTGGCTGGCGAGGGTGAGGTACATTCGCGCCAACTTGAGGTTGCCCTTGCGCTCAGCGACCTTGGCGAGGTTGGCATACTTGCGGCCAGCTGGTGAGCTGGCGAGGAGCTGGTCGTCTTCAGCCACGCTCCGCTTCGTGCGGCCGAGGTTGTCGTAGCGCAGCGCGGGCTTGCTGTCGGTGCTCAGCTGTTGTTCGTAGGCCGCTCGAGCGTCGGGATCGGAGAGGACCTTGAAGGCCTCCGTGATGCGCATGAAGACCTCGTAGATGTGCTGCCGTAGCTCGCGGTCGTCGAGCTGCATGAAGCGATCGGGGTGAAAGTCGATGGAGCGTTGAAAGTAGGCGTCCTTGACCGCCGCTGCGCTCTCCTGCCGAGAGACGCCCAGCAACTCGAAGTAGTCCCGGGTGGCGAGGTTGTCATAGAGGTCCGCCACGCGGCCTCGGAACGTCTCCCAAGCGCGGGCCTCCTCCTGCGGGTCGGCCTGCTGGGCCTCGTCGGCGGGGGGGCTGCTCGCTTTCACGGCCAGCGCTGACATCGAGGCCAGCTGACCGCGTTGGTGACGCTCGAGGTTGCGCTCTAACGTCTCCAGGGTAAAAGGGAAGGCCAGCGCGAAGTCAGCGCCGCTAGCCTCCGCCGCGGAGAAGCCCAGGCCCTCATCACGAAAGGACTCGTCGAAGAGCACCAGCGTGCAACCTCGCGCCGCGGGGAGCGAGCGTAGGTGCTTACAGAGGTCGCGGGAGCCGTCGTCGTTTCCAATGAGCAGCAGCTCTGGGGGGTGTTGCTGTAGCTTGTCCAGCCCCGCCGCGCTGGTCTTCGCGAAGTCGAGCGCGTACTCCGCTGCGGGGAGGGTGCAGGCGAGCATCCCGCGGCGGACGTTGTCGCCATCGATGATTAGCACCCGCTTTGGTTCGTTCGTTACCGTCATGGTGTCGTGGTCGTTCTTAGGAGCACCCCCCACCCATTCCTCCCGTCGCTGGGCACAGCACTGCCGGCCGCTTTCGAGGCCTCAGAACGTTCACCCTACCTTAGGGCTTGAGGGCGATGTTCGCTAGCGCGCGGTCGTCGAACTCGCGCGACACCTTGACGCTCTTCTTGTAGACGCGACCGGAGTCGCGGTTCCGCGCCGTGACGTTCAAGATACCGTTCGTGTCGACCTCGAAGGTCACCAGCACCTCGACCTCGCCGCGCGGCGCGGCGCGGAGGCCATCGATGATCAGCTCCCCGAGGGGTGTGTTCTCGTCGACCTCGCGGGACTCGCCCTGTACGATACGGATCTTCAGCTCGGTCTGGTTGTCCCGCCCCGTGGAGAAGATCCGCGACTGCTCCACGGGGATCGCCATGTTGCGCTCGAGGACCCGCTCGGTCATCCCTCCCGCCGCGACGATGCCGATGGAGTGGGGGAGCACGTCGAGGAGCACGGTCTGCTTGCTCGGGGCGCTGGGCGACGGCGCGGCCATCAGGGAGTAGGCCTGGATCGCGGCGCCGAGGGCGATCGAGGTCTCTGGGGAGACCTCGGTGCGGGGCTGCTTGCCAAAGAACTGCTCGACGGAGGCGCGCACCAGCGGGATGTAGGTGCTGCCGCCGACCATCACCACGTCGTCGATGTCTTCGGGGCGGACCTTGGCGTCCTCGAGGGCGCGCTCGCAGACGGCGAAGGTTCGCCGCACCAGGTCGAAGCAGAGCGCGTTGAAGAGGTCGCGGGTCACGGTCGCGGACAGATCGAGCGCCCCCTTGGCCGTGTTGGCGACGCGCTCGACGCGCAGCTCGCAGCTGCTCTGCTGTGAGAGCGTTCGCTTGGTCTCCTCGCAGGCGAGGAGCACTCGTTGCCACTCCACGACGTCTTTCTGGAACTCGATATGGGTCTGTTTCCAGAAGCTATTCGAGACCGCTGTGGCCAGCGCTTCGTCGAAGTCGTCACCGCCGAGGAACATGTCGCCCGCGGTGGAGATGACGCGAAAGACCAGCCCGCGCACCTCGAGCAGCGTGAAGTCGAAGGATCCGCCACCGAAGTCGTAGACGGCGATGAGACGGTTGAGGCCGCGACCGTAGCCGTAGGCCAGCGAGGCAGCGGTGGGCTCGTTGATGATGCGGATCACGTCGAGGCCGGCGATGCGGCCGGCGATGCGGGTGCTCTCGCGCTGGGCGTCGTTGAAGTTCGCGGGGACCGTGATCACCGCCTTGTCGACGGGCTGACGCAGCCGCTTCTCGGCGATCTTCTTCATCATCCGCAGAACGTAGGCGGAGACCTCGGGGATGCTCACCCGCTCGCCGCGGACCTTGATCACCGGGTGCTCGCTGGGGCCGGCGACGACAGGGTAGGGCAGGTTGTTGATCGCGATGCGAGCGTCGGGGTCGTCGATGCGGCGACCGATCAGCCGTTTGGCCGAGTAGATCGTGTTGTAGGGATCGATCGCCAGCTGCGCTCTCGCGTCGCGTCCGACGACGATGCCCCCACCGTCGAGGAACGCGACGACCGAAGGCTGGACCTCGAAGCCCTCCTCATCGGTCAGCACCTGGGGGCGGCCGTCGACGACCGCCGCCACCGTGGAGTAGGACGTGCCGAGGTCGATACCAATGGCGGTTTCCATACCTTGCGGGTCCGTTTCCTACGATCAGAGAGGCGCGAGATTTTCCTCTCATCTCAAGGGAATTCTCTTTAAGAGTCAGTATGATAGAGGCGAGCGCTGTCGCGAGTCAATCCTCTTGTCCGGGCTCGCAAGTCGTTGACACCTCGTGTGTCAGCGTGCTAAGCCTGCAAAGCTATGTTGCTGAAAAAATTGGTGATAGCCGAGGATGACGACGCCGTCGCCCATCTTGTGGCGGCCAGTCTGGGCGACGCAGGCTTTCTTTGTCTCCGGGCGCGCGACGGCGAGGCGGCGATGAACCTGGTGCGCTCCGAGCTCCCCGACGCCCTGGTGCTCGACGTGATGATGCCCAAGATGGACGGCATCCAGGTTTGCCAGCGGATCAAGGGCGACGTGCTCCTCTCACGGGTGCCGATCTTGATGCTGACCTCGCTGGCCGGCGTTGAGAACCGCGTTGAGGGCCTCGAGGCTGGCGCCGATGACTACCTCTCCAAGCCCTTCGACCTGCGCGAGCTCGCCGCGCGCGTCAAGGCGCTGATCCGTCAGAACCGCCGCGAGCGAGATCGCAACCCCACGACGAACCTCCCGGGCAGCCAGGCGATCGAAGACAAAGTCTACGAGCTCCTCGCTGCCAAAGAAGACTTCACGCTGCTCTACATCGACATCGAGAACTTTCGCACGTACGCCGACGTCTACGGCTACCGCAAGGCCGACGAGGTTGTCGCCCACACCGGCCGCTTGATCCTTCAGCGCTGTCGCGCCATCGCCGATCCGCCGCCCTTTGTCGGTCACCTCGGTGGCGACGACTTCATGGTGATCTGCCGTGGCAGCGAGGTCGACACCTTACGCGAAGAGGTCGATGAGGCGTTCCGGGCCAGCATCCCGCAGCTCTACACCGAGGGAGACATCGCGCGCGGCTATATCACCCTCAACGATGAGTCGGGGGAGATCCGCCGAGCGCAGATCATGAGTACTTCAGTCGCGGTGCTCGAGGTCGAGGCCGACAAATACGAGAGCACCGAGCAGCTCGCCGAGGTCGTGACGCGGGTCAAGCACGAGACGCGCAAGCGCACCGGCAGCGGTCTGTTGTCGATTGGCTCGCCGCCCAAGGTCTGAGCCTGAGAAGGGTCGCTGTGGGGCCTGCGTCTCGACCTAGCTGCGGGGCCCACACTTCAACGTAGCTGCGGGCTCGCCCCGCAGCCCGCCGAGCCGATGCCTCGCGAGATCACGGTTGGCAACAAGGTCGGCCGCTATCAGCTGCTCGAGCAGCTCGGCCGTGGGGGCATGGCGGTGGTCTTTCGCGCGCGCGACCTGAAGCTCGATCGCGACGTCGCGATCAAGATCATGCACGCCCACCTCTGGTCTGATGAGGAGGCGGTGGCGCGCTTCGAGCGGGAGGCGCGGGCGGCGGCCCGGCTCTCTCATCCCAACATCGTCGACGTCTACGACTACGGCACCGTCGGCGACGATGGAGAGGATCCGGTCGGCTACATCGTCGTCGAGCTGCTCCGCGGGCCGACGCTGCGCGCGTACGTCAGGAGGCAGGGGCGCCTCCTCCCCGACGTCGCCGCGTTGGTCGCCTTGAAGCTCGCCGACGCGCTGGCCGCGGCGCACGCTAAGGGTATCATCCATCGCGACCTCAAGCCCGACAACGTGATGATCGCCGAGGGCGGCCGCCTCGTGCTCACCGACTTCGGCTTGGCTCGCCCCGAGGGTGGTGAGACGGTCACGCAGACCGGGGCGCTCCTCGGCTCGCCGGCCTACATGGCACCCGAGCAGGCGCGGGGCGCCAAGGTCGACGCTCGCGCCGATCTCTTCGCCCTGGGCTCGGTGCTTTATGAGCTCTGTACGGGGCGGGTGCCCTTCCTGGCGCGAGAGCCGCTGGCTACCGTGCTGTTGATCATCGAGGGGACGTACCCACCGCCGACCCAGCAGAACCCCCAGATCGGCCGCGACCTCGAGCGGGTGATCACGCGCCTGCTGGCGAGCAACCCGGACGATCGCTTCGAGGACGCGGCGGCGGTGAAGCAGGCCCTCGAGCAGGTCCTCGCGCCGCTCGAGCTGGGCAACGTCGACGAGGCGCTGACGCGCTACTTCGAAGAGGCCGGCGCGTTCAACCGCGAGGTGATGCGGCGAGTGGTCGACAGCTCCCTCGCCGCCGCCGAGCAGGCGCTGACGACGCGCGACTACCCTCGGGCGCTCTCGCTCTGCGACCGCGTGCTCGCCATCGAGCCGCGTCACGAGCGGGCCTTGGCGCTGATGAAGACGTTGTCGTCCCGTGGCGGCGGGCGGCGCTGGCTGTGGATCGCCGCGGCCTTGATCCTGCTTTTGGGTGGCGGCGCCGCCGTCTGGACGATCAGGAGCGGCGACCATCCGCCGGCCGCAGGGCTGGTCGGCAGCGGAGGAGGGAGAGCGACGGCGATCAGCGGCGTCGTAGACGCATCTCTTGGTAGAGATGCGCCCGCGGTCGCGACCCTGAGCTCCGACGTCGACGGTCGGCCCTCACAGGACGCCCGGACGTTGGAGACGAGGCTCGACGCTCGCCCCGGGCGTGTTTCGGGTGGCCGATCACGTCGCCGAGCTGGCGGGCGTCGCCGAGCTGGCGGGCGTCGCCGAGCTGCCGGGCGTCGCCGTGGGCCCGACGCACGAGTGGCGATGAGCACGCAGCGCCCCGACGTCGGCGCGCGGAAGCCACAGACGATGCCACGGACGCCACCGACGCCAACTCACGGCGCGCTGCTGATCGCCTGGGGCCCCTGGTGCAAGGCCTACGTCGATGGCAAGCCTGTCGGCGACTCGCCGCAACGGAGGCCGCTGCGCTTGACCGCAGGCGTTCACCAGGTGGCTTGCAGAGCGGGGCCTTGCGGTGCTCAGAAGCGTCGCACGATCACGATCGTTGGCGGCAAGCTGACGCGTATCGAGGGGCTGGTCACCGACCCTGTGCGTGTGACGACCACGCTGACCCGTGGCGACGCCGTGCTGATCAACCGCAAGCCCCGCCCCCTCTCTGGCTTCACCACCACCGCCGAGAGCCACCACGTCGCTGTGTTGAAGGGGGGCAAGACGATCACGAAGGGCTGGGTCGTCTTCCCATGCAAGGGCCGCTGTACCCTCGTCGACACGCCGAAGCTGACGTGCAGGTAGCAGAGCATGAGCGCCGATCATGACATCGTTGCCCTGATCTTAATGTCGCGATCGCTCTGACGGATCGAGAAAACCAGCTGCAAACGGCGAGTTGCTAGCTGGCATCGCCGTTGCTGGCCTCTGTTTATCAGTGCTAGGGTGAGGAGCGAGCGACGAGACACAATGAGCAGACTACCAGGAGTCATCTTGGCGTTGGCGGTAGCCGCGCTGGTCGCTGAGGCCGGGTGTTTGATCCTCGGCAGCGTGAACCATCGTCCCAGCCTTCGGCTCGAGGTGCCCAAGGGTGAGCTGCACCGTGGGCAGAGCGTGACGATCACCGCCGTAGGGACTGACGAAGACGAGGGCGAGACGAGCTCGTTGACCTTCGAGTGGGTCGTGCAGTTTCGGGGGCAGACGACCAAGTGGCTGTCGCCCGATGGCAGCCTCTTGAGTCAGGTGCCGGAGCGCTCGGCGGAGGGGCGCTCGTTGACCCTGAGCCTCCCCGACCACGACGAGCTCGGCGGCAGCTACTCCGTTAGCGTTGTCGCGACCGCCCGGGACGCGCAGCGCGCGACCGACCGAGCCAGCGCGGAGCTCACGGTGGAGAACCGGCCTCCTTTGCCGCGGATCGTGCTCAGCAACTACTCCGGTGAGCCGACACCAGCCAAGCTGCCGCGTCATGTCGTGCATATCGCCTCGGCGGCGATGAGCAGCGACGCCGACGACACCGCTGACCGGCCTAGCACGGAGCTTGGCTGCGGGGTCGGCAAGGTGGAGACCCGCTGGGAGGCGGTCGATCCACCGCAGAGCGCCTTCACGCTCTGGCAGGTCCAGGCCTGCAAGGGGAGCGAGGTCCTCGACAAGCTCGTCTGGAAGCTCCCGCCATCGAGCGAGACCACCCAGGTGACCCTGCGCTTGACGGTGGTCGATCGTTGGGGCGGAGAGGCCAGCGTCGAGCGCCGCTACGATGTCGCGCCGGACGGCACGGCGTGCATCGAGAGCGCCGAGCCAGACTTCGCGTCCATGGTGTCGGCGGGCAGCCCGCCAACCAAGGTCGCCGTGGTCATCGATGACATCGACGACACCTTGGGGGTTGGCAGCGCGCTGATCATCAGCGCTGGAGGGGTCGCCACCAGCGCGGCGCTCTCGACCTTGCGCTATCGCTGGCAGAGCGCCGAGAGCGCGGTAGGGCCGTGGACGACGATCGCAGGGCAGGGCGCGTCGACGCTGACCTTGAGCGACCTCCTGCCGGGGCAGCGTCGCTTCTATCGCGCGATCGTGGCGATCGACGACGCAGGGCTCGAGGCCATCGGTTGCGCGGCGGATGTCGCCTTCTGCGAGCACGCCAGTGGCCTGCCGGCGGGCTGTCACCAATGGATCAGTTGGGAGGTCGAGGCCAAATGAGCAGAGGCTTGTGTCTTCTCGCCTTCGCCGCGCTCTTCGCCGGCTGCGGCTACGACGCCAACAGCAGCCCTTATTCCCTCGAGCTCGTCGTCCCCGGCGGAAGCCAGGTCGATGTCGGCGCCACGGTCACCGTCGAGGCCATCGTCAGCGACGCCTCCGGGTTGTTGGTCACCTACAGCTGGCAGGTCGTCGATCCCCAGAAGACCTCGCTCGAGCTCAGCAGCAAGAGCGGTCAGAGCATCACCTTCGTCCCGACGAAGGCGGGCAGCTACCGCGTGACCTGCGACGCCCAGGTCGAAGGCTTCGGCCTGCGTACGAAGTCGATCGCCATCGAGGTCGGCGGCGCTGGCGCGCAGCTAACCTACCGCGCGCGGATCACGCCGCCGCCGCCGGCGGGGGTCCCGCCCTTCGACGCGAACGTGACCATCGGCGATGGCGTCGCGTTGAGCCACGACTTCACGGCAGGCGACCCGCGCCGAGTCACGCTGGCGGTCAGCTACGGGGGAGAGGCGCTGCCGGCGCACGTCAGCGTGCTGCTCACGCCTGACGATCCGCGACCACAGCGGCGCTATTTCCCCACGGGGCAGGGCTCCCTCTCGCTGGTCAGCGGGGCGATGGTCGTCGTGATGCCCGAGGACATCGCCCCCGGCGCCGGCATCGCGCCGCTCGTTCGGACGGTCTCGGCGGCGGGGAGCGCGATCGACGTCGATTTCGACGCCTCGAGCATGGGGCTTTGGGTCAAGGGCACGATCGAACGCGCCGGGGCGGCGATTGACGGCGCGACTGTCACGCTGCGCACGATCGACAGCGCCACCAAGGTGACGCTGCCCTCCACCGTGGCCACCACCGACAGCCAGGGGCGCTACCAGCTCCGCGCCCGAGCTGGGCAGGCGCGTCTGCTGGTCGTGCCGCCCACGACGTCGCAGCTGCCCATGGCCGAGGTCGCCAACGCCAAGCTCGACGTCTCGGCCGCCGCGAGCGGCTGGACCTTCCGCTACAACGCAGTGTCGAGCGCCGAGCTCGGCGGTAAGGTGGTGGATGACGATGGCAAGCCGCTGGCTGGCGCGACCGTCGTGCTCTCGGCCCAGAGCATCGGCGACGTAGGCGAGCTCGAGCTCCCCGGCGGCCAGATCTTCAGCGCCAGCGGACGCTATCGAGTGGTGCTGTCCAGCGACGCCAGCGGGGCGCTCTCGGCGGCGGGCAAGCCGCTCGTCACCGTGCCCAGAGGGACCTACACGGTCGAGATCGTGCCTCCCGTGGGGGCCAACTCGAGCATCACACTGCAGGAGCTGGTGGTCGACGGCAGCAAGACCCTGAGCTTGGCGGCCGCCCGCAAGGCCATCGTGAAGGGGATCGTGCGTGGCGTCGATGAGCGCGCCGTCGCCGCCCGCGTCGAGCTTCGAGGTCCCTATGGACCGGTGGTTGGGCTGGCGCAGGCCGACAAGGGCTTCGAGCTCGCGGTCGATCGGGGCTTCGCCTACACCCTGGCCGTGCGGCCGCTCGACGCCTCCCTCGGCGCGCCGCTGTGGCAGCCAGCGCTGCTGGTCGATGGCGACAAGAGCCTCGATCCGCTGAAGCTGCCACGAGCGACGCAGCTGTCGGGGGCTCTGCGCGAGAGCTCCGGCGCCGCGATCCCAGGAGCGCTGATCCAGCTCTACTGTGAGCAGCCGACCTGCCCCCGGCAGGGTTTGGTCGATCAGACCCGCACAGACAGCGCCGGCCGGTACGTACTGCGCGTCCCACGCTCCGAGTCAGCGGGGACGACACCATGAGCCGTCGTTTCAGTCGTTTCAGTCGTTGCAGTCGTTTCAGTCGTTTCAGTCGTTTCAGTCTTGTTGGTCTATTTCTCTGGGCTGGGGCTGCTGTCGCGAAGCCCAAGCTCGCGGTCACGCCCAAGCCAGTGGGTGCATCCACGTCCACGGCTACGTCCAAGCCTGCAGTCACGCCCAGGGCGAAGAAACCGTCGAGGCCAGAGCAGGCGTCCAAGCCGAAAGAGGTCGGGGCGCGGGAGCTGCTACGCCAGGCGCTGGGGCTCTATGTTCGCGGGCGCTACGAAGAGGCCGCCGCGAGGCTCGGCCCCCTGGTGCAGCAGAAGCGCCTCGCCGATCGCGCCGATCAGATCGAAGCGCTGCGCACCTACGGCATCGCGCTCTTTCTGAGCGGCGCGCGCCCTGGCTCGGAGCGCGCGTTCCGGGAGCTGTTGCGTCTGGCGCCCAAGGAGCGGCTCGATCCCGACTTCGTCAAGTCAGAGGTGGTGCGCTTCTTCGAGTCGGTGCGGAGGCGCTTTCGCCGAGAGCTGGACAAGGTGGTGCGGCAAAGCGCGCCCAAGCGCTCGGCCGTGGTCAACCTGCTGCCGCCTTGGGGTCAGGCCCAGAATGGGCACGAAGGCAAAGTCTGGGTCTTGGCCATCGGCTTTGGTGTGACCGCGGCGGTGTCGATCGGAACAGCGGCGGCGTGGTACGGAGCGCGAAACGATGACGGCACGTTCAACACCTCGGACGCCAGGGCCAACGGCTTGAAGGTCACCAACCTGGTCGCAGCTGGGCTCTTCGCTGGGTTTTACCTCTATGGGGTGATCGACGGCCTGGTCTACTACTTCAAGAACCGTCGGGCGCGGCTCGATGGGGAGCACGTGAGTCGCCAGGTCAAAGGCCTCGCGCTGGCGCCCAACGGCTTTCGAGTTCGGTTCTAGAGCGCTGACCAGCTTCTCTCCCGTCGCCGCGCTGGTCTGCGACATCACAGCGGTTGTCGCTCGTCGGTTGCGTGCTATCAGTAGGCGCCCTTCTCGCTTCTAGGCCGTGATTCCGCATCCTTCGCGCAGCTCTAGCGCCGCCCACAGGTGTGGTCTCTTGACCGTGGCTTTGGGGCCCCAATTGCAGGGCAGCCAATCGCTTGGTTGCCGTCTGGCTTACAAAACATGTTGACCGAGTAACTGGCGCACTCTAGGATCACCGGTATCCATGGTGTGAGGGATCGTGGTCTACGTCTCATCTGAGACGAGGCCGGCCGAGCGTGGCGCTCTCGATTTGCGGGGACACGGCCCCGCGGCCGCCCTCGGAATTGGTGTATAGTCGCGCTGAACCGCGGACCCCGCACCGGTTTGACAACTGCGTGGCGCGAAGCGCGGCGCAAACGAGCGCCGGTCTCCAGTCGCTACCCAGGCGAACGACACGCGATGCGCAAGCCAGTCCTCTTCGGCAACTATCTGCTCCTCGAGCGCGTCAGCGTCGGGGGTATGGCGGAGGTCTTCAAGGCGAAGTCCTTCGGCGCCGAAGGGTTCGAGAAGATCCTGGCGATCAAGCGCATCCTGCCGTCGATGGCAGAGGATGCAGACTTCATCACGATGTTCATCGACGAGGCTCGCATCTGCGGCCAGCTCTCACATGCCAACATCGCGCAGATCTACGAGCTCGGCAAGATCGAGACCTCTCACTTCATCGCGCTGGAGTTCGTCTGGGGCAAAGACGTGCTCCAGCTACAGAACCGCTTCCGGCGGCTGAGGCGGCGGATGCCGCTGCCGATGGCGGCCTTCATCGCCGCCAAGGTCTGCGAAGGTCTCGACTACGCCCACCGTCGCCGCGACGCCCAAGGCGTGCCGCTCGACATCATCCACCGCGACGTCTCGCCGCAGAACGTGCTGACCTCCTACGAGGGGGAGGTCAAGATCATCGACTTTGGTATCGCCAAGGCGGCGGCACGCTCCTCGAAGACGCAGGCCGGCGTGCTGAAGGGCAAGTTCGGCTACATGTCCCCCGAGCAGGTCCGCGGCCTGCCCCTCGATCGCCGCTCCGACATCTTCGCCATCGGCACGATCCTCTGGGAGATGTGCGCTGGCGAGCGCTTGTTCACCGGCGAGAGCGACTTCGCGATCCTCGACAAGGTCAGAAACGCGATCGTGCCGCCGCTCTCAGCGAAAAACCCGATGGTCACACCCGACCTCGAGACCATCGTGATGAAGGCGCTGAGCCGCGAGGCCGACGATCGCTACGGCTGGGCCGCGGAGATGCAGGACGACCTGCAGCAGTACCTGATGTCGCAGGTGCAGAGCTTCGGCGCCAAGAACCTCTCCCACGCGATCAAGGAGATCTTCGCCCGCGAGGTCGAGCGCGAGCGGGCGGCGATGGAGACGTTCAAGCAGATCACGCAGGCCGATCTCGAGGCCTTTGGGGCACCTGCCTCCGTAGCCAGCGCGCCGGCAGAGTCGCTGCTCAACCCCGGCGAGATCGCGGGAATGCATGAGCTCGACGGCAACGACCCGATGCAGCAGGCGCGAGACCAACTCTACGACGCGGCCGAGCTGCTAGATGACGAGGACGTGTTGCCCGAGGATTTCGACGATGGCGCGACGGAGATGGGCGGGCCGAACTTCGAAGACCTCGGGCTAGTCGCCGCCGGCTACGACGACGGCGCGACGCAGGTCTTCGCGGACGATCCCGCCACGGCCTCAAAGAGCGGCTCGGGTCAGGCGATCACGGCCGAGCCGACGTTCATCTTCAACGCCGAGTCGGGGCAGCTGATCAACGCCGCACAGCAGCCGACGATGATCTTCTCCGAGATGGAGGCCCTGAAGCAGGGCGTGCCGCAGAACGGCTCGGGGGCGAACGGCGGCTCCCCCTCCGCCTCGGTGGTCTTCGAGGGGGTGCAACGCGACAGCGATCCGGCGCGGATAGTCAGCGGCACGGTGCCGGTGGTGGCGCCCCCATCGTCGCTCTTCAAGGACATCCTGATCGGCGTACTCGCCGCGGCGGTGTTGATCTTGCTTGGCATCGTGCTCTGGACGGTGCTGGTCAAGGAGCCGCCGCCGCCGCCGCCGGCGCTGGTGGTCAACCTCCGCTCTGGGGCTCCAGCGGAGGTGCTGGTCGATGGCAACTCCCACGGCAAGGTCATCGCCGGCAAGTCGATCACGGTCAAGGGGGTGGGCGTTGGCAAGCATCGCATCGTGCTGATCGGGGAGGGGGAGCCGAAGGTGAAAAACGTCGCGGTGACTGCGGGTGACGTGAAGGTCGTGACCTTTGCGATGAAGCCCAAGAAGAAGCCACCGCCGCCACCAAAGCCGGCGAGCTTGACGCTAACCTTGGATCCTCCCGACGCTGCGGTCCGCATCGACGGCAAAGCCGTAGACGGCGAGAGGCTGAAGACGGCGCTCGAGCTGAAGCCGAATAAGACGCACGCGGTCTACGTCTCGAAGCTCGGCTACGCCAGTCAGACCCTCCAGCTGATCTCTGTAGCCGCTGGCGCCAAGCTGGCCAAGACCGTGAAGCTGGAGAAGAACAACAGCGGCGCGGCGCACCTCGAGACCACACCGAGCGGGGCGTTGGTGAAGCTCGATGACAAGGTCGTGGGCAAGACGCCGCTCGATCTCGACGATCTGAAGCCAAAGCGCTACGCGCTGCTCATATCCCTCGACGGCTACAAGGACAAAAAGAAGCGGATCTACGTCAACCGTCGCAAGGAGACGCGCCTTCTCTTGACCCTCGAGGCGCTACCACCCAAACCGGATCCAGCCACGCTCGATCCGGCGGAGAAGCCGACGCCGGTGAAGAAGCCAACGCCGGTGAGGAAGCCAAAGCCGGTGAGGAAGCCAAAGCCGGTGAGGAAGCCAAAGCCGGTGAAGAAGCCAAAGCCGGTGAAGAAGCCAACGCCGGTGAAGAAGCCAAAGCCGGTGAAGAAGCCAAAGCCGGTGAAGCCGCGTCCTGGGACCACGGTGACCAGGCGCAAGCCCAAGCCGAGCTCCAAGGGCCGTAAGGGGTTTCTCGTCGCCAACTCCATGCCGTGGGCCAAGGTCTATGTTGACGGACGCAACACAGGCAAGACCACGCCAATCCCCCCCATCTCAAAGATCGCCCTCAGCCCGGGCAAGCACAAGGTGACGTTCGTGGTCGATGGTAAGAAGTTCACCTTCCAGATCACGATCAATCCAGAAACGATCACTCGCCTGATCAAGAAGCTACCGGTGAACTAGAGCGCGCGAAGGATGCGGAAATACGGCGTAGGAGCGAGAAGGGCGCCTGCTGGTAGCACGCAACCGACGAGCGACACCCGCTGTGATGTCGCAGACCAGCGCGGCGACGGGAGGTCAGTTG
>PDWJ01010544.1_pt1 | contig 15954 bp, 14 predicted proteins | sample 1430881 | NCBI WGS metagenome assembly PDWJ01 (sample SAMN01162460, study PRJNA174530) | Oral metagenome, whole genome shotgun sequencing project. | biome: Marine environment; feature: Marine mammal; material: Swab sample of the gingival sulcus; isolation source: swab sample of gingival sulcus... | reverse complement strand
CAACCACAGCGGCCCAGGAGAACGCCGTTCTCAATTTGGGCCGCAGCCGACGCAGACATTAGTGTGACATGCACGTTGCCTACATGTAGGAGCGCAATCCCAAGGAGTGTCATGAGCGTCCTGGTCGTGGGGCTTTCCCACCGCTCGGCACCCCTGCCCGTCCTCGAACAAGCAGCTTCGCTCAACGGGCGAGCCGGGCAACTGTCTGCTGCGTTGATCCAGTCCGACCACATCGACGAGGCCGCGGTACTGAGTACGTGCAACCGGCTCGAAGTGTACGCCCACGTCTGCGCGTTCCACGGGGCGCTGTCCGACATCGCGTCGATGCTGGAGCAATACACCGGCTTGCAGGTGCGGGGCGTCGCCGAACACATGTACGCCCACTATGGTGTCCAGGCCGTTCAACACCTGTTCACGGTCGCCGCCGGTTTGGACTCGATGGCTGTCGGCGAGTCGCAGATCCTCGGCCAGGTCCGCGACATGTACCGGTACGCCCAGCAGGAGGGCATCATCGGCCGGGAACTGTCGCCGCTGCTGCAAGATGCGCTACGGGTGGGCAAGCGGGTGCACGCGCAGACCGACATCGACCGCGCCGGCCCGTCACTGGTCACCGCGGGTTTCGCACAGGCCGCCGATCTCGGAATCGACCTTTCCCGGGCCACCGTCATGCTGCTGGGCACCGGGGCGATGAGTGCTCTGGCCGCAACCACGGCCGACCGCACGGGCGTGGGTGCGATCGTGATCGCCGGCCGTCAACCGGACCGCACCGCCCGGCTGGCGGCCAGCTGCGGTGCGACGCCGGTGGATCAGCGTGATCCGCGGGCGGTCAACGACGCGCTGGCCGATGCCGACATCGTCGTCTCCTGTGTGGGTGCACCGGGCTACCTGATCGAGCCGCAGACCCTGCGACAGGCCCGCACCGGACGTGAACACAGCATGCTGTTCGTCGACCTCGGCCTGCCACGAGACATCGACCCCGCGTGTGCCCAGTTGCCGGGCGTGCACGTGTGTGACCTGGCCGACCTGGGTGCCGCGTTGGCCGGGGTAAGCCGGCAGGACGCCACCTCGGCGGCGCAGCTCATCGTCGATGCCGAAGTGACCGCCTGGCAACTGGACCGGCACGCCGCGTCGGTGGCCCCCACCGTGGCCGCGTTGCGGGCCCGCGCCCAGGACGTGGTGGACGCCGAACTGCAACGGGTCAAGGGCAGACTGGGCAGTGTCGACCCGGCAGTCCTGGACGAGGTCACCACTGCGGTCCGCCGGGTGGCGGACAAACTGCTGCACACTCCGACCGTCCGGGTGAAATCCTTGACAGCGCAAGGGGGAGCCTCCTACGCGGAGGCCCTGCGCGACCTGTTCGACCTCAACGTCGACCTCAACCGGGACAACGCGTTTCCGGACGCGCTGTCCGCACCGGGCGACCAGTCTTTGCCGCCGCTGGACCCGGTGGCCTTCTTCGTCCGCCGGAGCGGCTCATGAACCCACCGGCGGGGGCAGTCCTGCGTTTGGGTACCCGGCGAAGCCCGCTGGCCCTCAACCAGAGTCGTGGCGTGGCACGGGCGATCAATCGGCAGTGCGGGCGGCCGGTCGAGTTGGTCGAGATCACCAGTGCGGGTGATCGTACCAGCGCGCCGTTGGCCAGCCTCGGTGGTACTGGGGTCTTCGTATCCACGCTGCGTTCGGCCTTGGTGCGAGGCGTGATCGACCTGGCCGTGCATTCCCTGAAAGACCTGCCGACCGCGCCTGCGGACGGCCTCACCGTGGCGGCGATACCCGCCAGGGCCGACGTGCGCGATGCGGTGATCTCCCGGGACCGGACACCGTTGGCGGGCCTGCCCGCCGGCGCCCGGGTCGGGACCGGGTCGCCGCGCCGCGCGGCCCAGCTGCTGGACGCCTTCCCGCGGCTGCAGATCGTGCAGATCCGCGGCAACGTGCAGACCCGCATCGACACCATAGCCGCGGGTCGCGTCGACGCCGTCATCCTCGCTGCGGCCGGGCTCGGCAGGCTGGACCTGTTGTCGCAGGCCACGCAGCTGCTCGACCCCAGCCTGATGGTGCCCGCACCCGGGCAGGCGGCGTTGGCGGTGGAGTGCCGCAGCGACGACGAAGCCGTCGTGTCGATGCTCAGTGCTCTGGAGGATCCCGACACGCGGGCGGCGGTGACGGCCGAGCGTGCCTTGCTGACCGCGCTGGAGGCCGGGTGCAGCGCACCGGTCGGGGCGCTCGCCGAGCGGTACGGTGCCGACCTGGTGTTGCGTGTCGCGGCCGGTGGTCCCCCGGTTGTGCGCCACGTCGCGTCCGGGTCCGTGGCAGCACCAGCCGACCTCGGCCGGGCCGCTGCCGATCACCTCCTCAACACCAGTGCCGGACTCACTGCGCGGGAGGGTGGGCCGGCTGGGACACACTACGCATCCTCGGGGGTTGGTTCATGAGTAGGGGTTCGACGTCAGGCAAGGTCGTGTTCGTCGGAGCGGGTCCGGGAGATCCCGGTTTGTTGACCGTTCGGGCCACCCAGGTGCTGGCCGACGCCGACGCCGTCATGCTCGATCACGCCTGTGTCGACGCCGACTGCGAGGAGATCTTCCGCACCATCTGCGGCCCGGACGTGGAAGTCCTCGAGGTCGGTTGCCAGGGCGGGCAACCGATCACCCGCGCCGCGCGAACCCGCATCATGAGCAAGGCGGCCAAAGAGGGCCGTTTGGTGGTCCGGTTGCTCAACGGCGACGGCAGCACGTTCAGCGGACTGGCGGAGGAGATGGCCGGCCTGTCGAAGGCGGACGTACCTTTCGAGGTGGTTCCCGGGGTTTCCGTGCACACCGCCGTCCCGCTGTACGCCGGGGTATCGCCCACCAGCGCCAAGAGCGCGAGCATGCACGTGGTCGACGTCTCCCGGCGGTTCGACGCCAGCGGGCTGACCAGCCCGCACTCTGCCGTGGTGCTCATCGGCGACCGGCACCAACTGAGCGAAGCGGCCGCCGAGCTGGTGCACGCCGGGCGGGATGCCGCCGGCGGGGTGGTCATCACCTCCCACGGTTCCCGGGTGGGACAACACTCGGTGCACACCAGGCTCGGTGAGCTGGGCGGCACGGTGGCCGAGCTGCCCGCGCAGGAGTGGCAAGGCGCCCTGGTGGCCGTGTGTTCCACCACCGCCGATGCGCAGTGCGGATCGTGGTTCGAGAGCCGTCCGTTGTTCGGGTGGCAGGTGCTGGTACCGCGAACCCAGGCGCAGGCCGGGCCGACGGTGGACGCGTTGGCCCACTACGGTGCAACCGCCAGCATCGTGCCGACGATTTCGGTGGAGCCGCCGCGCACCCCACACCAGATGGACAAGGCCGTCAAGGGTCTGGTGACCGGGCGCTACGAGTGGGTCGGCTTCACCTCCGTCAACGCGGTGCGGGCCATCAAGGACCGCTACACAACGCTCGGCCTGGATGCCCGGGCCTTCTCCGGGTTGAAGGTTGCGGCCGTCGGCGGCGTCACCGCGGAGGCGTTGCGGGAGTGGGGAATCGAGCCCGACTTGGTGCCGACCGGTGAACAGTCGGCCAAGGGCCTGCTGGAGGACTGGCCACCGTACGACCGCATCCTCGACCCGATCAACCGGGTTTTGTTGCCACGGGCCGACATCGCTACCGACACCCTGATCGCCGGGTTGCAGGAAATGGGCTGGGAAGTCGACGACGTCACCGCCTACCGGACGGTGCGGGCGGCACCACCACAGGTGGAGATCCGGGACGCGATCAAGAACGGATCCTTCGACGCGGTGCTGTTCACCTCCTCGTCCACCGTCCGCAACCTGGTGGGTATCGCGGGCAAGCCGCATGTCAGCACAGCGGTGGCATGTATCGGCCCGGCCACCGCAAAGACTGCGGAAGACTATGGACTTCGAGTCGACGTGCTGGCCGCCGAAGCGAGTTCGCTGGCCCTGGTCGACGCCCTGGCCGAGTTCGGCGCCGGGCTGCGGCATGAGGCGGTGGCGGCGGGCGAACCGGTTCTGCGGCCTAGTGAGCGCCGGCCGGCGTACCGCCGGCACGCCCGGTAGGTGTTGATGCAGTCCGTGCCCACTGCGCCGACGCTGCGCCCTCGTCGGCTGCGGAGCACCTCCGCCATCCGCCGGCTTACCCGCGAACGCACCGTCCGGCCGCATCAGTTGGTGTTGCCGATGTTCGTGCGGGACGGAATCGATGCGCCGCAGCCCATCTCGTCGATGCCGGGTGTGTACCAGCACACCCGCGAATCGTTGCCGGTGGCGGTCGCGGACGCGGTCGGTGCGGGGGTGGGGGGCATCATGCTGTTCGGGGTTCCGGCGGAACGGGACGAGCAGGGCTGCGGTGCCGACGACCCGGACGGCGTGTTGAACAATGCGTTGCGGCAGCTGCGTGCGCAGTTCGGCGATGACACCGTCCTCATGGCCGACCTGTGCCTGGACGAGTTCACCAGCCATGGACACTGCGGTGTGCTCGCCGCCGACGGTCGCATCGACAACGACGCCACCCTGGTTCGGTACCGGTCGATGGCGTTGGCGCAGGCCCGCGCCGGAGCGCATGTTCTCGGGTTGTCCGGAATGATGGACGGGCAGGTAGCTGCGGTGCGAGAAGCGTTGGACGGTGAGGGTTTTCACGATGTCGTCCTGCTCGCCTACGCGGCCAAGTTCGCCTCAGCCTGCTACGGCCCGTTCCGGGAGGCGGTGGATTCCCAGCTGTCCGGGAACCGGCGCACGTATCAACAGGATCCGGCCAACGCCCGAGAAGCGCTGCGTGAGGTGGAGCTGGACATCGCCGAGGGGGCCGACATCGTCATGGTGAAACCAGGGCTGCCCTATCTGGACGTGCTCACCCGGGTGGCGGAGGCAAGCTCGGTGCCCACCTGGGCCTACCAGGTCTCCGGCGAGTACGCGATGGTCGAGGCTGCCGCGGCCAACGGGTGGATCGACCGGCGGGCGAGCATCGAGGAGTTCCTCACCTCGTTCGTGCGGGCCGGGGCCGACGTGGTGCTTACCTACTGGGCAGCGGAGGCAGCAGAATGGTTGCAGGGCAAGGAATGAACACCAGCATCGACCGTTCGGAACAGCTGTTCGCCCGGGCCACCCAGATCACTCCGGGTGGGGTCAACTCTCCGGTCAGGGCATTCGCCTCCGTCGGGGGTACACCACGATTCATGGCCGCAGGGCGCGGCCCGTACCTGCTCGACGTGGACGGCAACAGGTACGTGGACTTGGTGTGTTCGTGGGGCCCGATGATCCTGGGGCATGCGCACCCGGCGGTGCTCGAGGCAGTGACACATGCTGCTGAGCAGGGGTTCTCGTTCGGTACACCGACGGAGAACGAGGTATTGCTGGCCGAGGAGATCAGCGCCAGGGTGCCCGCCGCGCAACAGGTCAGACTGGTCAATTCAGGTACCGAGGCGACGATGTCGGCGGTACGGCTGGCCCGCGGTTTTACCGGGCGTTCCAGGATCATCAAGTTCGCCGGGCACTACCACGGCCACGTCGACGCGTTGCTGGCCGCTGCCGGCTCTGGGGTGGCGACCTTCGCGCTACCGGACACTCCGGGCGTCACTGCGCCCAGCGCCGCCGACACCATCGTGCTGCCGTACAACGACATCGACGCCGTACATGCCGCGTTCGCCGAACACGCAGACACGGTGGCAGCGGTGATTCTCGAGGCGGCAGCCGGGAACATGGGCGTCGTCCCGCCGTCGGAAGGCTTCTACCAGGCCGTGCGCACGGCGACGGCCGAGCACGGGGCGCTGCTCATCAGCGACGAGGTGATGACCGGGTTCCGGGTCAGCGCGGGGGGCTGGCTCGGCTCGGCCACCGGCGCGGCCGCGGCCGCCGAAGCAGGGGCTCCCGACCTGCTCACATTCGGCAAGGTGATGGGGGGCGGGTTCCCGGCCGCGGCTTTCGGTGGCCGGGCCGAAGTGATGGCCTACCTGGCACCGGCCGGCCCGGTCTATCAGGCAGGTACCTTGTCCGGAAACCCGGTGGCCACCGCCGCAGGCTTGGCTACTCTGCGGCAGTGCACACCGGAGCTGTACGAACGGTTGAGTGCCAGCGCTGATCAGCTCATCGAAGCCGTCACCGGGGCGTTGACGGCCGCCGGTGTACCGCACCGCATCGGCCGGGCGGGGACGATGTTCAGCGTGTTCTTCACCGACGCCGAGGTCCGGGACTACGCCGGTGCCAGGACCCAGGACACCGGGGCGTTCGCCAGGTTCTTCCACGCCATGGCGTTGTCCCGCATCGTCGATGCACTGCCGGCCGCCGCGCAGGCGGCAGCATCCAGCTGAGCCGCCACCGCGTAGGCGGCAGCATCCAGTTGGGCCGCCACCGATAGCCGGTATTACGGCCGCATGTCACCCGCTCAGGAGGGTGGGTGTCGGCTGCCCAACCGCGCGACGGCAAGGGTGAATGCCCCACGGCTTGACGTCGGTAGCAGCAAGAGATGAATAATGGCAATTTGTGCCATGAGTCCGTATGGAGCGGACCAGCGGGTGGGGAGGACAGGAATCCACAATGGCGAAAACAAGTAATCTCCTGGCGCGGGTCAAGTGCGCACCGAGCCGGGACGAGGAGGAACCTGTACAACTTCGCGGTGAAGGAAGACAGTGTTGTCGAATACCTGACGGCGCTGATGTACGTCGTTGTCGTCGGTCTGGCCGTCACGATCGCCTTGCACCTGGGCCGCACCAACCGGCTGGCCGCCACGGCCTACATACTGCTGGCCGCCGCCGGGGTGTTTATCGCCGGTGAGGAAATCAGCTGGGGACAGCGCATTTTCGGCTTCGCCGGCCCGCCGGAACTGGTGGAAGCCAACTATCAGGGAGAGGCGAACCTGCACAACCTGCTCGGCCGCCACCTGCTGCATGGCAGCTACATCCTGGTCGGGTTGTACGGCGCCTTCGGGCGGTTGCTCGTCCCGAAGATCGGCTGGCTGCGCCCGGCATTCCTGTACGCGCCGTCGCGATGGCTGGCAACCTGGTTCGGCACGGCAGCCGCGTTGTACATCTACTTCGACTACATCGAGACACCGATGGCCTCGCTGTTCGAGTCCTACCCAGTCGCCTCACAGATCGGCTACGACCGGCTGCAAGAGGTTGTCGAATTCAACTTGTCCGTGGGCTTCGTCCTCTTCGTGGCCTACGTACTCCATCGGGTGCGCACGGCTGCACCCGTTCAGCTGTCGTCATAGCCGCGGTGGTGCTCGGTGGATTGTCCGGTGGGCTGGGCATGCCGGCCCCCGGGCGGGGTGAAACCGCCCCCACCGTCCGGCCCGGCCGGCTCGTCGAATCGCTCTTCCGGCAGCCCGACCGGCTGTGGCGCCTGCGAGGACTGGCCGATGCCGGCCCGCGTCTCGCCCCGCGGTATGCCGGCAGGGGGATTGCCCGCGCCCGGCTGGGCGGCCCGCTTGGCCTCCTCGATCGCCTCGGCCACCGCTGTTTCGGCGGAGCTGCGGAATCGTGGCTTGTCCCGGTGTACCGGGCGTTTCTTGGGACCTTCGGTCTGGGCGGGTATGCCGGGAGAGCTGCCGAGCATGGATCCGAGGCCGCCGAGCGCACTGGTGATCTCGCTCGGGATGACCCACACCTTGGAGGAGTCACCTTCGGCGATCTTGGGCAACATCTGCAGATACTGGTAGGCCAGCACCGACTGGTCCGGTGCACCGTCATGGATGGCGGAGAACACCGTCCCGATGGCTTCGGCCTCGCCCTCGGCTCGCAGGATGGCGGCTTGGCGATCGCCCTCGGCGGTGAGGATGGCCGACTGTTTGTGGCCCTCCGCGGTGAGGATGGCCGACTGCCGGTCGCCCTCGGCGTTGAGGATGGCGGCCCGCTTGTCCCGGTCCGCGCGCATCTGCTTCTCCATCGCGTCCTTGATCGACGGCGGTGGGTCGATGCCCTTGATCTCGACCCGGTTGACGCGGATGCCCCATTTGCCGGTGGCCTCGTCCAACACCCCGCGCAGGCCCATGTTGATCTCCTCGCGGGAGGTGAGGGTCCGCTCCAGCGCCATGCCGCCGATGATGTTCCGCAGCGTGGTCATGGTCAGCTGTTCGATGGCCTGGATGTAGTTGGAGATCTCGTAGGTCGCGGCCACCGGGTTGGTGACCTGGAAATAGATGACCGTGTCGATGGAGACCACCAGGTTGTCCTCCGTGATCACCGGCTGCGGCGGGAAGGAGACCACCTGCTCGCGCAGGTCGATCATGTACCGCACCTCATCCACGAACGGCACCACGAAATTCAACCCGGCCGGCAGTGTGGTCCGGAACTTGCCGAACCGTTCGACCACGCCCACCCTGGCCTGCGGAACGATCCGGATCGCCCGCCCGATGCCGACGATGACGAACAACACCAAGAGAATGGCGACGACCAGGCCGACGACGCTATCCATTACCGCATCTCCTTCGGGTCATTGACGTACATCCCGCGCCCTGGCGCTGGCCGCACAACGGCGGTGGCGCCCTCGATGGCAACCACCTCGACCTGGCTGCCCTCGTCCATCACCAGGTGCTCCTCCTCGGGCCGGACCGACCATACTTCTCCGGCTAGCTTGGCCCGGCCCAGTTCTTCGGAACTGATGCGGGTCAGCGCCTGGCCTGTTTTGCCGACCAGAGCCTCATACCCGGTTCGCAGTTCCGGGCCGTCGTGCAGCCGCTTGACGATGCTGGGGCGTACAAGTACGAGCATAGCCGCAGACGCCATCGCGGCGATCACGATCTGGGGGACTAACGGGGCACCCAGCAAGGCAGCACCGGCACCGGTCAAGGCTCCGGCCGCAAGCATGAGCAGGATCAGATCGGTTCCCAGCATTTCCGCGGCGCCGAGCACCAGGGCAAGGCCGACCCATGCCTCCCAGGCGTGCCCATCGAGCCAGTCCATACGAGTGATGCTAGCCGGGACCGCCCCGGAATTCTCGAACTGGCCGCCGTGAGCCAGCCCGGATCGCTGGTGCGGGTGGCGTCTCGTCGACGTGTGTATACCGGGAGTGGCTGTTCTGCTTGGGGCTTTCGGAGTTCTGACAGGCCCGGGGTACTCACGCGCCCGATGTGCCCACGTGAAAGGCCCTGCGTACGGCGATGTGTAGCTCGTTTCCGGCGGGATGCCTCGGACTCTGCGACGCCTGGGGCGGAGCAGATCTCGTGGAAGCCGGCGGTGCTGGCCTCCGAGGATCGTGGGCTGGTCATGCCGCGCTCCCATAGGGATACCGAACCGGTCATCCTGGACCCTGTGGCGCTGTTGGGGTACGTCGGGCAGCGGCGCGCCGGCGCCATAGGTCGCCTTACGGCGCCATAGGGGTCGATGTGGGCGAGACGGGCGGGTTCCCGGCGAGGGCTATGGGGTGGTTTAGGTGTTGGTACGGGCAGCCCAAGCCGACGGCGGGTGGCGCGTGACCGGTTGAGCGTTAGGGCTGGTAGCCGAACTCAGCGGGCCGTGGTGTGTGGACGGATTGGGCGTGTTCAGTCCGTTTTGGGTGAAGCTAACGCCGGCGCCATAGGTCGCCTTACGGCGCCATAGGGGTCGGTGTGGGCGGTGTGGGTGGAGTGGTGGTGGTGAAGGTTGGGTGGGTTGGGTGGTTGGTGTGGGCAGCCGAGGCCAGGGGCGGGTGGTTTGGGTGGTTGGTGTGGGCAGCCGAGGCCAGGGGCGGGTGGTTGGTGCGGTCGGCCGAGCGCAGCGATGGGTGGTGTGTGGCCGATATGGATGGTACGGGCGGATGACCCGCAGTGGGTACTGGGTGGTCCCCGCAGCGGGTACTGGGTGGTATGGGCGGTTGTGGGCAAGCGAGGTCAGTGCCGGGTGGCGTTGTGACTGCTGTCGGTGATGTCAGTCCGCTGGCTGCGCGCAGCAGTCGCTTGAGGGTCAGCAGCGTGCTGGGCCCATGACGTGCTGGGCCCATGAACAGTCCCTGCTACCGCCGCCCTGCGCCGAGCAGCCCACCGAGGATGTCGGTGATGATGCTGCCGCCGGACGTGCCGCGAGAGGTCTTCCGGGTGGACTGCGACTGGGTCGCATCGGTCAGTACCTGGCCGAGGATGTCGCCGAATCCGCCACCGGTGGACCCGCCTGAGGCTGCGCCGCCCGCCGGGCCGCCGCCGAAGATGGAGTCGTTGCTCGTGGTGGCGTCGTTGCCGGTGGCGTCGGAGGGGCCCGAATCGGTGCGAGGCTGCGGGGCTGGCGCGGTGCGAGGCTGCGGGGCCGGCGCGGTGCGGCCGCCGCTCCCGGTGTCCGGCTGCGGGGCGGAGCCCCCACCCTGCAACCGGTCGCCGACCTTGCCGGCCAGGTATGCCATCACCAGTGGGGCCAGGATCGGCAACAGTTTGTTCACCAGTGCTGACCCACCGGAGCCGGTCAGCCGACCGAGCTGGTTGATCACCTGATCGGTATTGCCACCGAAGACGTGCCGCGTGATGGCCGCCCCGTCCTGGGTGTCGACCTCGTCCAGGTTCACCCCGCCCTGCAACAGGCCAGGGCTGTGTTGCCCGACGGCCCGGGCAAGGGAATCCATGCCGCCTTGGGAGGCGTTGACCTGCATCCCGCCCAGAAGCGCCGGCAGCGCGGCCGCGGCCGCCTGCCGGATCTGGTCGGGTTCGGCGCCCAGGCGCTGCGCCAGCGAATCGACGGGAAGGGTGTCTAGGATCTCCTCGGTCGCGCTCATGAGCCCACCGTAAAACTGGGTAGCGGTGTTCGCGCGCTGGTCCCGCGTGCCGCAGGACGCGGTCCGGTCCCCGGCGCCGTGCACCTGGATCGCCGAGCACATCGCCAGACCGGGATTCCAGTTCTCCCAGGTTCGTTTGCGAGGATGAACCCATGCCCAACACCGTCGTTCACCTGATGCGCCATGGTGAGGTGGATAACCCCGCCGGAATCCTGTACGGACGACTACCCGGTTACGGGCTGTCCGACCTAGGGCGCCAGATGGCCAAGGCCGTCGCCGGGCATCTGCGTGATACCGGGCGCGACATCGTGCTGCTCCGCGCGTCCCCCCTGCAACGGGCCCAGGAAACGGCGGCCCCGATTGCCGAGGTGTTCGATCTGCAGGTCGAAGAAGAACGGCGCATTATCGAGGCAGAGAACCACTTCGAAGGCATGCGGTTCGGCCAGGGCGAGGGATCCCTGACCAACCTGCGTCACTGGCCGCACCTGCGCAATCCGTTGCGCCCGTCGTGGGGAGAACCGTACGTCAGCCAGGTCACTCGGGTCCTGGCAGCGGCCTGCGACGCGGCCGCCAAGGCTGCGGGGCACGAGGCCCTGGTCGTCGGGCATCAACTGCCGATCTGGGTCACCCGCCGGCACCTGGAAGGCAAGCCGCTGTGGCACGATCCACGTCGCCGCGAGTGCCGGCTGGCGTCGCTGACCTCGCTACGGTTCGTCGACGGCGTTCCCACATCGGTCAGCTACAGCGAGCCTGCCGCTCACCTGTATCCCGACGACAGCCGGCAGGTGCCTGGCACGTGAGAATCAGGACAGTCGCCTTGGCGTTGACCGTGTCGGTGGCCGTCACCGTCACCGGGTGCGCTCGCGCCGACACCCTGGACGAACAGGCCGCCGCCGGCAGCGGCAAGAACTACGTGGCCGGGGACGGCACGGTGACCGAACTACAACCGGCCGACCGCGGCGAGCCGCTGTCCCCGACCGGAGAGTCCAGCAGTGGTGAACCGGTGGACGTTTCCGCTCTGCGGGGACAGGTGGTGGTGCTGAACGTGTGGTATGCCGCGTGCGGGCCGTGCCGCCAGGAAGCCCGAGACCTGGCCGCCCTGGCCACCGAGTTCGCCGATCAGCAAGTGCACTTCGTCGGTGTCAACAGCCGCGACGACGCCGCTACGGTCGCGGCGTTCGAGCGCACCTTCGGCGTCGAGTATCCGTCGATCGTCGACCAGAACGGTTCGGCCGCAGCGGCATTGACCGGCCAGGTGCCGCCGAACGCGGTACCGACCACCCTGGTCCTGGACCGTGAGGGGCGGGTGGCTGGGCGCATCCTCGGCATCGCACAGCCGTCTATCCTCCGCGCGATCATCAAGACCGTTACGGCCGAAGAGAACTGAGCTGGGGTATGGACATCGGTTCGCGGCTTGCGGATGTCATCGGGGACGGGTCGCTGCTGTTGTCCGTACCGGTTGCGGTGCTGGCCGGCCTGGTGTCGTTCGCTTCGCCGTGCGTGTTGCCTCTGGTGCCAGGCTTCCTGGGTTACGTGACCGGACTCGGTGGGCTACCCGATGACGGTCATGGGCGGCGCCGGACGGTGGCCGGTGCCGCGCTGTTCGTGGCCGGGTTCTCCGCGGTCTTCGTCACCGCCGGGTTCCTGGCCGGCTCGCTGGGTGCGTTGCTGACCGGCAATGCCACGTTACTGACCAGGGTGCTGGGCCTCGTCGTCGTCGCGATGGGGCTGATGTTCCTCGGTGTGCTGCCCGGCAAGGACGCCGACGTACGCACCCGCTGGAGACCGGCGGCCGGCCTGGCCGGTGCCCCGTTGCTGGGTGCGGTGTTCGGACTGGGCTGGGTACCGTGCATCGGGCCGGTGCTGGCGGCGGTCTTCGCACTCGGCATCAACGAGGCCGGGGCCGATCGAGGAGCAGTGCTGGCGACCTGCTACTGCCTCGGTCTCGGCCTACCGTTCCTGGCCATCGCCCTCGGCCTGGGCGGGGACTCCCAGCAAGGCTGGCTGGGCGGGCTGCGCCGGCACCGGGTGGCGGTGGCCCGGTTCGGCGGGGGACTGCTGCTGATCGTGGGGCTGCTGCTGGTCAGCGGCCTGTGGTCGCGGGTCATCGATGCGATGCGGGCACCCATCAGCGGGGTCGGCACATGGATTTGAGCAGGGTCCTGCGGGGCCGTGTCACGTCCGCCAAGGCCGTCCCGCCACCTGACCTGGTGATCGACGAGACCGTGGTGGTCGACCCCGACACCGCGGCTCGCAACGCCCCGAACCCGCGGGGGCCCCGGTTGGGCCTGCTCGGTTGGGCGCGCTGGTCGTGGCGGCAACTGACCAGTATGCGCACCGCATTGTTCCTGCTCATGTTGCTGGCTGTGGCGGCGGTGCCCGGCTCGGTTTTCCCGCAGCGGCGGGTGGACGCCGCCCGGGTGGCCACCTACCTGCAGGACCACCCCGGCATCGGAAGGTGGCTGGATCGGCTGGGCATGTTCGATGTCTACGGTTCGGTGTGGTTCAGTGCCGTGTACCTGCTGCTGTTCATCTCGCTCATCGGCTGCATCGTGCCCCGGACCACCCTGCTGGTGCGGGCGTTGCGCAGCCCGCCACCTCGCACCCCGTCGCGACTGTCCCGGCTGCCGGCACACCGCACGGCACACACCGAGGTGGCCCCGCAGGAGGTGCTCGACGCCGCCGAACGCCAACTACGCCGCAGCCGCTACCGAGTACTGCGGCAACCCGATTCGGTGTCGGGCGAGCGCGGTTACCTTCGCGAGGCCGGCAACCTGGTCTTCCACATCGCCCTGGTCGGGGTCCTGGGCTCGGTGGCTGTCGGCGGCCTGTACAGCTATCGCGGCACCGTGGTGGTCCCACTCGACCACGGGTTCGTGAACACGTTGTCGCAGTGGGACACCCAGGACCTCGGCGTGCGCGTCGACCCGGACTCACTGCCCCCCTTCCAATTCGTGCTCACCGACGTGTCGGTGCGGTTCGAGACCGACGTGCCGCCCAGCAGCGCCCAGTTCGCCGCTCCCCGCGATTTCTCCGCCACCGTGCAGCTACGGGACCGGCCCGGCGCAGCGGCCCGTGAGCACGTGATCCGGGTCAACGAGCCGATGCGGGTGAACGGGGTCAACGTATTCCTGTCCGGCAACGGATACGCACCTGTGCTCACCGTTCGCGATTCCACCGACCGGGTGGTCAAGTCCGGCCCGGTGATCCTGCTGGCTCAGGACGAGTACTACCTGTCCACCGGGGTGGTGAAAGTGCCTGATGCGCAACCACAGCTCGGCCTGGACGCGCTGTTCGCGCCGACCGCGGACCTCGACGACGCCGGGCCCCGGTCCCGGTTCCCCGACCTGCTGAATCCGGAACTGTTCTTCACCGCCTTCACCGGTGACCTCGGCCTGGACGCCGGCCGCTCGCAGAATGTGTACACCCTGGACACCAGCAACCTCACCCAACTGAACGATGTCAACGGAGAACCGCTGGTGGCCAGAATGCGCCCCGGTGACACGGTTCCGCTGCCGGACGGGGCAGGGACGGTCACTTTCGAGCGGGTGTCGCGGTTCGCCGGATTCCAGATCCAGCACGACCCGGCCAAGGGCTGGGCGCTCGGTTTCGTCGCTGCGGCGATGCTTGGCCTGGTGTTGTCGTTGTTCGTGCCCCGGCGCCGCCTGTTTGTCCGGGCCGGCACTGGTAGCGTGATCGAGGTCGCCGGACTGGCCCGTACCGACGATCCACGGCTGGCCGAAGAGGTCGACCGGTTGTTGAGCGGGCTACCGGTTGCCGACCGCGAGGAGTCGACAGCACTGCCCGGTCGGTCATAAGGAGGTAACCAGCATGGTCAACACGGCGATGGCCAACACGAGCGATCTGCTCGTCGGCTATGCCATGGCGGTGTATGCCGGTTCGTTGCTGGCGTACTCGTGGGATCTCAGCGGCCGGGGCAAGGCGATGGCGGGCGCGGCCGAGCCGGCGCCGGAACTGGTGGGCGTGCGCGCCGGAACGGGCGGGGCGACCGTGACCGAGGGGTCCTCCGAACCGGAATCGGTGGCCGTTGCCTCGTCGTCGCTGCCGTTCGCGGGTGATGACCGCCCGTCGAAAGCCGCCGGCATCGGCACGTCGCTGGCTTGGGTGGCGCTCTTGTTGCACCTCGGCGCCCTGCTCACTCGTGGACTGGCGGTCTCCCGGGTGCCGTGGGGGAACATGTACGAGTTCGCCCTCACCGGCTCGGCGCTGATGTCACTGGTCTATCTGGTCATGGTCGCCCGGCGGCGGGCGTGGCGCATCATCGGTACCTTCGTGGTCGGTCCGGTGTTGCTGGTCCTCGGCATGGCAGTGCTGTTCTGGTACACGGTGGCCGCGCGGCTGGTGCCCGCACTGCAGGACTCGTTCCTGGTGATCCACGTGTCCGTCGCTTCGTTGTCGGTCGCCTTGTTCGCGATCGCGTTCTCGGTGCAGGTCCTGCAACTGGTGCGGGGCCGCCCGGCGGGAGGGCGGCTGCTCGACCGTCTTCCCAGCACCCAGAAACTGGAGCAGGCCGGGTACCGGCTGATTGCGATGTCTTTCCCGTTGTGGACGTTCACGGTGGTGGCGGGTGCCATCTGGGCGGAGAAGTCCTGGGGCCGGTACTGGGGCTGGGATCCCAAGGAAGTATGGAGCTTCGTGATCTGGGTGGTGTACGCCGCCTACCTGCATGCCAGGGTCACGCGGGGCTGGGACGGGCGCCGGGCGACGTACCTGGCGCTGGCTGGTTTCGTCTGCGTCGTTCTCAACTTCGTGGTGGTCAACGTGTTCTTCGTCGGCCAGCATTCCTACTCCGGTATCGGCTGACACTGTCCGCTGGCGCCACCCGGAGGGCGGGCGCGGCCGACGAGTTCAGACCGCCTGGGCCGGTGGATTGCCCTGATCGTCGATGTCGCGGTCGGCGTGCCCGGACTGCTCGCCGCCTTGCTCCCGGCGCTTGCGCATCCGTTCCCGCCAGCGTTGCTCGTCCAACCGCCGCATGAACTCGGGATCGTCTTCGGGCGCGACCAGCCCCTTCGGGCGTTGGACCCGCGGCGGCGGTGGCGCATCGGCGCGCTGGCGGCCGATAACCAGCCATGTGATGGGCCCGACCAAAGGCACGAAAGCGATGAAGATCAGCCACAGCGACCGGGGCAGGGCTTTGACCTGGCTTTCATCGGTGCGAACGCAGTCGATCAGCGCGTAGACGGCGACCCCGATGGCGAACAGCAGAGGAACAAGCTTCGTCACGGCTCCATGGTAAAACGCCCGGATCGCTGCTGTGGGCCGGACCGCCGTAGCCTTGG
>PDWJ01003195.1_pt1 | contig 15961 bp, 10 predicted proteins | sample 1430881 | NCBI WGS metagenome assembly PDWJ01 (sample SAMN01162460, study PRJNA174530) | Oral metagenome, whole genome shotgun sequencing project. | biome: Marine environment; feature: Marine mammal; material: Swab sample of the gingival sulcus; isolation source: swab sample of gingival sulcus... | reverse complement strand
CACCTTCTTGAGTTGAAATTAAACTCAGAAAATAAGATTTACCTATCTAAGAGTACAGAAAGCAAGAAAATCTGTTAGTGATGAATAATCTGGGTTAATTGTACGATCGAGTTCGTGCAAATAGGCGATACATAACAATCGGAACGTGGAGTGAATTTTAATTTCAAAAAAAGCCGGAAATAAAACTTCCGGCTTTTCTATGAATTAAGAATCAAGAGTTTGTTCGAAATGTTCAAGTTCAAGATAACCGTCTTGAAACCAAGCGTTAACCAAGAAGTCGGACATTAAAACAAACTCCAACTAAGGCTACTGAATAACACCTGTGTTATCATCGAACATAAGAGAAATAACCTGACCTGTTGTTCCCGGAACAGCTTCTTGATCTCCACCATTGCCACGATAAACGATAGCTCCTTCATATACATTAAATTCAGCTTGCCACCAATCAGCAATCCAAGGGTGCGCTGCATACATACGAATATTGTCATCAGCAACAAGAGCAGGAGAATTTAAAACCTTATTTTCATTATCAACTTTGAATAGGTTTGTTGCAACTCCGGTATCCCATCCGCCAAAGGTAGGTCCCATACCGTATACTTCAGCAGGACGAACAGAAAGTTTTACCATATCATCACGGAAATCAACAACGATCATAACCATACCGCTTTCTTCAATAGAAAGATTACCACTAGCATCAACAATGTTAAGACCTTCAGCATCAAATTCATTTACTTCAGCAAAACCGGTATTAAAAGCACCCCAGTCAGCACCTGATACTTTGAAACCTTCGCCGCCTACAACGTGGCAAATCTTCCAATAGATACCATCATTTCCATCACCGGCAATCTTGTGCATAATTGCGTTTGCATTACTTCCCGGAGTATCCCAACCGTAAGCAGTAGCAGAACCAACAACATAAATCTCATCAGGGAATTCAGCAGGAGGTAATTCTCCGGCTCCTTCAGTAGTAGCAGTAATGCCCTTCATACCTGTTGACTCAGGATTCCAAGTGAATGTGAAGTTAAGAAGCTGTCCGCCATTGTCAACCTCAATATCGTTACCTTCAGCAGTTAATGCGTCAAGAGCACCACCGTAGCTAATTACAGGACGGCAATGGTCACCTTCAGCACCACCTTCACCTGTGAAAGGAACATCTTCAAAGATAAACTTCCAAGCTGTGTTCATTCTTACTTTGAATTTTGCTCTTAGGTCTGTAGCTTCAAGCTTGAATGTTGCGCCTTCAGCAGAACCTTCAACAAATACAGCTTTATCTCCGTTAGCACTAAGCTCGAAGTTGTTTATCTTCATAATCCACATTTGAGCTGTAGTAGCGTCAGTAATAATGTAATAAAGACCTTCTTCGGCAACTGTAAATGCAGCAGTTCCGCCTTCAGTTAATTTTGCTTTTTTGTAAACAATCGGCTCAACAGTTTCTGCTTCCTGAGTTACTTCCTCAACATTATCAAGACCATAAGCTACTTCGCTGTTAGCAAGAACATTCTTGATAGTGAAATCACCCGCAACAAGATAATGAATACCGTAAAGCATACCCTCACGCTCAACTTTTACTGAGTAATCGCTTGAAGGCTCAACCATTTGCTTTTCGTCAATAACTAGAACTTCATTGCCGGTAGCCGTACCTTTAATCTGCATACCATATACCGGAGTATCAATGACAGTCGGTTCCGGTTTGTCTTTTTTACATCCGGTAAAAACAATTGCGCCAATCATGATGGCAGCAAGAAAACTAAAATACTTTTTCATTTTTTGTTATGTTTTGATTATTAATTAAAAGTTAATTACAATTTTTTATTCTAAATTCAGTGAAATTGGATCAGCTTCCAAATTTGGATTTGCCTGAGCCTGAGAGTAAGGCACCATAAATACCAATCTATGTTCACCATTGTCAAGCTCATCAGCTCCCGACCACCAGTCTCTGTCGGCAAATAATCCGTAACGGATTAAATCCTGACGGCGATGACCTTCCATATAAAGTTCTCGTCCTCTTTCGTCAAGTATTGACTCTAAAGTAGCAGCTTCAAAGCCTAATCCGGCAGCAGAACGTACTTTGTTCAAGTCGTCATCAGCATTTGATGTACTTCCCGAACCTCCGCGCAATTCAGCTTCGGCTCTCATTAATAGAGCATCTGCCAAACGGAAAACCGGAAAATCATTATTCATAATCGGACCGCCACCTTCTTCAATAGCATATTTAGCAACACGATAACCGGAAAAACGGGTTACGGCACCACCATCGCTACCATCGTTCATAATGTCAGCTTTGATATCTAAAGTAAGGATGAAATCTCCGTTATCATCAAAAAGCGGATTGCCATTGATGTCGAATTGCTGACCATGTAAAAATGCAGCAGCTCTGGCATCAACAGTCTCACTATTTTCAGTACTTAGATCATCAGCATCGTCATAACCGTCATTTGCAGCAAACAATCGTTGGTAAAAGTCGGGCTTAATAGCGCAACCATTCCACGGAGTACTCTGTAAATCATAGCTTTGCTGATGCAAAGTGTGCAATGTTCTAAAATTATGTCTCATGCCGTCTTCTGCATTTTCATTGTTCGCTATGGTATAGATGTTTTCCGATGAGTTTTCGTTGCTCCAATGGAACGGAGCAAGACGATCTGACTCTAAAGCGTAGTTCGGATTATCAATAACAGCATTCATATGAACAATTACAGAGTCCATATCTGCCTGAGTGAATGTATTGGTTCCCTTATAGATAGCACCATTTAGATAAAGCTTGCCCAACAACATGTGAGCCATGTCTTTGCTTATCCAAATATTTTCAGTTTCTGACGCTTCAGGTAATAAAGGAAGCGCATCGCTAACAACTTTTACCAGTCGTTCGTATACTTCATCTTTTTTAACTCTGTAAGGACTTCCTTCCGAACTGCTTGTTGATTCGTTGTAAGGAATATGTCCAAAATTGTCGAGAAGCAAATAGTAGTAATAACTTCTCAGGACATTAAGCTCGGCACGAACTTTTTTAGCCACCTCATTATCGGCTGTAAAATAATCCAAAGCTTGATTTGTACGAACAACCCCGCGGAAGCCATGTCTCCATAGACCTTCAACACCTAAAGTTTGTGAGTTCCATGTGTGGCGATTCAGCACTCTCCACTTACCGCCATCTTCCCAGTCAGTACCTCGCTGAGGGAAAACCAACACATCGGAAGTTACTTCTTGCATATACAACCACCATCCCCAGTCGTCAAGAAGGTGTTTTTGTTCGCCGTATGCACTTAATTTAATTGCTTGCTGCTGTGCCTCATTTTCCGGAAAAATATCTGCCGGTAAATCGTTGTACATTTCTGTATCAAGGCTACATGCCGACAGGAATGTCATTAGACTAATGGCTATAATTGATTTTATCTTATTCATAATTTTATCCTCCCTTTAATTAAAATGTTACGTTAACACCTAACGAAACAGAAGTACTTTTTGGGTAAATATTAAAAATGTCAATACCAATTGTACTTGGGTCAATGCCCGAATAATTTGTGATTGTCCACAGATTGTTTCCGGAAACATATACTCTCAATCGCTGCATCCAGTCGATTTCTTCAGGCGTGTAGTTGTATCCAATGGTTAAATTCTCTAGTCGGAAGAAATCTCCTTTTTCCAACCAGTAATCCGAGAAATCCGAAGGTCCGTCCAAATATTTGCGGTCGGCAGCCGAAGCCAATACGTTTCGTGTCGGGAAATAAGACGGATTATCAAATACCATATTTGTTGCATTCAAAATATCATGCCCAAACATTCCTCTGAAAGTGAAGTTAATATCAAAATTCTTATTGATAACAATGTTGTTGCTCCAACCTATCTCAAAATCAGGAAGAGAGTTACCAATGATTTGATTGTCTTTCGGACTCAACTTGTCATAAGTAGCGACTGTACCGTCTGCTTTTTCGTATAAGAATTTTCCTGTTCGTTGGTCGACACCTGCAAATTTAGGACCATAGAAAATACCCCTTTCTTGTCCCGGCTGCATTAGCATGGTTGCTTTACCAAAGCCGAGCGGCTCTTGAAGATAGCCTTCGGCAATTTCGTCAACCGGAAAGTGGTCAGGGTTTTCGCTATTCAAGCTTACAACCATCTGCTTATCGTGTGAGAAAACAAATGTTGAAGACCATTTGATTTTTGAATTGTCAATAATGAAACCTGTAATCGACCCTTCAAAACCTTGAATGTCAATCTGACCGCCATTCGCTAAAGTTGTCTCGGTAAGGTTGGTACTTCCATCAACAGTGTACCAATAAAGCAAGTCAGTAGTTTTCTTGTTGTAATAATCGAATGAACCATAAACTCTATCTTTCAACAATCCAAAGTCAGCACCAACGTTGATTTCTGTATTTACTTCCCATTTTAGGTTGTCATTTCTATTGTTTAGTGCACCATAGTTCACCGTGTATTCATTAGTCTCAGCATTGATGGTGTAACCTGTAATACCAAAACGGTAAACATTGTTATAAGCATCAATTTCTTGATTACCTGTCTGACCATAACCAACACGTAACTTTGCTTGACTTAGTATATCTATATCTTTTAGGAACGATTCATTTTTCACATTCCAAGCAATCGATCCGGATGGGAAAAGACCCCACCGATGATTTGCTCCGAAACGAGACGAACCATCACGTCTTAAAGTAGCTGTGATAAAGTATTTATTGTCAAAATCGTAAATAACCCTACCAAATCCTGAAATCAGTTTACTCTCACCTTTATAAGAACCAATGTCGCCCGGATTTACTAAAGCTAAAGAGCCAAGGTTGTGAGACATAAGGTAGTCGGACGAAGGGTTTCGACCGTAAGCACCAAAACCGTCCCAGTTAAACTGTTGGAATGAATAACCGCCTAACAACGTCAAAGTGCTGCTTCCGATTTCTCTCACATAGTTTCCAAAAGCTTCAACAAGGATGTTTTCATTGTTAGCGTATGACCTTCGTGCAGAACCATCACCGTTAAGAGGACCGTTTGATGCCGGTTCAAAATAGAATGACTCATGATCGTCTCTTGTGTAAGCACCTCGTGCAGTGATAGTCATCCCGTCAAAGAGTTGAATATCTGTTTTTAGGTTTGCCAACATGCGCTTGGCATCTCTTTGATTCTGAATATCGTTGATAATTGCAACCGGGTTGCTGTAATTGTTTACCGGAGGAGTATCGTCCTGCCAGAAAGTTGTACCGTCTGCTTCATAAACAGGAGCTGTCGGATTACGAATAAAAGCTTGGTATAAAGTACCATCAGCGCCCGAACTTCCATAGTTGATATAGTCATTGTGTTCAATCGTATTTGATAAATTCATGGTAACAGTCAGCTTATCATCAAAAGCTTTTGTCATACCATTGAAGCGCATAATCAATCTGCTTTTTCCCGAATTTTTGATAATACCATTGTCTTGAATGTTTGAAACAGATGCCCGGTAATTAAATTTATCTGTCGCATTCGAAAAAGCAAACGATTGTGAATTTGAGAATCCTGTTCTGTAAATTTCGTCTTGCCAGTCAGTGTTTGCTCCCAAATCACGATAATTAACGCCGAGTTTATCACCCAAAGCTCTGTATTCATCCGCAGTGAGAAGGTCTAAGCGACTTCTTTTTGCTATTTTATTGAAAGAAATGTAAGAGTTAAAATCAACTTTTGTTTTACCTTCTTCACCTTGTTTTGTCGTAATAATGATGACGCCATTTGCACCACGAGAACCATAAATAGCTGTGGATGAAGCATCTTTAAGGACGTTGAAGCTGGCAATATCCTCAGGAGCAACGGTTGTCGGGTCAACACCAACCACGCCATCTACCACGTACAGCGGGCTTGTGCTTGATGTAAGCCCCGATGCACCTCTGACTTTCACATCAAATCCGGCATTCGGATCCGAACCGGCCTTACGAATCGTAACACCCGAAATTTTTCCTTGAATACCTTCGATAGGGTCTTGGATTGCAATTGTTTGAATATCGTCTTCCGATACGCTAAATACAGCCCCCGTTTTATCACTTTTCTTTTGTACACCATAGCCGATAACAATGAACTCATCCAATCCTGTCATTGCCGAGACTAACTGTACATTTAAAATATCGCTTGTTACAGCAATCTCCTGTTTTTCGTATCCAATAAAGGAAAAAACAAGAGTAGCTCCCTTTTCCACTTCGATGGAATAATTTCCGTCAAAGTCTGTGGTTGTTCCATTTAATGCCTTGTCTGAGCTGCCTTTCTCTAATATTGTGGCACCAAACAATGGACTTCCGTCGTTTGAATCAGTGATTGTTCCTTTCACTCTTACCTTTTGCGAATATCCAAAGATAGACACCAATAGTAATGCTAGTGTTAAGAACATCCTTGATTTAGAATGTAAATGCACCATGTCGATGTTTTTAATTTAGTACGTAAATGTCATGTTAAGTTTTTGTATTTTCCTTAAAATGTAATTTCGTAAAATTAAGAAATATTTAATATTTACTTAACATTATCTGAAAACTATATGAATTTTGTTTTGCAAACGTTTGCATCAATGCTTTCAGATGCGTTTCCCCCTCTTTAAAAGGCATGCAAAGAAAGGATTACCTGACCCTCGCAGACTTATTTCCGTTGTTGGTCGTATTTTTTATTGTGGTTCATTAAGTCTGTTCGTGAATTTTGTTGTACTTTTACTATCAAGTAATTGGAGTCTGCTTGTAAGCCCCGACCTCTTCGTTGTGTTAGTCTTCAAAATGATCATTTGAAAACCCAAAACCGAAAAAAATGATAAAGAAAAATATAAAGTTTGTAATTGCCGCAATTTTCATTCTATTAACTTGCGTTTCAAATCTATTTGCACAAATAGTTACCGAACCGATTTTCCCTTTTCAAAATGGTGCTGTTACTATCATTTTGGACACAAAAAATACGGCATTGAATAATTATACCGGAGAATTGTATGCTCACACGGGCGTGCGTCTTCAAGGCTCTGACACATGGTCCTATGTGATAGGTGAATGGGGTAATAATGACACACAGCCGCAGCTTCGTTACGAAGGTGATGGAATATACAAATTAGAAATTTCACCTGACATCAATACATTTTACAACCTGCCCTTTTCTGCCGATGTTCACGAACTTGCTTTTGTGTTTAGGACTTCTGACGGAACAAGTCAAACGGCTGACATGTTCGTTCGTGTTTATGATGAATCGTTAAATGTAGCCATCCACACTCCGTTGGATCAATCTGTTGTGCAAGCAGGAACTTCTGTCGAGATTGTAACTTCTTCCATCAATGCGAGATCCATGACCTTATACATTGATGATAATGAAGTAGCCGCTACTACGGAATCTGAGCTTTCCTACAGTTATACGCCCGAGCTTGGCAGCCATTCAATAAAAGTTATTGCAACGGATGGGTTAGAGCACGTCGAAGTTGTTCACCGCTTGTTGGCTCGTGATACAATTACCGTTCAAGAAATTCCGGAGACTTGGCGTGAAGGTATCAATTACCCGAATGATAGCGCTGTCGGGCTTGTTCTCTATGCGCCATATAAGGATTTTGTTTATGTAATTGGTGATTTTAATGATTGGACTCCAAATAATGATTTCTTAATGAAAAAAGCACCGGAAGGAGATTTGTGGTGGTTAGAGGTGAATGGTTTAACTCCGGGACTTGAATATGGATTCCAATACTACATTGATGCCGAATTGAAAATTGCCGATCCTTATTCAACGCAGATTTCGGATCCGTGGAATGATAGTGAGATTCCCGAAAGGAATTACCCGAACATGTATGAATACCCCGAAGGAAAAACAACAGAAATCGTGACTGTTGTGCAAACAAAACAAGATGCATATCAATGGGAAGTTGAGAATTTTGATGCGCCGAATCAAGAAAACTTGGTGATTTATGAATTGTTGGTTCGTGATTTTACCGATGAAAGAACCTTTAATTCTTTAATTGATACTTTAGACTACATTGCAAATCTTGGTGTTAATGCCGTTGAGTTAATGCCTGTTAATGAGTTTGAAGGAAATATTTCTTGGGGCTACAATCCGTCATTCTATTTTGCAGTTGATAAGTTTTATGGCACGAAAAACGATTTTAAAAGGCTTGTTGATGAATGCCATAAGAGAGGAATTGCCGTAATTCTTGATATGGTGTTGAATCATAGTTTTGGATCGTCGCCAATGGTTCGGATGTATTTTGAAGGAGGAAAACCGTCAGCATTGAATCCTTGGTATAACAGAGAACACAACTTCTTAAACCCTGATGCACACTGGGGTTATGATTTTAATCATGAAAGTGAAGCAACAAGAAAATTTGTAGACAGTGTTAATAATTATTGGTTGTCAGTGTACAAAGTGGATGGTTTCCGTTTTGATTTTACGAAGGGATTTACCAATGAAATTAAAGATAATAACGACCCTTGGGGCTCAAATTATGATGCATCGAGAGTTGCAATTTTAAAACGTATGGCAGACATGATTTGGAAAAATCACCCACATGCTTACGTCACATTTGAACACTTGGCTGAGAATAGTGAAGAAAAGGAACTTGCCGATTATGGTATTATGTTGTGGGGAAATATGAACCACAATTTTAATGAGGGAACAATGGGATGGGTTAACGATGGAAAATCAGACATTCGAGGCATTTCTTATCAGCACAAGAACTGGAATGAGCCACATTTGATAGCCTATGCCGAATCGCATGATGAAGAACGTTTGATGTATAAAAACCTGCAATATGGAAATAGTAATGTTGCGGTTTATGATTTAAAGTCAGAAGGCAATGCACTCAAAAGAATGGAACTTGCTGCGGTGTTTTTACTTTCTGTTCCGGGCCCAAAATTAATTTGGCAGTTTGGTGAATTTGGTTACGATGTGAGTATTAATTTTAATGGCAGAACCGGAATTAAACCAACAAAATGGGACTACCTTAGTGATTGGAGAAGAGAGTACTTACATGATGTGTATGCAAGCATGATTAATCTCGCAGTGAATAATCCGATTTTTGATGCTGAAGATTATTATTTTGATGCTTACGGACCTCTAAAACGTTTGAAATTGAATGCCGGAGAAGATGGAAAAGCAATTGTTATTGGTAATTGGGGCTTGACAACAGCAGCAATTGATCCCCAGTTTTATTCCACAGGCACTTGGTATGAATACTTCACCGGAGAAGCACTGGAGGTTACGGATATAAATGCAAAAATAACGCTCGCACCCGGCGAATATCGTATCTACTTTGATAGCGCAGTGGACAGTCCTGATATTCCTGTTTTTAAAACTGAGCGTACAGGTTTCTCGGATATTAAAATTTATCCAAACCCCAACAATGGAAATTTCATCATCGAATTACCGGGTATGGATGATGCGAATACAACCATTGAAACAAAGCTTTATACGATAAATGGACAGTTGGCAGCACAACATAGCTACCCTGCTTCGGAACAAAAGCAAAAAGTTCGATTCACAAAACAACAAGTTCCCGGAATCTACTTTATGGAACTTAAATCTAAGAACCTTAATCATCTGAAGAAAGTAATTGTGAAATAAGTTGTTTTCTCAATGATTATACAAGTAAAAAACATAGAGCCCAACGACCATCTATTATGGAATCAGTTTATTTCCTCTATGGATTTTCCTGTCACAATAGCTCAAAACCCTTGTTTAGGTTCTATAATTCAAAACCTTACAGGATGGAGTTATAGAAATTTAGCGATTGTTGATTGCGGTAAGATATTAGCAACTTTCCCCTATGTTCTTATAGCGGATGTTATGGTTTCTATGCCTTATTTTTCGTATGGAGGAATTATAAAATCAAGATTTTGCACATTTAGTGATCAAGAAATCTTGGATGCTGCTATAGCCTACGAGTATCTTGAAAATGGTATTTCAGTTAAGAACACGGAGCTTCGGAGTTTTCGTAAAGTATTAAATTACCACAAAATAAACAAGGTGGTCTCTATGAAGAAACTACCGGATAATATTCAATCTGTACATTTACTTTTAAGTTCAAATGTTAAAAGAAAGATAGCTCGATCATGTACTTTAGGTGTTGAGGTAATTCAGGGTGGGGCAGAGATATTAGAGGATTTTTATTCTGTCTACAAACAAAACATGAAAAGTCACGGCTCACCTCCTATGTCTCTGGATTTTTTGAAAAAGCTCATTACTAATTATAAGTATGGAAAAGCTTCCGTATTTGTTGCTTATTATAAGAAGAAAGTTGTTGGAGCTTCCATAAGTTTAGGTTATCAAGATTTTATGGAAAACACTTGGTTTTCCACTCTCAGAAAATACAATAGATACTATGTAAGTTATGCTTTGCATTGGGCAATGATGGAATTTGCGGTCAAAGAAGGTATGAAAACATATTCTTTTGGACGCTCTGAGCGGGATTCCGGCACCCACAGATATAAAAAACAATGGGGCGTAGATGAATTAATCCTCTATTTCAATTACTTGAAAAAACCCGGAAAGTCAATAAAAGATTGTAAGTTTCTTAGTTCTATATGGAAAGTTATTCCATGTTTTCTGACAGATGTATTATTTCCTGAAATTGGAAATAAGATTTATTAGTTCATTCTTTGTCTTCGGATATAATTTTTGTCATTACTTATAACACTTTGAAATATACTTTCATTAAAGCTTGGTATTTATTTCAAATTGATCCCAATCCAAACCGACTTTAAACTTTTCTCGAAACTCGTACAATTCTTTATACGACAAATTTGCTTCTATGCTTGTTTCAACATTCTCTTCGGCTTCTGCCAACACCTCTCCTTTTCCGTTCAAGATTACACTTGCACCTGCATGATCCAAGCCATTTCCATCTTTACCAACGCGATTTACACCAACAACGCAAGCTTGATTTTCAAAAGCACGAGCTCTCAACAAATTTTTCCAAATAGCTGTTCTTACCGAAGGCCAATTCGCTACATACAACAATAAGTCGTAATCATAAACATCGGCGTGGTAGTTATTTTTGCTCCACACCGGAAAACGAAGATCATAACAAATCAATGGTTTGATTTTCCACCCTTTGTAATGAATAATAGTTGGATTCATCCCCGGTTTAAAATTTTTATCTTCACCTCCCATTCTAAAAAGATGTCGTTTATCGTACGAATGATAAAAGCCATCGGGTTGCATCCATATAAAACGATTGTAGAAGCCCCCGTTGTCGTAAATATTTACCGATCCGGCAATAATACATTGAAAACGAGAAGCCATATCGCTCATCCATTTAACGGTAGTGCCACTTATGGGTTCTGCAACTTTTTCAGCATCCATTACAAAACCTGTGTTAAACATTTCCGGAAGAAGAATAATGTCCGGAACTTCATCAATATTGACAATTTTACGCGTAAACCTTGCCAAGTTTTCATCGGTATCTTTCCATACCAAATCACTTTGAAACGCACGTATTTTTATATCTTGCATAATATTTCCGCAGCTTTAGTTAGAGTATTGTCATTTTTCGCAAAGCAAAATCGAAGTATTTTATTGTCTGTACCTTTTTTGTAAAATGGCGATAAAGGAATGGCTGCTACACCATATTCTTTTATTAACCGTAAGGCAAAATCCATTTCTTTTTCACTGCTAATATCACTATAATCAAGCAATTGAAAATAAGTTCCAAATGAAGGCAATATTTTAAATCGACTCTCCTTGATCAAAGAAACAAAAAAGTTTCGTTTTTTTGTAAAAAATGAACCAAGATTTTCATAATTTTTGACATCTTTCATGTATTCTGCAATTGCATATTGAACCGGAGTATTGACAGCATAAACAACAAATTGATGTGCTTTTCGGAACTCAGTCATTAGATTTTCCGGAGCAAGCACAAAGCCGCATTTCCACCCGGTAGCATGAAAAGTTTTTCCGAACGAGCCAATAACCAAGGAACGTTTTGCTAATTCAGGAAATGAAGCAGCACTATAATGGCTTGATCCATCAAAAACAAGATGTTCATAAACCTCATCACTCAGCACCAAAATATCTGTGTTTTTAGTGATATTATCGAGCTTCATCATATCTTCTTTCGACAGAACAGAACCGGTAGGGTTGTGAGGGGTGTTAATGATAATCATCTTTGTTCTGTTGGAAATCATGTGTGTCAATGTATTCCAATCAATATGATAATCAGGAGCTATCAATTGTACATATTTAACCATTCCTCCATTTAGGCGAACTGCAGGTCCGTAGGAATCATAAGCCGGCTCAAAAATTATGACCTCATCATCATCTCTGATAAAAGCCGATATTGCGGTGTAGATTGCCTGAGTAGCTCCGGCGGTGATGTTAATTTCGCGTTCCACATCATAATCAGCACCATGACGCAAGTGGAACATCTTTGAAATTTGTTCGCGAAGTTCCGGTACTCCGGGCATAGGGGCATACTGATTATGACCTTCTAACATTTTATTGTGTACCAACTTGATGAGTTCGGGAGCAATTTGAAAATCAGGAAAACCCTGAGAAAGGTTTATGGCTTGATGTTCGTTTGCCCATTTCGACATTACAGCAAATATCGAAGTTCCTACATTGGGTAGCTTGGAAATAAGATTACCGTTAAAATTGTCCATGAATACAAATTTGTTTAATACGTAATTACAACGCAGTTTATAAAGATTCAGTATTTACAAAAGCATCAGAAGCGCTTAATTTTTGGTTATATGCCGCTTTCGTTTTTTTACAATCACACCTATTAGCAAGACAATTGTTGCAACAAGAATAGCAGGAATAAATGATGACTTCGCCTGAAAAGCTTCAGGTCGCATAATTCCCAACACAAAAAATACCACATTCACAATGAAGCCCGACAGTATACTCCACGCTGCCGATTTTCGGTATTGATAAGGATTCTTGCTGCTTAATGCTAAATAAGTTACAGGCACAAAAATCGTTATTGTTGCCAATCCTATAACCATCAAATCAACAACCTTCGGAAACCACAACGCCATAATTGTTGCAACAATTCCAATGATAACTGCTACAATCCGAATATTTCTTTGAAGGTGTTTTTTATCAATTTCTCCACTTTCATGTTTTCTAAAACCAATGAAATCTTTCACCGTTGAAATGGAAACAAGATTTAAAAAGCTGTCGCCGGACGACATCAAAGCACTTAACATCCCCACTACGGCAAAACCTAATAAAACAGGACTTGCGTGTGCACTTAAAAACAAAAAGCTCACATCGTTAGGGTTAACATTATCGCCCATAGTCAAACGAATGCCTATACCAACAAGCGGAAAAAGAATATAAAAAGGAAGCATCCCTATGCCACTCCAAATACTTACTTTTTTTGCTGTTTTAGCATCCTTAGCGGCAAGAGTGCGTTGCCAAATATCCATTCGAACCAACACCGAGTGCGATAAAAATAATGGAAGTGCAACAAGAAAAGCAACACCATAAAACATTCCATTCATAAAGGTTGGTGGCAATTCACTGAACCGACTGAAAGTATCGGTGTCTTCAATTATTCCGGGAATAAATATTACCAGAATCATAAAAATGATAACGATAAACTGAATCATATCAGTTATAATGACCCCTGCCAAACCTGCAAATGCCGTATATGCAATCACAACCGCACAACTGATTATAGATGCTGTGAGGTAGCCAATTTCAAAGGCATATTCAAGCAACGAAGCCATAGCAACAAACTGAGCTGCAAGAAGAAAAAAGAAAATAAAAATATTAACGCCACTGACAATGGAAGAGAAAAAACGCTCAAAACGGAGGTTATCGTCCGATGTATATGAACGATTTAAATATTCGGGAAAGGAATAAATGTTTTTTTCTGCTCCAAGATCGCGTATTTTTCCGGCATACCGAGATAAGATAGCAAAGCCGATAACATAAGCAATTCCAATCCCTACGGCTGCCAACCCTGACTCATAACCCATAGCCATCAGCCCGATCGATGTACCTCCTCCCACAAACGTAGCAAGTGTGGTAAACACCAAAGGTAAAGTCTTTGTCTTGCGATTGTTGACAAGATAACCTTCGAGATCCGCAGATTTCACATGACGAATAGTAAAGTAAACAATAACAATAAGGTAGAGTGCTATCCAGAATAAATACCAGTTCATAATAGTAGTTTTGAATGTAGCGAAGATAAAGATTTTCCGCAAACCCCTACTCCACCACCAATTTTTCGCTGATGCACTCGCCGTTGGCGGTGAGGATTTTCACCAAGTAAACGCCCGGTGTCCAGCCTGTGGTGTTGAACTCGTGACTGTGTTTGAAGGCTTGACAGCTGTTGGTCGGTGCTTGGAAAATCACCATTCGTTATCCGCTGAGGTTGAAAATCTGAATCTCTTGAATCGATTTCGCGGATTCTATTTTCACCAAACCATTGGAAATTCACATTCAATTGTGGCTAACGGTGCGTATATGAAAAGTAGCGGATTTCAAAGCACGAACTTTAATTTCAGCACTTAAACCGCTATTTTTTATATACATTGTTGGCTGTAGTTTTTTATTTTTCATATCTTTGTACTAGATATGACACCAACCTATTATTCTAATTTCGACGAAAAGAAAGCATTAAATGCTGTTCTTTATATTGTTAGCAAGTTAAAACGAAAAGATTTTCATAAAATCTTTAAAGTATTATATTTTGCTGACAGAAATCATATTTCTGAATATGGGAGACCTATATCTGGAGATATGTACATAGCTATGGAAGATGGCCCAGTTCCTTCAAAATTATATGACATATTCAAGTCAGTAAGAGGAGATAGTTATTTCAAGGATAATAATAATTTCTCAAAAATTTTTCAAATTATAGATTGGGATTTAGTAAAACCTCTTCAAGAGCCGAATTTAAAATCTTTATCAAAAACAGACTTAAAACACTTAGATAATTCTTTGGAATTATACGGAGACATGTCTTGGGATGAAGTAAGAGAAAAATCACACGATTATGCTTGGAGAAGCACGGTTAAAAACACTCCAATATCTTTCGATAACCTTGTCAGAGAAACTGGTAATGATGATGAATATCTAGATTACCTAAAAGAGCAAACTCAACTTATTCAACTTTGTAAATAGATGTCTTTAGGTGATTTATTAGAAAACGTTGATAAAAGCAATTTATTTAAACATAGTTTAAGTGCAGGGGATGTTTTTTTGAAAGAATTTGAAGAGATTGATCATCCTAAGTTTTTTATTGTAGCTGGAGTTAGTCGAGATAAAATATTCCTTTGTTCTATTTATATTAATTCTAATATTCATCCTTCAGTTATGAGAAGACAACACTTATTAGAGTTACAAATTCCACTTAAACAGTCAAATAATCCATTTTTAAAATATGATTCATTTGCTAATTGTTCAACTCCAATTCCAATGGAATCTGAATCTCTTGGTCAATGGATTGCTAATAATTCGTGCAAGGTTATTGGTTCTGTATTCCAAGACGATTTAAAATTAATCGTTGATGCTATAAAAAATTCAGGATTACTTTCAGAAGAAGAAATAGAGTTGTATTTTTCCTAAATTACAGTCAACGGTTTAGTGTATGAGCGATAGCGGAATTAAAAGCTATAAACTTCAAGCCTACCACAACCCTTAGCCAAACCTTATTTTCGGTTGCTAAGTTAATCATAAAAAAGCGATCTAAAATAAGGTTTGGTGGGTAAAATGCTTAGACTTCAAAACACGCTAATAACCCGATATTGCTTATACACTTGTATTGTGTTCTGTTTTTTAATCTTGTGATTTAGAACAAAATAACTCATCTAATTTATTCCTTAACAATTCTTTATCAATAAGTTTTGTTTCATACTGACTAACAATCGTTGGAGAGGTACTTCTATTCAATGATATTTCAACAATATTCTCATTCTTCGTTCTACATAAAATGATTCCAACACTTGGGTTTTCATGTGGCTTTTTAACATTCTGGTCTAATGCTCCCAAATAAAAATCCATCTTACCCATATATTCAGGTTTGAAATCTCCT
>PDWJ01003482.1_pt1 | contig 15983 bp, 11 predicted proteins | sample 1430881 | NCBI WGS metagenome assembly PDWJ01 (sample SAMN01162460, study PRJNA174530) | Oral metagenome, whole genome shotgun sequencing project. | biome: Marine environment; feature: Marine mammal; material: Swab sample of the gingival sulcus; isolation source: swab sample of gingival sulcus... | reverse complement strand
GCCCTTCGCCGATGCGCTCGAGGACGGCACGCTCGATGAGGCCATGCTCCAGATAGAGGCCCTAATCGGCGGCATACCCTACAGCACCCTCGGCCAGCGGAAGGAGCGGCTCTACGAGGACCTGGTGCTGACCGCGCTCTACGCCTGGTTCAGCGCGCTGGGCTACTCGATACAGACCGAGGTCCACTCCATCCGCGGACGGGCCGACGCGGTGGTCCACTTCCCGAGGGTCATTTTTATCTTTGAGCTGAAGGTCGGGCCGATGGAGGCGACCGCGGCCGATGCTTTGAACCAGATTCTGGAAAAGGGCTACGCCCAGCCCCACCTCGCGTCCGGCAAGCGCATCGAGGCCATCGGCATCAGCGTCGACACCCGGGAGGAGACCCGGGGGGCGATGGAGTGGGCAATCCGGACGCTCAGGGAGTAGGGTCAGGCTGGTACTACTTATGACGAGAGTCGGGGCCTGCGCCCCCCGCCGCATCCGCCCCATTTTTCCTACCTTTGCGTAGCAAATTACGGAGGACATACTATGGATAGGGAGATGGACAGGGGTAAGCCCTGCTTCGGCAAGCTGCCCTGCGCGGTGCAGAGCTTCGAGGAGATGCGCCGCGACGGTTATATCTACGTGGACAAGACGGACCTGATATGGGACATCGCCCACGGGCCGAAGGTGCAGTTCTTCGCACGCCCCTGGCGCTTCGGCAAGAGCCTGATGATAAGCACCCTGAAGAGCTACTTCGAGGGGCGGGGCGAGCTCTTCGCGGGTCTCAAGGCCGAGGAGAAGCGGCGGGCGGCCGGAGAGATGGAGTGGGAGAAGCACCCCACCTTCGTGTTCGGCTTCTCGGCCGCGAGCTTCACCCGCGAGGACGACGTACATGTTGTGGCCAGCCGCTTTTTGGAGCTGTACGAGCAGGACTACGGTCTAAGCAGCACGGGCGCGATTGGCGACCGCCTCGCCCGCCTCATCCGGGCGGCCCACGATGCTGGGGGGGCCAAGCCGGTCATCCTCAAGGAGTGCGCCGAGTACCTCCGCCTGGTGGTCATCACCGGCATCACGCAGTTCCGAGATATCACCCTCTTCAGCGGCATCAACCAGCTGCGCAACAAGAGCTTATCGCCCGAGTACGCCACCCTCTTCGGCCTCACCGAGGAGGAGCTAGTCGAGACCTTCCGCCCGGAAATCGAGCGTCTCGCGGAGCGCTATGGCCAGGATTTCGACGGGATGCTCGGCATGCTGCGCAGCCGCTACGACGGCTACCGCTTCACCGAGCGCGAGGTGCATGTATACAACCCCCAGAGCATCATCTTCGCGCTCGACGAGAAGCAGCTGGACAACTACTGGGCCGAGTCGGGCACCAGCAGCCTGCTGGCCACCGTCTTCCCCACCTACGACTACGACTTCTCCCTGCTGCGCGAGCCCATCTACACCAGCACAACCGAGCTTAAGCAGCTGGACACCAGGGGGGAGGACCCCGTCCCCCTGCTCTTCCAGAGCGGCTACCTCACCATCATTGAGCATGACCTCCTCACCCTGCACGTACGCCTGGACTTCCCCAACCGCGAGGTGCATTCCGCCTTCTGGCGGGTCATCCTCCCGCTCTACGCCGGGCAGCAGGCCAGGCGGGCCAACCTGGTGCCCTTCGCCCGGGCCCTCGGGAGTGGCACCCTCGACGAGGCCATGCTCCAGATAGAGGCCCTAATCGGCGGCATACCCTACAGCACCCTCGGCCAGCGGCGGGAACGGCTCTACGAGGACCTGGTCCTGACCGCGCTCTACGCCTGGTTCAGCGCGCTGGGCTACTCGATACAGACCGAGGTCCACTCCATCCGCGGACGGGCCGACGCGGTGATCCACTTCCCGAGGGTCATCTACATCTTCGAGCTGAAGGTCGGGCCGATGGCGGAGACCGCGGCTGATGCTTTGAACCAGATTGTGGAAAAGGGCTACGCCCAGCCCCACCTCGCGTCCGGCAAGCGCATCGAGGCGGTCGGCATCAGCGTCGACACCCGGGAGGAGACCCGGGGGGCGATGGAGTGGGCGAGCAGGACGATAAGGGAGTAGGGCCAGGCAGCAAGGCACGCCGGGGTAGCGGGGTGCGCCCCTAATTCTGCGCCACCCCCATTTGGGATGTAGACTTTATAGAGAAAAGTTCTAATTTTGCGCCCGAAGGGAGAATATCCCCCTCGCGAGTCTACCAAACCGAACGCAACTACCTCGTAATGTTCAACAAGCGACTACTCGTCATCGTACCCGAGGCGAAGGCCAACATCCGCAAGAGCGTCCTCTGGCAGGAGGTGAGCCTGCTGGCCAACATCGCCATGCTCTGGTCCTTCGCCTGGGTCTTCGGGCTGATGGCCAGCGGCTACCTGGGCTGGAAGGACCTGGGCATCGCGGTGGCCATCGGGATAGGGACCACCGCGGTCCGCACCCTGGCCACCAGGAAATCCACGAGCTACAACTTCGCCGCCTCGTCCGTGGCCCGCAAGCGGCTGCGCCACCTGGTGTACGACAAGCTGCTGCGCATCGGCACCTCCTACAACGAGCGGGTGTCGACGGCCGAGGCCGTACAGCTGGCCTCCGAGGGCGTGGAGCAGCTGGAGATGTACTACGGCGCGTTCCTGCCGCAGTTCTTCTACGCCATGCTGGCCCCCGTGACGCTCTTCATCGTGATGGCGACCGTGAGCCTCAAGGCGGCCGTCGTCCTGCTCATCGGCGTGCCGCTCATCCCCATCTCCATCGCCGCGGTGCAGCGCTTCGCCAAGAAGCTGCTGTCGCGCTACTGGGGGAGGTACACCGCCCTGGGCGACACCTTCCTGGAGAACCTCCAGGGGCTGACCACCCTCAAGATCTACGGGGCGGACCAGCACAAGCACGACCAGATGAACGAGAACGCGGAGAGCTTCCGCATCGCCACCATGCGGGTGCTGACCATGCAGCTCAACTCCATCATCGTCATGGACCTGGTGGCCTTCGGCGGGGCGGCCATCGGCATCATGTTCGCCCTCCACGCCGCGGCCCAGGGGAGCGTCTCGCTCATGGGCGCGGTGCTGATCCTCCTGCTGGCGGCCGACTTCTTCATCCCGATGCGGCAGCTGGGCTCCTTCTTCCACGTGGCCATGAACGGGATGGCCGCGGCCGACAAGATGTTCCGCATCCTGGACATGGAGCTCGAGGAGCAACCCGCCAGCAAGCCCGCCCCCGCGGACTGGAGCGTGCGGGTGCGCGGCGTCCGCTTCAGCTACGAGGCGGACCGCGAAATCCTCCGGGACGTGAGCCTCGACCTGCCGCTGGGCCAGGTGGTGGCCGTCGTGGGCGAGAGCGGCTGCGGGAAGTCCACCCTGGCCGGCCTGGTCAACGGGCGGCTCAAGGGCTACAGCGGCGAGGTGCGCATCGGCGACCGGCCGCTGCGCGACATCCCGGATGCCGACATCGGCCGGTGGGTGACCACGGTGTCCTTCGCCGGCTACATCTTCCGCGGGTCGGTGCGGGAGAACCTCCAGATGGCGGACCCCCAGGCCACGGAGGAGCGGATGCGCAGGGCCCTCGAGCAGGTGAACCTCCTGGAGGAGATCGCCGACAGGGGGGGGCTGGAGATGGAGCTCGAGAACGAGGGCTCGAACCTCTCGGGCGGCCAGCGCCAGCGCCTGAACCTCGCCCGGGCGCTGCTGCACGACTCGCCGATCTACATCTTCGACGAGGCCACCTCCAACGTGGACGTAGAGAGCGAGAACCTCATCCTCGAGGTGATCTACGAGCTGGCCAAGACCAAGGTGGTGATGCTGATAACGCACCGCCTCTTCAACGCGCGCCGGGCCGACGGCATCGTGGTGCTGGACAAGGGGCAGGTGGTGGAGACCGGCACGCACGAGGAGCTGGTGGCGCGGCAGGGGCACTACCACCGGCTCTGGAGCGGGCAGGAGCTGCTCGAGAGCTACGCCCACCGCCATGGGCACCACGGGCAGTAGGGCCGAAGGGCAGCAAGTAGGAGAACAAAAAGGACCACGAAAACAGCGGGGAGGACCCCACGACAAGATATGGCAAAACGTTCCAACATCGCAGTCTACAGCCGGCTGATAACCCTTGTGGGCTCGCTCATGCCGGTCATGGTGCTGGCCATCGTATTCGGCATCCTCGGCTTCCTCTGCTCCACCTTCATGAGCGTCTACGGCGCGTGGGGCATCCTGGTGGGGCTCGGGCTGCCGACCGCGCACAGCCTCTCGTACTTCATCGGCATCATGATCGCGGTGGCCTTCCTCCGCGGGCCGCTGCGCTACGCCGAGCAGATGTGCAACCACTACATCGCCTTCAAGATACTGGCGCAGGTGCGGCACAAGGTGTTCACCGTGCTGCGCACCCTGGCCCCGGCCAAGCTCGAGGCCAAGAACAAGGGGGAGCTCATCTTCCTGATCACCTCAGACATCGAGCTGCTCGAGGTGTTCTACGCGCACACCATCTCGCCGGTGGCCATCGCCGTCGGCATGGGCATCATCATGACCCTCTACATCTCGAGCTTTAGCCTCACCCTGGGGCTCTTCGCGGCCTTCGCCTTCCTGATGGTGGGCTGGGTACTCCCCAAAATCGTCACCCGGCTAGGGGGCGACTCCGCCGCCGAGCACCGCCTCAAGACCGGGCGCATGAGCGGCTACGTGCTCGACAGCCTCCGGGGGCTGCGCGAGATACTGCAGTTCGACCGGGGGCAGGAGCGGCTACGGGAGCTGGACAGCCGGACCGACACCATGGCCCAGACCGAGCGGGAGATGAAGCTCAAGTCGGCCCAGGCCATATCGCTGGGCAACACCCTAATCGTGCTGCTGGACATATGCTTCCTGGCCATCGCTGCGGCGCTCTACCTCCGGGGCGAGCTCCCCATGACCTCGGCGCTCATCTGCTTCATCGCGCTGGTGAGCTCCTACGGGCCCTTCCTCGCGCTGGCCAACCTGGGGACCACCCTGCAGACCACCACCGCCTCGGCCAACCGGGTGCTGGACCTCCTGGACGAGAAGCCCCAGGTGCTGGAGGTGAGCGGCCAGCCGAAGGTGCAGTTCAACGGCGCGAAGGCCCGGGACGTGCACTTCAGCTACAGCGGGGAGGCCGTCCTCAAGGGGGTAAGCCTGGACCTCGAGAAGGGCAAGCTCATCGGCATCGAGGGCAAGAGCGGCAGCGGGAAGTCCACCATGCTCCGCCTGCTCATGCGCTTCTGGGAGGTGAACCGGGGCGAGGTCAGCATCTCGGAGGTGGACATCAACAAGATCAACACGCTGGACCTCCGGGCCATGGAGAGCCTCGTGTCGCAGGAGACGCAGCTGTTCCAGGACAGCATCCGGTCCAACATCCGCATCGGCCGGCTCGATGCCACGGACGAGGAGATCATCGCCGCCGCCAAGAAGGCCTCGGTGCACGACTTCATCCTCTCGCTGCCCCAGGGCTACGACACCCCCGTGGGCGAGCTGGGCGACACCCTCTCGGGGGGCGAGCGGCAGCGCATCGGCGTGGCGCGCGCCTTCCTGCACAACTCCCCCCTCATGCTGCTGGACGAGCCCACCTCCAACCTCGACAGCCTCAACGAGGCGGTGATACTCAGGTCCATCGACCAGGAGCGCAGCGACAAGACCATCGTCATCGTATCGCACAGGGCCACGACGCTCGCCGGGGCCGACCACGTCTACCGCATGGAGGACGGGCAGCTCCTGGAGAAGTAAACAACCCGACAAGCCAACCGAGTACTACCGCCCTAAACGCCAGATGCCGCCCATGATAACCGACCTCTTCGCCCAGGATGTCTTCACGCTCGAGCGGATGCAGTCCTACCTGAGCCGACACTCCTACCGGGAGCTCCAGACCTGCATCGAGGACAGTAAGCCCATCAACGCCAACCTGGCCGACGAAATCGCCACGGCCATGCGCACCTGGGCGAGCCAGCGGGGCGCAACGCACTACACGCACTGGTTTCAGCCCCTGAACGAGGGGACGGCGGAGAAGCACGATGCCTTCATCTCCCTCGACCCCGAGGGGCGCATCGTAGAGGAGTTCAGCGGCAAGCTGCTCACCCAGCAGGAGCCGGACGCGAGCAGCTTCCCCAACGGCGGGCTCCGCAACACCTTCGAGGCGAGGGGCTACTCGGCCTGGGACCCCTCCTCGCCCGCCTTCATCATCGACGACACCCTCTGCATACCCACCGTCTTCGTCTCCTACACGGGCGAGGCCCTCGACTTCAAGACCCCCCTGCTGAAGTCGCTCGATGCCCTCGACAGGGCCGCCACGCGCCTCTGCCGCTACTTCTACCCCGAGGTGAAGAGCTGCACCACCTTCCTGGGCTGGGAGCAGGAGTACTTCCTGGTGGACAAGGAGCTGTTCTACCAGCGGCCCGACCTGGTGCAGACCGGGCGCACGCTCCTGGGGCACGAGAGCGCCAAGAACCAGCAGCTGGACGACCACTACTTCGGGGCCATCCCCGACCGGGTCATCGCCTTCAAGAAGGAGCTCGAGGAGAGCTGCTACCGCCTGGGCATACCCATCAAGACCCGGCACAACGAGGTCGCACCCTGCCAGTTCGAATTCGCCCCCATCTACGAGTCCTGCAACCTGGCCAACGACCACAACATCCTGCTGATGAGCCTGATGCGGCGGGTGGCCAACAGGCACGGCCTCCGCGTGCTGCTCCACGAGAAGCCCTACCAGGGGCTCAACGGCTCGGGCAAGCACTGCAACTGGTCGGTGAGCACCGACACCGGCATCAACCTCTTCGCGCCGGGCAAGACCCACACCGACAACCTGCGCTTCATCACCTTCATCGCCTGCACCCTCATGGCCGTCTACCGCAACGACGCGCTGCTCAAGGCCAGCATCGCCTCCGCGGGCAACATGCACCGCCTGGGGGGGCAGGAGGCACCCCCCTCCATCATCTCCTGCTTCCTGGGCACCGACATCAGCAACGTGATGGACAAGTTCCTGGCCATGGGCACGGACGACACGCTCTCCATCACCGCCAAGCAGGAGTTCTCCCTGGCCGTGGGCCAAATCCCCGAGCTGCTGATCGACAACACCGACCGCAACCGCACCTCCCCCTTCGCCTTCACGGGCAACCGCTTCGAGTTCCGCGCCCTGGGCTCCTCGGCCAACCCGGCCTCGGCCATGATCAGCCTCTGCACCGTGCTGGCCTACGAGTGCCGACGATTCACCCGCATCGTCGAGGAGCGGCAGCGCGGCATGGACCAGAAGGACGCCCTCTACCAGACCCTGTGCGACTACATCCGGGAGTCGAAACCCATCCACTACGCCGAGAACGGCTACGCCGAGGAGTGGGCCCGCGAGGCCGCCCGCCGCGGGCTCAACACGGACCACCACGTGCCCCGCCTCTACGAGGCCTACACCACGCCCGAGAGCCTACGCATCTTCTCCGAGATGGGGGTCCTCACCCCCGAGGAGCTGCACGCCCGCAACGAGGTCAAATGGGAGATATTCATCAAGAAGACCCAGATAGAGAGCCGGGTGCTGGGCGACCTGTGCCTCAACCACGTCGCCCCGAAGGTGATACGCTACCAGACCCGCCTGCTGGACAACGTCGCGAAGATGAAGGAGGTCCTCACCCCCGAGGAGTACGAGCACATGGCCGAGCAGCCACTCGAGCTGATACGCAAGATGAGCACCTACCTGGTGGACCTGCAGCGCCTGGCCAAGGAGATGATCCGCGCGCGCAAGCAGGTGAACACGATAGAGGAGCTGCGCGGGCGCGCCTACGCCTACTACGAGGACGTGTGCCCCTACATGGGCGAGCTGCGCGAGCGGGCCGACAAGCTCGAGCGCATCGTCGACCACGAGCTCTGGCCCCTGCCCAAGTACCGGGAGCTGCTGACGCTCTAGCCCGGCCGGGGCGACGCGGGCCAATTCACCACCCGGAATTGGCAACGGGGAAAAAAGTAGTACTTTTGGATGCAGAAAACTGCGGACTTTACGCAACCCAACGATAGGACGAGCTAAGGTATGGAAGTGAAGAAATCACCCAGAGTAGACCTCCAGCGGTACAAGGCCACCTTTTTCCTCACCGGCCTGGTGATGACGCTCTGCAGCGTGCTGCTGGTGTTCAACTGCGAGCGGCGCGACACGCTCGACACGGAGATTATCCAGACGCGGGGCCCCGAGGTGGAGCAGGAGGTTATCCCGATGACGACCCAGGAGGAGGAGCTCCAGGTGCCACCGCCGCCCGAGGCGCCGAAAATCATCACCAAGATCAACCTGGTAGACCACGAGGTGAACCTCGACGACAACGTGGACCCCTTCGACACGGAGCTGGACGAGGACCAGGGGGTGGACATCTACGAGTGGAAGGATGAGGGCCCGGCCGAGGATGAGGTGGACGAGGACGCCGTGTTCTTCATCGTGGAGGAGATGCCGAAGTTCCAGAACGGCGACCTCAACACGTTCCGCCGCTGGGTGGCCAGCCGCCTACGCTACCCCGAGATCGCCGCCGAGGGGGGGCTGCAGGGGAAGGTGCAGATCAAGTTCGTGGTGGAGCGCGACGGGTCGGTCACCAACGTGAAGGTGGTCCGCGGCGTAGACCCCCTGCTCGACAACGAGGCGATGCGGGTCGTGAAGCAGAGCCCCAAGTGGACCCCCGGCAAGCAGCGCGGCAAGCCCGCACGGGTGGGCTACACGATACCGGTGGTGTTCTACCTCCGCTCCTAGCCCCCGGGCGAGAAGGCCAGCCACGGATGATAGAGACCCGGAAAATAGCCGCCGAGAGGGTTATCCTGGTGGGGGTCAACACCAGCGAGAACTCCCGCTACGCGCTCACCGAGTACCTGGACGAGCTGGAGTTCCTGGTGCACACCGCCGGCGGGGAGGTGGTCCAGCGCATCACGCAGAACCTCCAGTCGCCCGAGCCGCGCACCTACGTGGGCCGGGGGAAGGTGCAGGAAATCAAGCAGGCGGCCGAGGCGCAGGAGGTGGGCCTAGTGGTCTTCGACGACGAGCTCTCGCCCACCCAGCTACGCAACCTGGAGCACGACCTGGAGGTACGCGTCATAGACCGCACAAACCTAATCCTGGACATCTTCGCGCAGCGAGCCCGCACGGCGCACGCCCGCACGCAGGTGGAGCTAGCCCAGTACCAGTACCTCCTACCGCGGCTGGCGGGCATGTGGACGCACCTCGAGCGGCAGCGGGGCGGCATCGGCCTCCGGGGGCCCGGCGAGCGCGAGATCGAGACCGACCGGCGGATAGCCCGCACCCGCATAGCCAAGCTCAAGGCCGACCTCGCGCAGATAGACCGCCAGATGGCCACCCAGCGGAAGAGCCGCGCATCGCAGGTGCGGGTGGCCCTGGTGGGCTACACCAACGTCGGCAAGTCCACCATCATGAACTCCATCACCGGCTCCGACGTGCTAGCCGAGAACAAGCTCTTCGCCACGCTGGACACCACCGTCCGCCGGGTGCACCTCGAAGGGGTGAACTTCCTGCTCTCCGACACGGTGGGCTTCATCCGCAAGCTACCCACCCAGCTGGTGGAGTCCTTCAAGAGCACGCTCGACGAGGTGCGGGAGGCCGACCTGCTGGTGCACGTGGTGGACCTCTCGCACCCGCTATTCGAGGAGCAGATGGTCACGGTCAACGAGACCCTACGGGAGCTGGAGGCCAGCGAGAAACCGCAGCTAATCGTCTTCAACAAGATAGACAGCTACGCGCCCGCGGAGCGCGACGAGTTCGACCTCACCCCCCGCGGACCGGAGTGCTTCACCCTCGAGGAGCTGGAGCGCAGCTGGATGGGGAGGGACAACGCGCACACCATCTTCATCTCCGCGCTCAAGGGCACGAACATGGATGGGCTCCGGCAGACGCTGGCCAGGATGGTCAAGGCCGAGCAGGCTGTCCGCTACCCCTGGATGTAGGCCAATGTAGCCCCCGCCATACGCGCGGAGAATTGGAAATACCCCGGTAAATCGGATGCCCAACGGAGGGACGGAGCAGTATCCCGCTACACCTCCCCCCCGGCCAGGACCCGTTGCGCCACGTCCCACGGCGCGCGTATGAGCCGCTGGTTGCGGCTGCCCCGGAAGGTGAGCATCGGGTCCCGCTCCGCGTACACGAAGGGCCCATCCACCAGCGTATCGATGTGCTGCAGCGGCGCGAGCAGCTCGGCATCCCCCACCATGTCCTCCAGCCGGTAGCCCGTGTAGCACCAGATGTCCACCCCCGTCTCGCCCTTTATCCGGCGTAGCAGCTCGAGCAGGGCCGGCGGATTGTAGAAGGGATCGCCCCCGGTGACGGTCAGCCCGTCGAGCAGGGGGTTGAGCGCGATACGCTCGATGAAGAAGTCCACCACCGCATCGGTCACCAGCCGCCCGGCCTTCCCGTTCCAGCTCTCGGGGTTGTGACACCTGGGGCAAGCATGACGACAGCCTGAGAGATACAGCGCATCTCTCAGGCCATCACCATCAACTATGGTCTCCTCGAGGAACCGGAGGTACCTCAGCCCGAAACCATCAATCCGCATCCCCTACCCGATGGCGGCGCGCTACTGGGCCGAGGGGCCCTTGCCGTGCTTCACGCGGTCGTGCTCCTCGGCCTGCTTGGCGGAGTTCCAGCTGTCGAGCGTGCCCGTCAGGTAGCCCGTGATGCGCCGCAGCCGCTCTATCTGGTCGCTCTGGCACACCGGGCACTTGTCGTAGATCACGCCCTTGAAGCCGCACTGCCGGCAGGTGTCCACGGGGTGGTTGATGCTGCCGTAGCCGATGCCGTTGTCGTGCATGGCCACCACGATCTTGAGCATCACCCTCACGTTCTTCTTCGCCTCGCCGTCGAGCTCCACGTAGGTGATGTGCCCGCCCTTGGTGAGGGCGTGGAAGGGGGCCTCCAGGGCGATCTTCTGCATGATGCCCACCGGCTTGCGCACGTCGACGTGGAAGGAGTTCACGTAGTAGTCGCGGTCGGTCACGCCCTCTATCACGCCGTAGCGCGCCCGGTCCATGCGGGTGAAGCGGCCGGAGAGGCCCTCGGCCGGAGTACCCAGCACGGCGTAGTTGAGGCCGTACTTCTGCTTGAACTCGTCGGCCACCCTATTCATCACCTCCAGGGCCTCGTAGAGGGTGTCCCAGGACTCCTTGCACTCCGCGTGCCCCTTGCCGTAGAGGGCCACCATGGCGTTGTGCCCGCCGATGAAGCCCATGCCCAGCGTCCCCTGCCTGACCACATCGCCCACCGGGCTGTCGGGGCGGAGCTGCCCCCCGCCCTTCCACACATTGTTGCCCATCATGAAGGGGAACTGCATGGCCAGGGCCGACCGCTGGTACTCGTAGCGCTGGTTGAGCTGCTCGGCCACGAAGCGGGACATGTCGGCCACCCGGCGTAGGAACAGCGCCTTGGCCGCGGTGGCCACCTCCGCCTCCGTGCCGTCGACGTAGGCGTTGGCCGCCTCCTGCCGGGCCTCTATGGCCAGGCGGGGCATGTTGATGGAGGTGAAGGAGAGGTTGCCCCGGCCGATCGAGGTCTTGGGCCCGGCGACATTCTCGTAGACCCGGGTGCGGCAGCCCATGGTGGCCACCTCGTGGTGGTAGCGCAGCGGGTCGTCCGCGTGCCAGTCCTCGTCGCGGTTGAAGGGCGTGTCGAGGAAGACGAAGTTCGGGAAGAGGGCCTTGGCCGTCGTCCGGCAGGCCTCCAGCAGCAGGTCGAAGTTCGGGCACTCGAAGGTCAGCTTGCCAGCCAGCGCGTCCTCGAAGTTGGCCTCGGCCAGCCGGATGTCCGCCTCCGAGTAGTTCACCCCGTCCTTCACCTTGAATATCTGGATGGGGAAGATGGGCACCTCGCCCTGGCCCAGCCCCTCCTCGGTGGCCCGGAGGAGCTCCTCGATGAGCATCCGCCCGGCGGGGGAGGTGTCCGTGCCGTAGTTGATCGAGCTGAACACCACCTGGTTACCCCCCCGGGAGTGCATGGTGTTGAGGTTGTGGATGAAGCCCTCCATGGCCTGGTGCGTATCGCGGCGGGTGAGGGCGATGGCCTCCGTCAGGATGGTCTCCACCAGCCGGTCCTCCACCCCGATGCCGAGCGTCCGGGCGATGTCCGCCACCTGGCCCCGCACCGCGTCATTCTGCAGCAGCTCCGGCGCCACGCGGAACACCTCCGCGCGGATGGCCTTCTCCTCCGGCGCCGCCTGGCCCTGCATCTTCGCGAAGAGCTGCAGGTGGCGGGCGATGTGCTTCCAGTAGGACTTCATCACCCCCGGGGCCATGAAGAAGTCGAAGGCCGGGATGGCCTGCCCGCCGTGCTGCTCATTCTGGTTGGTCTGGAAGATGATGGTGGCCAGCGTCGCGTAGCTCTGGATGCTCTGCGGCGTGCGCACCGAGCCGTTCTTGGTGTGGAAGCCCCGCTCGAAGAGGTCGGCCAGGTCGTACTGCAGGCAGGTCGTCGTCTTGGTCGGGTAGTAGTCCAGGTCGTGGATGTGGATGTCCCCGTCGCGGTGCGCCCGCATGTACCGCGTGTTGAGGATGTACTTCTCCGTGTAGTCCTTCGCGATCTCCGAGGCGAAGGTCATCATCTGCCCCGCCGGGGTGTGCGACGACATGTTCGCGTTGCTGTGGTTCACATCGTTGACCTCCACCTGCACGATGCCGTCCATCGTGTGCTTGAGCCGCGTACGCTTGTCGCGCGCTATGCTCCGCATCTCCCGGTATATGATGTACCGCTTGGCCGTGTGGGGGTGGTAGCTCATCAGCTCCCGCTCCACCAGGTCCTGTATCTCCTCCACGTGCAGCACGCCCCGCAGGCGCATCTCCACGTCTATCCGCTCCACGATGCGGTCTATCACCTCCTCCTGGGGCGAAATGCCCCCGGCCAGGTAGGCCTTGCGCACCGCGCCGCGAATCTTGTCCGCGTTGTACGCGTCGCGCGAACCATCCCGCTTCTCCACCTCCAGCAACGCCTGCCCCTCGCCTGCACCCGCTTCCCGCATCTGCACCCCGTCCTGTATATCGCCCTCATCCCGACGCGCATAGCGGTCTACCGGGTGCAGCTGTGAAATCGCTTTCTTCATTACCTTAATCCCTCTAGTTAGTTAATCATAGCAACGCAAAGGTAGCCGCAATCGGGACAGCTTCCCAGCCCCAGCGGAAAAGTTATCTACAAGATTATCGACACCCAGGGCATCTCCCTTTGTAGCAAGCCCTTGCGCCGCGGGCACCCACCCTGGAGCGCAAAAGATTGGAAAACGCCAAGCCCAGCCAGCTCCCGCCGGGCAAGGGGTCGGGCCACATCGCGGCAAATGGGCATATCGACGGGATTATTGACACGGGCCGGAGCGCCAAACCCGAGAATAGGGCGGATGGTGGCAACTTATCGACACTATCAACACGATCGACAGCCCCAGTTTGAGATGACGGGGGAAGGGCAAAGAAGAACGATTACAGAAAACGCTAGCCACCCCATTGCGCACTCAATGGGTTTGATTAGCTTTGTAAGGCCTTAGGCATAGAGCCGGATTGGTGGCAAGCCACGAACGTTACGCAGACCAACGCTTAAACCATTCGCATCATGAGGACGGCTAGCATGAGCACCCGCTTCTGGAGGCATTCCCCACGGGTCGACAATGGCACAGGGGGGAGAAATTGGGGGCCCTGCAAAGCCTACACGCACCATCGAGTCGATGTGGAATTAACCCCAAATAAACCCATGAAGTACCTGGCAACACTGCTGGCGCTCATCTGCATGAGCACCAGCGCCTGCACGAAGCTCTACGACAGGATGGCGACCGCCGACAAAAGAGCGCCCGTGGCCCGCAACATCCTGCTCTTCTCGAGCGAGACCCCCGCGGACATCCGCATCGCCTACTACGCCACGGAGGATGGGCAAACGAATAGGCTGATAGAGAGGGAGGTGCAAACGCCCTACGTCCTGGAGCTGGAGGATGCCGTGGCCACCTACAACAGCATTGATATCTACGCCGGGAATAACCTCTGTAAGCGCTGGGATAGGACCCTAAGGAGCTACAAGCAGACCCGCGACCATGACGGCCCGGAGTACCTACGAGTGGAGAACCTGTCTGACCAGATGGTGAAGTTGGCCGCCATTGACGTACAGGAGCTGAAGACCGAGTGGGTTCCTGAATACAAGGAGACGGTGATTAGAAGCCATCCCATCCCCCTGTACAGGGGTGTGCCGCTGCTCTACCTGCTCAAACCTGAGCGTGCACCGGGGAACGAATTGCGGTGACAGAATATGAGAATAAGGATGGATTAATCGGCTCGTCCACATCCGTTAAGCAAATCCCCCTCTTCCCAGACCGGCTCGGCGAATTCACAGCGGAAAACCTCCCCTTCAGCGTGGAGCGCATCGTGGAGCTGTACGAGAGGGAGATGGAGTATCTATTCATCCACTATACAGACTACTCTATGGTTGAGCAGCTGGGCGTAAGCGTGGATGAGGTGCATAATGGATTTGGTAGGTTTCTACGCAACAGAAAGGTGGAAGCAGTCACCCACATCGCCCCGCACAGCACCATGAGAAACCCAGGAACCATCCCCATGCTGGCCATGGATTTGCAGCTGGGTGCGGCGGGTGAGAAGGACTATAAAAAGTGGTAAAACCATGAACCGGCTAGCCACCCTACTGGTGCTCACACTCTGGGTGAGCGCCAGCGCCTGCACAAAGGTCTCCCACGAGGTGAACACCCCCGATAAGCGGGCACCCGTGGCCCGCAACATCCTGCTCTTCTCGAGCGAGACCCCCGCAGACATCCGCATCGCCTACTACGCAACAGAGGACGGGGTGACGAATAGGCTGATAGAGAGGGAGGTGCAAACGCCCTACATCCTGGAGCTAGAAGACGCTGTGGCCATCTACGACAGCATGCATTTCTACTCCGGGCATTTTTGCAAGAAGCTACTCTATGGCTACAGACGCTACAAGCAGACCCGGGAGCGCGATGGCCCGGAGTACCTGCGGGTGGAGAACCTGTCAGGGCAAGTGGTGAAGCTGGTGGCCATCGATACGAAGGAGCTACAGACCGAGTGGGTTCCTGAATACGAGGAGACAGTGATTACTGACGAGCATCCCCTACCCCTGTACAAGGGTGTGCCACTGCTCTACCTGCTCAAGCCCGAGCGCGCACCTGGGCGTGAGCTAGGCTACGTCGCTACATCAAATTATAGGTCCCCCAACGGAGGCGGAAGGGGTACAACGATAGAGCAAATCCCCCTCTTCCCGGACCGGCTCGGCATCTTCCGGGCGGATGACCTCCCCTTCAGCATCAAGCGCATCGTGGAGCTACATGAACGGGAGATGAAGTACCTGCTAATCCACTATGATGACTACTCAGAGGTTGAAAAACAGTATGTTAGCATTGACGATATTCATCAAGGGTTTCAAGTGTTTGCGCATCATCACCATTTCGAACCCCTTACCCATATTGCCCCGCACACGACTTTGGTAAATGCAGGGAGCATCCCCATGATGGCCATGGATTTCCAGAGGGGCATGAATGGTGAAGGTAATGATAGGAAGGATTATCATGCATGGTAGGCCCATGAACCGACTTACAACCCTGCTGGCGCTCACGCTTTGCGTGAGCATCAGCGCCTGCACAAAGGTCTTCGATGAGGTGGCAAGCACCGACAAAAGAGCACCCCTAGCCCGCAACATCCTGCTCTTCTCGAGCGAAACCCCCGCGGACATCCGCATCGCCTACTACGCCACGGAGGACGGCGTGACGAATAGGCTGATAGAGAAGGAGGTGCAAACGCCCTACATCCTGGAGCTAGAGGACGCTGTCGCCACCTACGACAGCATGAGTTTTTTCTCCGGGTATTTTTGTAAACATCTCAATAATACCTCTAGAGTTTACAAGCAGACTAGGGAACACGAGGGCCCAGAATACTTGCAGGTAGAGAACCTGTCTGGCCAAGTGGTGAAGGTGGCGGCCATTGACGTACAGGAGCTAAAGACCGAGTGGTACTCGCACCATGGGGAGACGGTAATTAGCGATGAGCACCCCCTACCC
>PDWJ01004427.1_pt1 | contig 15987 bp, 11 predicted proteins | sample 1430881 | NCBI WGS metagenome assembly PDWJ01 (sample SAMN01162460, study PRJNA174530) | Oral metagenome, whole genome shotgun sequencing project. | biome: Marine environment; feature: Marine mammal; material: Swab sample of the gingival sulcus; isolation source: swab sample of gingival sulcus... | reverse complement strand
TACTCTAATAGGTGCATTAGATGAATCATCTAGTAAAGTAATTAATTTTAAATTTGCAGATACAGAAATTGCACTTGCTGATTTATTATTGCAACCTATTGATAATGAAATCTTAGAAAATAGTTCTGAATCTATTTATGGTTGGCGAGGATCTGATAATTTAGTTGGTAATGATGAAAGTAATGTAATTTATGGTTATGGTGGTGATGACAAGCTAACAGGCGAAAAAGGGGATGATACCTTAACAGGTGGTTCAGGTATTGATAATTATTATTTTTCAGCAGGTGATGGTATGGATACCATTGTTGAAGATAACTACAAAGACGAAGTAAACAATATTATATTTAGTGATATTAATTCAAGTGATATACAAAATATTACCTTTATAGAAAATGATCTTGTCATTCAATATAATAAAAATAATGCAGATGATAAAATTATCTTGCAAAATTATCTTACCAATACCAATGATTCTATACTTAATATTGATTTTGCTAATGGAGAAAAATGGTCAAATAATAAGTTAATGGAACAGGTTACTTTTGAAGGTAGTAATCAAACAGACACCATTACAGGTACACTTGCTAATAGAGATAATATTATTAACGCCCATGACGGTAATGACTCTATTCAAGGTAGTAAAACTGCTTCAAATATTATTGATGGAGGTTCTGGTTGGGATGAAATAAGGGGAGGTGATAAAAAAGATACTATTCATGGAAATGTTGGTGAAGATTTTATCTATGGTGAAGCAGGTGCAGATATAATTTATGGAGATGCTGACCATGACACTCTATTCGGAGGAAAAGGAGATGACCATATAGAAGGTGGTGATGGTCATGACTGGTTACAGGGAGATGCAGGTGCAGATACCTTAATCGGTGGCAAAGGAAATGACTCTTATGATGTTGATGAATTTGATACTTATATAGAAAATGCTGATGAGGGATATGATGCTATCTTTATTGAAAATAACTTTGACTTATCTAACACTAACCTAGAGGAAATTCACCTAAAAGGTGATGGCAACTTTACTGCTTTGGGAGATGAAGGTGATAATGGACTATATGGAAACTCTGGCAACAACCTCCTAAATGGTAAAAAAGGTGCTGATATCATGGCAGGCGGTGCTGGTGATGATTATTATATTGTTGATCAGTATGCAACATTAACAACTAATGAAGATGGAACTCAGAGTCTCCAACGAGGAGACCAAGTTGTTGAAGGTATATTAGATGGTAATTATGTATATGGTGATTCAGGTGGTATTGATACCATAGAACAATGGGATGATAATAGAGCTTACACAAAAGACTCTAATGGAAATTGGGTTGATGATAATAGTTATTACTTTTTACAAAAGAATATTGAAAATCTAGTTTTAAAAGGCACTGCTAAACAAGCTATTGGTAACGAACTTGATAATGTTATAACTTTAAATGAACAAAATAATTTCGTTAATGCTAGTACTGGTAATGATACTATCATTTATAAAAAAGGTGGTGGACAAGATTTATTTAAATTTACTGATGATGTTAATGCCAATGACACACTTGTGATAGATGATTATGCAAGTGAACAAGCTACTTTCGTTAAAAAAGGAAATAATCTAGTTATTGGATTTGATAATTCCGATGATAATCTTACGATTATAGATTATTTTGTTGAAATGGATAGTAGTGTTAGAAATATAAATAATACTCAGACTGACCATAAATTTGATAATCTCATATTTAGAAATAATGGTCAAGAAACAACTATTACTCCACAAGAAATTGAAAGTAGAACTATAGACCAAGAATATAATAACAAACCGACTGTAAATAAATATCCTCGAGATATTACAGTTACAGAAGGGGAAAGTATTAATATTCAGTTTGATAAAGATACAATCACGGATCAAGATGATTGGGATAAGACTCTTGAGTATTATGTTGCTGATACAAGTGGAAATAAAGATACTTTACCAAGTTGGCTACACTTTGATTCAGAAAAATTAACTCTAACAGGCACTCCTACGAATACAGAAATTGGTTCTTATGAATTTGCTATTTTTGCCAAAGATTTGTTTAATCAAGCAGCTGGTGCTATTTTTAAATTTGTTGTCAATTCAAACAATTCAAATATCGAAGAATCAATTGAAGGTACAGAAAATGGAGAGCAAATTATTGGTACAATTAGTAATGATATTATAAATGGAAAAGGAGGTGATGATATATTACTTGGAAACAAAGGTAATGATATTCTGATAGGAGGTACAGGTAATGACAACTATGTATATCAAGAAAATCATGGAATAGATACTATTGATAATACAGGTGGTGGAACAGACAGAATCTTTTTTAATAACATTGATAAAAACAGACTTAGTTATCATAAAGATGGCAATGATTTGGTTATTTTAGTTGATAACGACCTAGCTCAGCAAGTCAGAGTTTTGGAACATTTTACTGATAGTACAAAAGCAATTGATGATATTGTTCCAAAAGATATGTATCCAATTTCAGCCAGTAGCATTGCTCAGCAACTGACTCCTATGCCTGAAGGAGAAAATCCAGAATCAATAGACCCTTCACAAGATAATGTATATACTTACACAAGTGGAACTCAGATTATAAATGACACTCAAGGTATTGATAAGCTTATATTTAAAGGTGATATTAACTATGAACAAGTTGCCTATCAAATGTATTCAAAAAATGATGACCTTATATTAAAAGTTGATGGTAGTAGTAACCAACAAATTACCATTCACAATTATTTCAGTGACTATAACCAAATCATTGAAACTATTGAATTTGCAACAGGTGGTTCAATTGGCTATCAACAAATTTTTGATAGATTTAATAAAGAAATACCACCTATTCATATTCAGGCATTAGAAGGTGATGATTTCCAACAACATATTGACTTATCTAGTTTTATTAATAGCAATAATGACAACTTAGATTATCAAGTACAATTAAAAGATGGTAGCCCATTACCAAGTTGGTTGAATGCTACTATTCTTAATGATAAGCAAAGTAATAACCCATTATTACAATTAACAGGTAGGCTGCCAATTGGTGAAGAGTCACAAGACCTTAATTTACAAATTATTGATAGTTTAGGTAATCAAAGTTTCATTAATATTGATCTAGCAATTATAGATAATCAAGCTCCTATTTTGTCAACACAATTTGCAGATCAATCAATCATAGAAGAAGTAGCATTTAGTGAAAAACTAGATTTATCAAACTTCAGTGACCCTGAAGGTACTCAATTAGTCTTTAATGTAACACAAGCTGATGGTAGTCAACTTCCTGAATGGTTAAACTATAATCAAGAAACTAATACATTATCAGGGAATGCTCCATTAAATTCCGATAATGTAACCATCAAAGTTACTGCAACTGATAAAGCTGGATTATCAACTAGTGATGAGTTTGTATTACAAATAGTTGATAATCAAGCTCCTACTTTAGTAAGACCTATAAAAGATATCAGCATTACTGAACAAGATTACTTTAATGTTAATTTACAAGATTATTTTAGTGACCTAGAAAGTAATACATTAGAATATACTATCAATAGTACTGATAACATACCTTTGCCTAATTGGATTAATTTCAATGAACATACGCAAAGTATTGTGGGAAAAACACCTTCTGGAAAAACAGATGTAGAAGTTATAGTAACAGCAACTGATGAAGCTGGATTAAGTGTCAGTGATGTATTCCATATTTCAGCAACTGAAAAACCAATAGATGCAAAAGCTCACTTCTTTGGAGGTACTCTTGATGGTAAATCAGGTGATGATAAATTAAAAGGTAGTATTTTCTCAGACACCATCAATGGTAATGAAGGTGATGATATTATTAATGGTAGATGGGGTAATGATACTATTAATGGAGGTCTAGGTAATGACAAACTATATGGAGGCGACTTTTTTGGGAAAGATAAGTTTGTTTTTGATACTCAATTAAGTGACGAGAATGTTGATACTATATATGACTTTACTTCAAGAGATACCATACTATTAGATGATTCTATTTTTAACAATTTACAAACTGGTAAATTACATAAAAATAATTTTGTATCTAACTCTTCAGGTATTGCTGAAGATTCTAATGATCATATAGTCCATAATAGTCAAACAGGTGAACTCAAATACGATGCTGATGGTAATGGTTCAATGGAAGCTGTTACTTTTGCTATTGTACTAAGAGACAATAATCCTTTTGATCTATCTGCTGATAACATTACCATTATCTAATAAATTGCTAATTTATCTTGTAAAGCTATATAAAATATAGCTTTACAAGAATTTAAGAATTATTTCCTAATTTTGAATATTCTTTTTTAAATTGTTCAAGTTTTTTTTCAAATTCTCCTTGTGTGTTGCTAAGTAGTGTATCTTTTTGTTCGTATGAACAAAGTTCTATCGTATGTAAAATGAGTTCAAATTTTTTTTTGATTTGTTCGCAAAAACTCTCTAAGTTTTTACATTTTGCAAATTTCCATATAGGTTCATGATGATACAATCTATTTCGAATATTTTTAATTTGAACTAAATTGTTATATATTTCTCCAAGTGTTGTTTTTTTAAAATTATTTCTATTTGGAAACACATCGTTTATATGAAATTGCCAAAATTTAAAAGAATTTCGATAGTTTGGTTTTAATATCTCCACCCAAAAACCAAATGTAATCCTACTTACATAGTCATCAGTTGTTATAGACCGCCTGTAATTTTTATTTGTAAAATCTTTATGGGTATAATTAATACTATCTTTAATCATACTTTGAGCTTTTTCCATAAAAGCCTTATCTTCGTTATTAAACTCAGTAAGCCAATTATCTATTCCATAATAATTTTGCATAGCGTAATGAATTTTGTTTCGTAAAGTCACTTCTATTATTTGAATGGGGAAAAAAAATGATGAATATAATTCTTGAATTTTTCTATAAAAAATAATTTTATCTTTTTCTTCGGTTTCTTCAGAATTGGGAACTATCTGATTGAATATTTTTTCATAGCTCGCAAATCGTTTTTCGGATATACAATCAATAATTTCTTGAGTATTCATAATAAGACACCATTGTTTTTCTTTCTTTCATTTCATGAATAATATTATCGGAAACTTTATCTAATTTATCTACTAAGGGTGTCAAATCGTATAAAATTCGTCCCTTAGTTTTTTTATCTGAACGAAGTGTATATGTTTTTTTGATTAATTCTTTATCCTCTAAAGTTGCTAATGACCTTTGAACTGTTTTTAAAGAAAGTCCAGTTCTATAGGCTATTGCTTTTTGAGAAGGAAAAGGAGCTTGGTCTTTATCCCACCAATGAGATATCAAATTGATTATCACATTAAATTCAGAAGCATTAATATTTAATTCTTTTTGAGAAAAAAGCAATAGAGTAGGAATGCTTACCCAACCTAAAGAGCAAGACTTTTCACCCCATTTATCAAAAATAGAGCTGCTTTTCTTCATAGCCTGACCTGTTACAAATAATTACAAAACAATAGATACATAATATTATATTTATATAAATATAATAAGTCAATATGACTCTTATTATTATGTTATACTTAACTTGAGATTGCACTACTGTCGGCTGTCCATTTGGATAAAGGTGGTAGATAGCGGGTAAAAAAAGCTCACCATGAAAATGGTGAGCTTTTCCGTTTCGTTCTTTTAAAAATTATAAATTTTTAAGCCTCCTTACAATTTAACGCCCTCTATCTTGGCTCTGGACATTCTGTGAGATATGTAAATCTTTAGAATTATCAATCAGATTATTTTCCTGCTCTCTAATATCTTTTAACTCCTCAAGCACTGCTAAATAACTAGCAAATAATTGAGGTTCATCAACTTTAAACTGCTCCATAGCTTGATGAACTCTTTCATAAGGAAGTTGAGATTTTATACTTTCTTCAACATCTTCTAAAGAATCAAACTTATCTTTGATGGTTTGATATTTTTTAATTTTTTCATCAAGATTTAATTCCCATCTGTTATGTTCTTTTTGCCATTGCTCTTTTTTAAATGGATTTAAAGGTTTTTTAGGCTCTAACTCCCTCAGCTGATTAATCTCTTGAAATAGTGGCTTAGATAACGCTACCAATTCATTTTTTTTCGATTCTATTTCTGCTATTTTTTCCTTTTGTAGCTCCCTACTAAATATACTTATCCCATCATCAAAATTTTGTTTCCATGCTAACAATTTATCCTTTCTTGCTCTTAATTCATCAAGAGTAGTGTTTTTAGCGTTATTTTCGCTTTTTAGCGGTTGTTTAACCTTTTCTAGTCTTTGACTAGCTAAATTGTCTTCTTGAGGCTCTACAAGCTGATTATCGCTATTTAATTCACCATTTTGTTCTACTTCTTTCGTTGATTGAGGAATATTTGGAATATCTAATTCTTCTAATGTTTGATATAAACTTGGCTGTTTAGTAGCCCAAACCCTTTTTTCTTCCACTAAGCGACGTTGTACAAAACGAGTTTTGTTATAAAACTCTTGAGCGTGCCTTTTTTGTATTTTCAAGCTTTCATTAATTTTATCAGGGTTATATTCCTTAATGGCTCGATTATAGTTACCCTTATCCGTTTTGATACCCTTTCTTTCCAAAGCGGCAGCATTCGCTCCCATTTTAATCATTGGTTCACGTTCTAACCCCTGTTCTTTTAAACTTCTATGGTCAATGCGTGCATTAATGCCATTTTGATATAAATGGTGGTTTACTGTCTTAGCCCATTGTTCTCGCCAATACACCACTTCACCGCTTTTTCTTTCATCAAGCTCCCTTGTTTTTTCGCTAAAACCTTCTTCTCCTAGTCTTCTTGTACTTAGCATGATATGAGCGTGATGATTTGGTTTTTGACTTCGATTATCATCATGCAAATTTATATCAACAGCACAGCCATGACGTTTAACAATTTGTTTAGCAAAATCTTGTACCAATTCAATACGCTCTTCTTTATTCATTTCACAAGGCAATGCGACTTCAAATTCTCTAGCAACGGTACTATTTTTTCTTTTTTCTGCTCGCTCAACTTCATTCCAAAGTTGCTCTCGATTACTTGCCCAATTTGGAGCATTATTTGGTAAAAAAATTTCACTATGTGATACACCTTGTTTTTTAGTGTAATCATGTTGCCTACCCTCTCGCTCACAATAAATTTTTGCACCTGCTCGATAGGCAATAGCCGCAGTCGCTGACTGTCCTTTACTTCTTGAAAATGTCTTGACGGATAAATGAAAAATAGCCATTTTTTAATAACGATATTTTTTGTTTTTGAAGGGGGTACAGGGGGTCTCCCCTGTCGTACTTAGCAAACTATGGTATGATGACGTGAGGAAATTATACCATAGTTTGCATAAGTGCGCTCTTGCTCTTTTTTGAACTTGGGTTTGTGGTATAATTTTTAAATTAATAGCAGTAGGGGAGGGGTTATCATGACCAAGTTGCAAGAGAAATTACAAGCTGAATTAGATAATTTATTAGCTGATCGTAAAAAGTTATTAGCAGAGATGAGACAAGTTAGATCTGCTATTTTGGAAGACAATCCAAAAAAGAATAAATGGCTAATTACAATAACTAATAAAATTGAAGATTTGGATAGATATATTAGTCAACATGAAAATCGTATTCAAGGAATTAAACAACGTCAAAAAACGACTGAAGCTAAAATGAAAAGAAGACAAGATACTAAGCGAAAAATTCTTTTAGGTGCTTTAGTTGAACATTGGCTAAAAATGGAAATACTTGATAAAGAGTTAGTAAAAAGTGAACTTAATGAATTTTTAATCCGTGATGATGATAAAAAACTATTCAATGATTATTTTAACTAGGGGTTAAGATTTTCTATAAATTTTTAGTAATTTTTAGCTATAGAAAATGTTTTTTAGCTTTAATAAATAATAATTATCCACAGCCAAAAGGCTTTTATATATTTTTAATATCTTTTATAAACCTTTTAAGTTGGTATAAATTATTGATTTTTAATTATTTATAGGTAAATAAAGGGACGTTTAGTTACACATAAAGGGACGTTTAGTTACACATAAAGGGACGTTTAGTTACACATAAAGGGACGTTTAGTTACATTTATGTGACAATAAAAATATTTGTCACAATAGTGACAAAAGGTATATAATGTCACTTTATTTGTTGAGGAGTTTAATAATGGGTAGTAATTTGGTAGTAAAAACAAATCAGTTAAATTCAGCTGTTCAGAATTTATCATTAGCAGAAGTTCATATTATTCAAATTGGTATAGTGGATGCACGAGAAAAAGGAGAAGGTTTATCAATTGACAAACCATTAAGGATAGAAGCTAAACGCTATGCAGAAGTATTTAATACAACAATTCAAAACGCATATAGTAGACTAAAGGAAGCTGAAGAAAGCTTATTTAATAGAAGATTTAGCTTTATAGATATAGATGGTAAGTTGGTTAAGTCAAGATGGATTCAAGATGTTAGATATTTGGATAATGAAGGGGCAATTGAAATTGCATTTACTAGGGTTGTTGTTAATGCTATTACTAGGATTGATGGAAAGGAATTTAATTTTACTAAATATTTATTAGAACAAACATCACAAATGAAAAGTTATTATTCAGTACGTTTATATGAGTTATTAGTACAATGGCGTACAGCTATGAAAACTCCTCTTTTTGAATTAAAACATTTTAGAAGTCAATTAGGATTAACAGTTAATCAATATAAAGCTATGAATGACTTTAAAAAAAGAGTATTAGAGCCTTCTATTAAAGAAATTAACGAAAAATCAGACCTAAAAGTTAGTTATAGCCAAGAAAAACAAGGAAGAAAAATAATAGGCTTTAAATTTACCATAAAACCCAAACCACAAAAGAAAAATGCCACTAGAGACCCTAATACATTAGATTGGTTTAGTGCCATAACAGATAAAGAAAATCAGCAAAAATGGAAAACAAAAGGTTTATCTCAGTCACAAATTAATCGTCTCTCGGTTAAAGTAAGAGCGGACAAACTGATTAGTGATAATATTTTAGCCATTGAAAAGTTAGGAGTAGCAACCTATGGCAGAGATACAAAAAGCATTTTTGAAGAATTAAAAGTATATTTAACAGACCCTACCAAATTGCAAAATTTGAAGGGAATACAAGCATGTTTAGATTTAGAAAGTTAGTATGAAAAATTGTAAAATATTTAAAAAGAAAGAGATTGAAGAAGTCAAAAAAGAAGTTGATATTGATAAATATAAATTTCTGTATGAATATGAAAAAAATCTATTTGAAGAAGAAGTTTTAAGATATAGACGTCTTGAAGATAAAGCTATGAAATATTTGACCTCAATAACTTTTATAATGGGGTCTTATTTATTTTTAATTCGAGCTGTCATTGAAAAATTTATTCCTCCAACCGATTGTATTGAATGTGCTATTTTAATTACTACAGCAATTACTTGTGGACTCTATATTTTTTCTTTAAATTATATTCTTAAAACTATAAAACCTAGAAGAACTGTAAAAATGGATTCAGGTGAAGAAACAATTAACTATTTTAAAAATAATACTATTGCTCCTATCTATCTTGGTTTAAGTAAAAAATATTCAAAAGGAATTGAAAGCATCGAAAAAAGTTATGAAAAAAAACTGAACTATATTAATCAAGCCCATAGTAGTATAATATGGGCTAGTATTAGTTTAATCATATCAGTAATATTTATATTAATTCAAAAATGGAATGTTTAAAATGAGTGATAAAGATAAAAAACCTGTGCCTAATGAGCCTATTCCTGATGAAGTAGAAGCTCCAAACTTAATTTATGTTACAGAAAGCTATGATCCACCAGAGCCTAATAATCCGCCAGTGACACCTACGCAGCCAGAACACAGTAGTGACTAGCACCATTGAGTTAGTATTTTAGGACTTATATTATTTTCTAGCGATTATTCTGAATTATTTACTGACACAGTAAAAAAATCTTTAATTACTGCCTGGAAATTTTTATTTGTGGCTAATGCTAATATTACACTAAAAATAATAGCAATTATACAAATAACAACAATGAAATGATTTGTTTTAATTAAACTTTTATTGTTTTTGTTGGAGGTATTGTTATCTCCAACAATGTTATCATTACCATTAATATTTGTGAAATTATTGTTTTTATTTTTCATACATGCCTTCTCCTTATTTTTTAGATAATAGTGAATATTCAATTGTATTGAGATTATTATAGTTCCCTATAATATTGTTGTCTCCAATAATAACATTTATTTGAGGCATTTTAAGAATAGTATCAAGTAATTTTAGATTGCTACCATTGGTATCAGTAATATTACTATCCAATAATCCAGAGTGAAGTTGTTTCAATGTTTTATGAAAACCAATGAACTGATATAACTTATTGTGATATTCTTCTAAGTTTTCTATATTTGCCATATGTTTTTGGTCGGTTAAACTTTCAATAAAAGTGTAAATACTTTTTTGAATTTCATAGGTTAGCTGTGTTATTAGAGTTGAATCAATTACACTTATATTTAAAACAATACTTGGGGTTTTTGTGTGTTCTAGTTCAATTACTAGTGAGTTATATTTTTGGGTAAGTGACTCTTTTATCCCTAAAAAGAAAGTGTAAATATATGATGTATAAGATTCTTCAACGATAATTATTTCCCAACTCATTAATTTATAGCTGCTAAAAGTAATAATAGCTCCAAAATCTTTTAATATTTTTTCTGTTTCTTTTGTATCGAAAATACAGTCGTGGAAATTTGTATTTTTAATACGCATATTAGGAGAAAAATAAACATTTGATAGCTTTGTCTTTTCAAATGTACAATCAATAATCGAGCTTTCATCATTAAATTTACAATTAATAAATGAGGCATTTTGAGTTTGTATGGAAGTAAGAGCCTCTAACCTGACAGTTGTTAAAGTAATGTCTTGAAATACAAAATCCTGTATATTACAACCTAGTATAGAAATTTTTTCACCTTGAATTTTTTCAAAATGACTTCCCTTAAGGTCTGTTCTATGAAATATTGCATTAGTAAAAGAGCAATTATCAAAAAAACTTTTTTCAATACTAACTTGGTTTAACATAATTCCATGAAAATAACAGTTTGAAAAAAAAGTTTTTTCTAATGTTATTTGATTCTCTTCAAGAAAAACTATATCTATATCAGTAGCAATGATTTTATTATAAATTTTAAATTGTTTACCTTGTTTTTGGTTATTTAACCATCTTGAATGTATCTCTAGGTTAGTTATAAGTTCTTTTTCACTTATGACCTTCATAATATATCCAATATTATTAAATTAGTATTAATTATCATATTGAAGTAAGTCTATCATAAATCACCTTATATTATCAGGGTCTTACCAATCTAAAAAAGTTACAGAATTTTGATAAAAAAATTGTTATAATGTATCGTACTGTATTAACATATTAAAATACAGTACGATACATTATATATTGAATCAATTTGAGGAATTAAAGCAATGGCAAAAGTAACTAAAAATGACGTTCAAAACGCTATCAATAGCCTAAGAGTAGATGGTAAAGCACCAACAAACAAGGCTATTCGTGAAATTATTGGTAGTGGCTCAAATTCTACTATTAATAAATATAGGAAAGAAATACTAGATAATGAAACTAGTGAAGTGGTTAAGAAGGTAAATACACTACAAGATGATGAAGTTAGAAAATTAGGCGATTTATTTGCTCAACTGCTCGTTAACCGTACTGATGAACTAGGTAGAGAATATCAACATCGAGTAGAAATTAGTGATAAACAAAATGAAGAATTATCTAAGCAACTAGACAATGCACAAAGAAAAATTGATAAATTAAGACAAGAAAAGCAAGAACTACAAGACAGCTCAAAGATATTGGTTAATGATGTAACAAAGCTAGAACAACAAGTTATTGAACAGAATGAGGAAATAAAACAACTCTACCAAAAAGTTGGTAAAGTTGAAATTTTAGAAGAGCAGCTAAAGCTTTTACAACAACAATTAAACCAATCAAGAGCAGAATTAGTAGCTGTTATGAAGAAATAATCTGTTAAATTTAGCCAATAAAATACCGAGCTATGAGGCTATGTTTCACAGTTTTATCATAGTAGTTTAAGTTAGAAATATTTATTTAACTTAAACTATAAATTAATTTAGCATAAAGTTTATTAGAAGGATGTTTGCTTGGTTTAGGTTCTCCATTAGAATTATATTATAAATTAGAAATAACTCTTGATTCTATTATTGATAATAATTATCATAAAGTATATATTAAAACATAAAGAGATCTATCCATGTTTAAAAAATTAACACCATTTCTTATATTCATGTTATCAATGGTAGCATGTAGCAAAAATCCTAATTATAAGGGTGACTTGGGTGGTGTTCCTGTTGATTTACCGAAAAACTTGGTACATTTGGTTGAATATAATGGAGAACCCAGTTGGAAATTTCATTTACCCTCCAAAAAAAACTATCAATCAAAAATAAGAAGTTTCGGTTTTGAACTTCGCTATACAGATAATACAATCCTTGATGAAAGTAACAAAGAGCTTGAAAAAACTTATTGGCAAGAAGATGCCTTACCAAATTCTCCTTGGGTATCTGTCGGTATTAGTTCAGGTAGTGATTATCATAGAGATGCTGTACACAGGATTGGTTATGGAAGAATTACTCATGAACAACAGCTACACCCAGTGTATATGTATGAAAAGCTGGCAGAATCCCAGTTTGGTTTAGAAGTCTATGCCTCACCAGGAATCGACCCTAAGACCAATAAACCTTATCGACAAGATCTAGATGCTGAAGATGTGTTTATTAAGCGAGATGATGAGGGTCAAATAGTCACATATATTAAATGTAGTAATAGAAAAGTTACAAAACCTCCTTGTACCCAATATTTTGGCTTAGAACCAACAATGGCTCTTTATGTTCGTGCCAGTTATTCTCGCCATAACCTAGCAGATTGGCAAAAAATAGAACATCTTGTAAAACAAAGGATTTTGAGTTTTCGTAAATTAGATAATCAAACAAGCTAGACAACGCAATTAAGCAATTTAATATGAGGAAAACCTTATGACAACAATAGCAACTACTACAAATGCCCCTACTCCCTATACAAAAAAAGAATTAGAAACAATGAGGGATAAAATAAAGAAGAGTTCATCTTTACAATCAGCTGTTAATAATGCCATAGATGCTTATACAGAATTAAATAACAATGGTTATGACTACCCTGGTTGGGCAAAGGGGGTAGCTGCTAATGATACTACGACTGGTATAGCTGCTACCGGCTTTATGACAGGGACAGCTACACAAAATATTAACCCAGAAAAACTTGCTAATATTAAAAAAGATATGGCGGTTGGTTATCTTGATGCTTTGATTGATAAAGCTGAAAAAAATGGTGGGGTGGTGAATAGCGATGTTAACTATAGGGAAACTCGGGAGTTTCATAAACAAGCATTTGAAAAAAATGATTTAACGATAAAAAACTGGACGTTAGAAAAACCAATGCAAGTTATCAAAGACCTGTTTACACCCATAGGAATAGGGGAAGAAGCACAAGAACAAGTTTGGCAAGCATTGCGTTGGACAGAAGGGGATGGTATTGATGCAATTGTAGGTGCTGGACTTTTAGCATTTATGATGATGGAAAAAGTAGGAATAGAGGCACTAGATCTTAAAGCGGATCAGGAATCATTAGAATGGTTAAATGCTACAATTTTCACTCTTGATGATATATTTTTTCCTGCCTTGGAAGAAATACATATGGATATTGGTTCCAAGATTTTAGCTTGGACAATGATAAGTGGTTATTATATCAAAGAATTAACAGAGATACTCTATCGAGAACCAGATAACACCTATAGAATTGAATATTACGACCCAATCGCTATTGACCTAGATGGAGATGGTATTGAAACTATTGCCGAAAATAACTATGATGGGGTATTATTCGATCATGATGGTAATGGATTCCGTACAGCTACAGGTTGGGTATCAGCTGATGATGGTATGCTAGTACGTGATATTAATGGTAATGGTATTATTGATACAGGAGCAGAACTACTAGGAGATAATACCCTACTTTCTGATGGTACAATCGCTCACACTGGCATGCAAGCCCTACTAGACCTAGATAGCAATAATGATGGTATTTTTGATAAAAATGATGAGAAATTTAGCGAGTTAAAAGTTTGGCAAGATAAAAATAGTGACGGAATTAGCCAAAAAGATGAACTTATTAGCCTAGATCAAGCACAAATTAGTAGTATTGACCTAAAAAGTAAAGAAATTATTAATAAAAGCACTGAAGGTGGTTTTATTAAAGAACAAATTACTGTTAATAAAGAGGATGGTTCAACTACAACCATAGCTGATGTTAACTTTAATCGTGATGATTTTTATTCAAAATATACAGAAAAAGTTACGGTTACTGATGAAATTTCTGAATTACCAAAAATAAGCGGTATAGGTCGTCTAACTGACATTCATCAATCGGCGATGAAATCAGATAAACTAGCAACTTTACTAGAAGAATATAGTCAACTTGGTACTCGAGAAGAACAAAAAGAAAATCTTGATAAGTTAATGTTTGAATGGGCAAAAACAGATCCAGAATATGTTGATAATCAGATTGAAGTTGTTAACCAACGAACAATGCCATGGCAACAATCTGATGATTCTACCCATATCATTTGGGTACGTCGTGGACATCAACCTCCTAGTTACCTTATACAAAGAGATATTCTTAAAAATTACGCTGATGATGAATTAGAAGCTCAAATCAAATTTTCAGAAGCTTTTTTGGCAAAAACTCCAAATGATATATATTATCAACTTGCTGATTTTGATCAAGTAGCTCCCATGATAACTGTGTATGATAAAGCTAAAGAGTTTATCTACGATTCATTTTTAAGTCAAACTATTCTTAAGCCGTATATTGATGAATTAAATCATGCTTATGGTGACTTTAGTGAAATCAATCAACTGATTGAAGATAAGTATCAGAAAAATCCATTGGGAGCTTTAGAGGACTTAAAAGATTTAATTAGATTACATGCTGATGATATTGATAGTGTTGGTTGGTATACGGGATTGACTTTATTACAAACTTGGCATGATGAATTATCTAATTCTTCTGACAGTAATAAAGAAGTTATTGATGAAATGTTTGCTGATTTTGATTATACGTCAAGAGTTCAAACCGACGAAGTGGCTATTATTACAGATGAATCAATAACTAATGTATATGCTAATAGTGGTGATGAAACCATTATCATTAATAGTGAGTCAGGTAAAAATGTTTATGCAGGTGACGGTCATGACATAATTGTATCAGGTAAAGGAGATGATAGATTAAACGGTGGTTCTGGTTATAATTCTTATATTTTCTTTAAAGGTTGTGGTAAGGATACTGTTATTTATAATGACCAATCCTTTAGCTTTGATAAGATGTCTTTTGTTGATGTTAATATTGAAGATGTGACCTTCTATCGACAAGGTAATGATCTAATTGTTCGTTATTCTGATGATGAAATTACTTTACAAAATGCTTTAATACCTTCCTATAAACAGGTTATCTTTAACTTTAATGGCAAAGGTTTGTTTTTATCACAAATACTTGATATGCCATTAAAAAACATCTTAACTGATGATAATACCCATATTTATGGTTGGCAAGGACAAGACTTTATTACAGCTGATGATGGTAATAATAGAATTTATGCAAACTCTGGTAATGATACTATCAATGCCAAAGCAGGTGATGATTATATAGATGGTGGTACAGGTAGCAATACCTATGTCTTTAATGTAGGTGATGGTAAAGATATTATAAGTTATGATAGTACAGGAAAAGATACAGATACAATTCTCTTAGAAGGTGTTCAATCGACTGATATTCAGCTGATTAAGAGTCATAATAGTCCAAATAATTTAGTCATAAAATATACTGATAGTGACCAAATTACTCTAATAGGTGC
>PDWJ01003190.1_pt1 | contig 15988 bp, 12 predicted proteins | sample 1430881 | NCBI WGS metagenome assembly PDWJ01 (sample SAMN01162460, study PRJNA174530) | Oral metagenome, whole genome shotgun sequencing project. | biome: Marine environment; feature: Marine mammal; material: Swab sample of the gingival sulcus; isolation source: swab sample of gingival sulcus... | reverse complement strand
ATTGAAAAACATCCATAAAATTGAACTAATTCCAGGAATAAGACACCACCAACCAATCCAGGCTCGGCTCCAAAATGCGAGCACAATTAAAGGCAGGACCGAATACCTTGTCCAGACACTCCATGGATTCGAATGTTTCATCCAGTTTTCATCCGTTAATCGGAACACTGTTGCAATGTTTCTTTCCAGAGTCATTTTGATCTTCAATATGCATCTCACAGCCGGTGTTCTTATGATAATTTTTATCAGAGATGCCCGAACAATACTAACACACAATACTAAAAAAGGACCTACAGCACTAAGCCATAAGTCCTTAAATTTCATGGTAGCGGGGGGAGGATTTGAACCTCCGGCCTTCGGGTTATGAGCCCGACGAGCTACCAGACTGCTCCACCCCGCAACAACGGAGCACAATATGCTTGAAATGCGGAGTTAAGTCAAGCACTATTTTCACAGACTTTAACTTTTTTTCTCAACCGCCTGGTTTAATTCATGTATTGAAACAGCGGCGGTACCAACCTTTGCCACCACGATGCCAGCGGCTGTATTGGCCGTATGGGCAGCCACTTCAAATCCAAATCCCGCCGCAAGTCCCAGTCCAAGAACAGAGATCACTGTATCACCGGCACCGGATACATCAAACACCTGCCGTGCCTTGGATGCAATGGTGATGGGCACGTTCCCCTTTTCAAACAGGACCATACCGTCCTTACCACAGGTGATAATCAGCTTTTCAAGATCTGCCTGAGCCATGATTTTTTGCGCAGCCGCCTGAATATCCTCACTGGTATTCAGGTCTATGCCGGCGGCCAGGCCGGCCTCCTTTTTGTTGGGGGTCAGCACATTCACCCCTTTATACTTTGAGAAATCCAGAGATTTGGGATCGGCCAAGGTCAGCACCTTATTTTTCTTGGCCAATTCAGTGACCGCAGCCACCAGTTCCCGGGTGACCAGCCCCTTGTCATAATCAGAGATAATAATAAAATCAAATTCCTGGATCCGGGACGCAATAATGGTAACCAGTTTTCCAAGGGTATCCGTATGGATTCGCCGCTTGATCTCTCTATCGATACGCAGGACCTGCTGATTGGAGGCAATGACCCTTGTTTTTCTGGTGGTGGGCCGATCAGGTTCGCTGATGATCCCGGCGGTCTCAACACCAAGATCTTTCAATTTTTTAAACACAGCCTGCCCCGCCTTGCCGGTACCGGCGGTGCCGATGGCAAACACCTCGGCCCCCAAGGACACCAAATTATTGATCACATTGCCGGCACCGCCCAGGGTTTGATTCTCCCTTTCTACGGCCACCACAGGCACCGGGGCTTCCGGGGAGATCCGGTCGACGCTGCCCCATAGGTACTCATCAATCATGAGATCACCAATGACCAAAGCGTTTAACCGTTTAAATTTGCGGATATCTATCATCTATCAACACCCATCTCTTGGGCAATCAACCTTCCAGCCATTGGGACAGGTGTGCCTTTAACTCATCATAGGATCGGGTGATGGGGATATCCGGGAAATCGGTCCCAATGGACGCCGGCGGTTTAAAGAAAAAGCCATGGTCGGCGGCCTGGATCATGCCGGTATCATTATAAGAATCTCCAAAGGCGATCACCTCATAATTTAATGTTTGCAGGGCTTTCACAGCTCGGGTTTTCTGATCATCGATTCTCAAATTATAATCGGTGATGTTACCGCTGCCATCCACGGTGAGGTTGTGGCACAGTAATGTTGGATAGTCGAGCTTGGCCATAAGCGGCCCGGCAAATTCTTCAAAAGTATCAGAAAGGATGATGATTTGGCCCCGAGCACGGATCCAGTCCAGCATCTCTTTTGCCCCCTCCAGGGGGTCTAACGTAGCAATAACACTCTGAATATCATTGAGCTTCAAGTTATTTTCAGCCAAAATAGACAGGCGTTTGCTCATGAGCACATTATAATCGGAGATATCCCGGGTGGTCAGTTTCAATTCCTCGATCCCTGTTTTCAAGGCCACATTAATCCAAATTTCAGGCAGAAACACCCCTTCCAGATCGGCAACCAGTATTCTCATCTTCATTTGCTCCGCTATGTCTACATTTATTGTTGTTCGTCATCCTCAATGCGGATCACCACAGGTTCGCCCACCACAGAATCGGAATCGGCAATGGCTGCCAGAGCGGTCTGCACCCACTGTTCTTTAGCCTTATGGGTGATCATCACCACAGGAACATTGCCGTTGGCCTGACGCCCTTTCTGGTGAACACATTTAATACTGATGTTATTTTCACCCAGAATACCTGAAATTTCAGACAATGCCCCTGGATGGTCCTGGGCTTCAAACCGCAGATAATACCGGGTGAACAAGTCTGCCATGGGAAGGATGGGAATCGGTGTGATATTCTCTTCAGGGTATCCCAGGATGGGGACCCGGCGCTGGGCGCCCGAAATGATATTTCTGGCAATATCTGCGATATCACTGAGTACCGCCGAGGCCGTGGGCATCATTCCCGCACCGTGGCCGTAAAGCATGGTTCTGCCCGTTGCATCCGCGTCAATGGAAATGGCGTTCATGGAGTGGTCCACATTGGAAAGCGGATTGCTCCAAGGGATCATGGTGGGATGCACCCGAGCTTCCACATGGCCTTCATGTCTTTTACCGATGGCCAACAGTTTAATGGCATAGCCGAACTCCCTAGCAAATTCAATATCCACTGGGGTGATGTGCCGAATGCCTTCCACATGGATATCTTTCAAATTAACTTCCATGCCATGGGACAGGGCGTTGAGAATTGCCAATTTATGAGCGGTATCATGTCCGTCCACATCCAGTGAAGGTTCAGCCTCGGCAAATCCCAATTCCTGGGCTTTTTTCAGAGCATCCTCAAACTCAGAGCCGTCTTGAGAAATCTTGGTCAGGATATAGTTACAGGTACCATTGAGAATGGCGAACATGGCTTTAATATCGTTGGCCACCAGGCTTTCCCGCAGTGACTTGATAATGGGCATACACCCACCGCAGGAGGCTTCAAAGGCTAAGTCCACCTGATTTTCTCTGGCAGTTTTGACCAAATCGTTGCCATAACCGGCCAGAAGGGCTTTATTGGCCGTCACCACATGTTTTTTATGTTCCAGTGCCTTGATCGTAAATTCCCGGGCGGCCGTCTCCCCCCCAATCAATTCCACCACAATATCAATGTCCGAATCATGGATCACGGTCATGGCATCGGAAACCAGCACTGTATCGCCAATCGCAATCCCCCGGTCTGTATTTATATCCAGATCTGCAATGGTTTTAAGATGTAAAGATGCACCAATCCGTGCCTCCAGCAGCTGTTGTTTCTGCTTGAGCAGCCGAGCGACACCGGCACCCACCACGCCAAACCCCAGGATTCCAACATTGATTGTTTTCATATCCTTGTTCATCTCCTAAAATGGTCTTTGTTTAAAGGGTTATAGATATCGCATTCAATAGATCATGTCAAAAAAACTTTTGACTTTTAAGATGCCTTAAGGGTATTATTTTCGGGTTTACTAAGTAGTTTTTTTAGTATTTTCTCGATGTGAGTATATGCCATAAGGTGAAATTAGATGAACGACGCATTGACATACGCAGATTCCGGTGTTGATATTGATAAAGCCAACCGGCTGGTAGACCGGATAAAAGACATTGCCAAATCCACGCCCAGAACAGGTGTCATGGGAGAAATCGGCGGATTCGGTGGACTTTTTTCCCTGAACCTTTCCAATATTTCCAATCCGGTGCTGGTCTCCGCCACGGACGGGGTGGGCACAAAGCTGAAAATCGCGTTCCAGATGGATACCCATGACACCATCGGAATAGACCTTGTGGCCATGTGTGTCAATGATATCATTGTTCAGGGTGCCAAGCCTTTATTTTTTCTGGATTACTTTGCTGTCGGCGCCCTTGATAACGATGTTGCAGAGCAGGTGATTAAGGGGATTGCAAACGGCTGCACCCAGGCGGGATGTGCGCTGATCGGCGGAGAAACGGCTGAAATGCCGGGCATGTATCAAAACGGAGAGTACGATCTGTCGGGGTTTTGCGTAGGCCTTGTGGATAACAACAAAATCATTGACGGCTCTTATATCCGTCCCGGCCACAAACTCATCGGTATCGCGTCTTCGGGGATCCACTCCAATGGGTTCTCTTTGGTGCGGAAAATTTTCTTTGACAAGTGCAAATATGATGTCAACACAGTCATTTCCGATCTTGGCATCCCCTTGGGTGAGGAATTGCTCAAGCCCACGACCATTTATGTGAACACGATTTTAAGTCTGATGCGGGATCTACCCGTCCACGGTCTGGTACATATTACCGGCGGCGGCATTGACGAAAACATTATCCGGGTCATTCCCGATGTTTGCAAGGCCGTTGTGGAAAAAGGGGCCTGGGAAGTCCCCCAGATATTTCACATTTTACAGCGTGAGGGCAATGTCCCTGAAACGGATATGCAACGCACCTTTAACAACGGGATTGGCATGGTTGTAATTGTCCCGGAAGAGGCGGCCCAGGAAGTCATGGACCGCTTGGCTGTCATGGGCAGCAAGGCCTGGATCATTGGCGAAATCCAGAACCGTGAAAACAACGAAGCGCAGACCCAGTACGTATAGCTCAGATGCGCTGGACCGCCCTTAAATAAGCGTTTCCTTATTATGATCATACTCGGGATAGAGTCATCCTGTGATGAAACTGCGGCTGCCATTGTTGAAAATGGTAGCCGCATTTGTTCATCTGTTGTAGCCTCACAAATCGACACCCATTCAAAATACGGCGGTGTGGTGCCGGAACTTGCCTCCCGCATGCACATTGAGGCAGTGGATCCAGTGGTGCATCAAGCGATTGAGCAGGCCGGTATCACCATAGACCAGATTGACGGGGTCGCCGCCACCCGGGGGCCGGGACTGATCGGGGCCCTGCTGGTGGGGTTTTCATATGGCCGGGCCTTTGCCTGGGCCCGACAACTTCCCTTTGCCGGGGTCAACCATCTGGAAGCCCATATTTATTCCCTGCTTCTTCTGGAAAGCGTACCTCAATTTCCGTTTATCGCCATGGTGGTATCTGGCGGCCACACCAATGTGTACCATGTCACCTCCCCCCAAGATTTTGAACTCATGGGCCGAACCCGGGACGATGCAGCAGGAGAAGCCTTTGACAAGGTGGCCAAAATGATGGGGCTTGGATATCCAGGCGGGCCTGTCATTGAAGCCATGGCCAAAGACGGAACCCCAGACGCCATTCAATTTCCCAGAAGCATGCTGGAGCAGGGCAGCTTTGATTTCAGCTTCAGTGGATTAAAATCAGCTGTTTCACGATACCTTCACCTAAATCCGTCGCTCAACAAACAAGAGCAGTCTGATGTGGCCGCCGCGTTCCAGGCCGCCGTAATTGATGTCCTCTGCCAAAAATTAATCAATGCAGCCAAGCAAAAAAAATGTAAACACATCGGGGTGGCAGGTGGCGTGTCTGCCAATCAAACATTTACGACAACGCTTAAGGCCCGCACCAAACCACACGGCATACACATCTTTTCTCCGCCCTTGTCACTTTGCGGAGATAATGCCGCCATGATCGCAGCCCGGGGGTACACCATGATCAAAAATGGAGATCTGTGCGCCAGGGATGAGGATGTATATTCCAGAGTAAAAAATTAGGGGCAGTATTCTTTCTTGATAGAAAGAATCCGTTTCATGGCGGCTTTCCCCAATTCAAACATTTGTTCCTCGGTATCAAGCTGTCTGATCAGTTCATCTCTGGCGATACGGATATTGGGGCCGGTGTGGCAGATGAGCATCAGGTCAATTTGCGCCATCATCACTTGTCGAACACAGGTTTTCATATCGTGGGAAATGGCTTTCATGTCCATATCATCCGTCATCACAAGACCTGAATACCCCAGTTCATACCGCAATAGATCCCGGGCAATAATAGGAGAAAGGCTTGCCTGCCAGTCGGGATCTAATTGAGGATAAAAGATGTGGGAAAGCATCAGCCCGCACACGCCCTCTGCCATGGCAGCTTCAAAGGGCCGGATATCAACTTCTTTGAGGTGCTTTATGCTGGCATTTAACACCGGCAAAACAAAGTGCGAATCTTTGACGGTCCGACCAATTCCAGGGAAATGTTTGGCCACGGCCATGATTCCCCGGTCCTGAAGCCCTCTAATCACCATGCATCCCAGTGCGGCCACAAGGTTCGAGTCTCCGGGAAAGACCCGATCCTTCATGATGGAGTCCCCCCCTGGCGGTGCCACATCCATCACCGGCGCCATATTCATATTAATGCCCATATCCGACAGCTCCCTGGCGGTCACCCGGGCGAAATCCGCAGCATCGTTACGGGTGTGAATATGGGGATTTCCCGGAAACTGAGTAAAAGGGGGAGCAAGCCGCGCCACAACACCCCCTTCCTGGTCTACAGCAATGAACAGATCAGGCAGTCCGCAATCTTTGGCAAAAGCCTTTGCATCCTTACAAAGCCCTTTTAGCTGAGCTGGAGATTCAATATTATACCTAAATAAAAGAATTCCCCCGGCCCGGCAGTCCCGGATCAGCCATTTGAGTTCATCATTCAGTGTGGTACCAGTAAACCCCAGCATCAGTCGCTGGCCGGCCATATCTGCGGTGGAGAATGCGTTCATATCATTTTTTTCAAATTCAGAGGGCGGTGAACCAGATTACGACTCAGTTTCGCCCAACAAATCATTGAGGGTTAGAAATTCAGGCACATATTGATACACCGGCTTCCACCGGCAAAATGAATTCAATTCAATGCCTTTATGAATTATGGATACGGGCTGGTCTGACGAAATCACCACCACAATCACATTGGGGGTTGCAGCGGAAAACCGTAACGCAGAATTGTACCGTGCGCCCCGCGCCATGTTTTCCCAGGAAATACTGCTACCGTCCAATAGGCAGGCAAAGCCATGGACGGTATGGGCGGACGTGATATGCACGGCACCGTCAATGCGCATTAAAGATGTGGCCAGTTCATACTGTTTAGATTCAAGCAAATTTAAAGGCGGATCAAGCACATGGCCGGACAAGGTCACGGGCGGGGTGTTGAGATCCACCACCAAGGTAGCCCCATGACGTGAATATCCGGCCCGGTGTACCAGCCCCATCAGCAATTTAAATAGACGGCACGCCTGCTCCCGGGGCAGATCGGAATCCAAAAGCAGCTCTTCTAATTCCACCAAGCGGGCTTCCCGAGTGGATGAATAATAATTACCATCGGAGAATGACGCCACCTTTTTAGCTCCCATCCGCAGAAAGCCAAAATCTCCCCGAAACTCTGCGGAAAGGGCATATTCAGGCACTGGCCCGTCACTGATACCAATGATCATACTGCCGTCTGACACCAGTTTCCGGTCGGAGCGCTCCACGCCAATGAGCAATTTTCTGATGTGTTTGGTATTGGAAATCAGGGGCCGCTGATGGTGTTGCAATTTGGTGAGGAAACAGATGTTATCAATGTTCACCGGATCCATAAAAAACAACGTCCCCCGGGCCCATGCCCCCTCTTCCTTGGTTTTTGAGATGGTAAGGATATGATTCAAAAGACTGGGCAAGGGGATCAAGGTATCAAATCCCAAATGCTGGCTCCACTCATCGACCAGATAATCCGCAATGGCCTGAAGCCCGTAATTTCTCACCACATAATCTGATGAATTGATGGGGGTCTCCCGGGAGGCATTAAAATCATGGATCAACAGCGTGGCAGCCTGCTCCAGCCACTTTTCCACAGGCCGGATGGAGCAAATATCCGGATGATGCTCAGTGAACCATACCTGGTAAAAAAATTCACTGGACGCACCGGCAAATGAAATCAAACCGGTGAGGTAGGGATCTTCATCCCGGATCATACTCCCCTTTGGCTGATCCGCCACCATGACAGCCACCCGATCACGCCACTGAGAGGCCTTTGTAATGAATAATTCCTTGAGTTTAGCTTCATGATCCCCTAAAAGATCTTGCGGGTCAAAGGCCTGAAGCGGATCGTCAGGACCATGGGCAAACAACAGGGCCACCCGGCTGGGCGGTGAAAATTTGGACAAGCCATCAGAAACCCCGCTGAGAATATTGGCAATACAAATTTTTTGATGGGCATTTTTATTCATGATTCTCCTTACCTTGTGCACCTGCCCTTGGCAAGTCTTTTTTGCGGAATGTCTCAGCCCTTTGGCTTAAATACGTTTTTCCCAAAGAACGGTTGTAAAATGAGGCCAGGATTGATATTGAAGCCATAAAAACTGTGCTGGAGGTAAAAGCAAAACAATGAAAAAATTTTTTTACACCTTGGCTGCAATCTTTATGCTTATGGGCATTGCCGCATCCCATTGCCACGCAAAGACAGCGTATGTTTCAGATATGCTCGTCCTGACATTCCGTGAGGGACCTGGCAACAATTTCTCAGTAAAGCAGACCCTGCCAAGCAATACGCCCCTGACCATCCTTGGAGAGGAAAACGGATTTTATAAAGCCGCTCTGGCAACCGGAGAGCAGGGATGGGTCAATAAAAACTTTATCATGTTTGATCTGCCCAAGGCCCTGATCATAGAAAAACTGACGCAAGAAAAACAAGCCCTTGAAAAACGGATTTCCGACATGGAAGCCGGCGCAGTGGATCATGCCCAGACAATGTCTGACGCCAGTGATGCCGATGCCAGAGAAAAGGCAGCCGAACTTGCGGCAGAACTGGCACGCATTAAAATGGAAAACAAAGCACTGGCCCACAAACTCAAACAGACAAAAGAGCAATTTACCGCACTGAAAAATGCGGCCAGCAACACCAGTGACACCTTGTCGGAAAACAAACGCCTGAAAGCTGAAAATAAAACGCTGCTATCCACCATTGACCGTCTGGAAAATGGTGGTCGCAATATGTTCAAAAGCGCCATGATTAAATGGTTTCTTTCAGGCTTCGGGGTACTAATAACCGGCTGGGTTATCGGACGCAGTGTCTCATCCAGGAAAAAACGCAGCGGATCTCTTTATTGATACATTTTTAAGACGCCGACATCAGACGGACAAACCGCTTTTTCTGATCAACACCCCGACTCGTCCTCTCGGCCGAAAAACGTGTTGTGAAGGGCCTGAATCGTATTGTCCAGACAGTCTTCTTTGACCAAAAAATAAAGCGCGGCATCTGACGTCCCAGATGAAATCATTTCAATATTCACATTGGCCTGTGACACGGCAGAGAAACACTTGGCCGCGATTCCCCGGTTGCTGTGAAGCCCCTTGCCGACAATGGAAACCAACGCCACATCATCAACGGTCATCACCCTTCCCAATTGGGCAGGCGGCATGGTCATCACCGCCTCATACCCCGCATGAATATCCCCTCGGGAAAGGAGCAGCCCAATGCAGGTCTGGGACGTCACAACAGATTTCACATTAATACGTGCCCGGCCAATGGGCTCGAGCACCTGAGCCAAGAAACCGAATCGGGCACCAACCCCCGGCGCATCAATTTTTAAGATGGAGACATCCTTGGTGTAGGATACACTTTTAATGATACCGGCAGACACCGGCACATCATGGGTGATCAGGCTGCCCTTTGCGTCAGGGTTGTAGGTATTTTTAATGGCAATATCAATGCCTGCATTTTTTACCGGCTCCACGGTCCGCGGATGAAGAATACCTGCCCCGGTGTATGACAACTCGGCGGCTTCTTCGTAGGTCAACTTAGGGATAAGACGACAATGGGGCACATTATCCGGGTCTGCGGTCATAAAGCCTTCGGTGTCCTTCCAGATTTCAAGTACCTGGGCGCCAGCACCGGCGGCGACCACGGCGGCCGAATAATCAGAACCGCCCCTGCCAAAGGTGGTGATCTCTTTGGTTTCACTGATGCCGTAAAATCCTGGGACAAATAGAATTTTATCTTCGGTCATGTGATCCCGCAGCCATGCCTTTATATTGCTGGCGGTCTGGTCCATGAGTGCCGAGGCATCCATAAATTTACCATCGGAGATAATTCCTAACTCTTCGGGAAGAACGTAATCGGCATCCAGACCTAACGCCACAGCAGCCCGGGACATGATCACAGCGGAAATCCGTTCCCCAAAGGTGGCCACCATATCCTGCATCCTGGGGGTGGCTTCCCGGGTAAAAGATATCCCGAAATAATACCGCTCAAGTTTTGAATACACCGCTTCCAAGGACTCAAACAAAGGATCCCGTGTTTCGGCATCCAACACCAAATCATGGATAATATCTTGGTGCAGTCCTTTGAGGCGGCTGATGACTTCGGGAATCTTTTTTTCCTTCTCAAGGGCCTGTTCTATGCCGGCGATCAGGATATCGGTTACCCCGTAAAAGGCGGACAGTACAAAAATATTGCCCTGGCCCCGCCCTGCGATCAAATCAAGAATTGTTTTTGCGGCCCGGCCGTCTCGCAGACAGCCCCCGCCGATTTTAATCACTTTCATAATCGTCAAATTAGCATAGCACACAGCCATATTCAAGAGCCTTGTCAGTAGCTGACGAACGCGCTATTTTACAATTTGATTTAACCTAAAGTTGGCGGTTTTAAATATGAACCCTGGATCCAATACAAAAAAAGATAAGAAACTGCTTTTTTTCAAGAATCGTATTTTTTCTTGACAGATCATCAAAAAAACTCCTATCAAAAGCTGAAATAAAATTATCAACGCTTTCACTCCACAACCTCAAGAAAGGAAATTGACTTGTCCAACCCAAGCGTCTATGAGCAAAAAATATGGCTTGATGCCTATGAAACCGGTATCAAGCCGGAATTGGACTACCAGGATGTACTGGTGACCGAATATTTAGAGGAATCTGCAAAACAATTCCCGGATCATCCAGCCCTGATCTTCCAAGGATATACCCAGACCTATAGCGAGCTGAACGAGATGGTGGGACGATTCGCTGCGGTATTGAAAAATTTTGGAATCAAAAAAGGGGACAGCGTTGCCATCCTTCTTCCCAACGTTATCCCTTGCGTTGTGGCCTATTACGCCACCTTAAAAATCGGCGCCGTGGTGGTGTTGAACAATCCTTTGTATTCTGATCGAGAACTGGAACATCAATTCACGGATTCCCATTCGAAAGTTCTCATCACCCTGGATCTGCTAGCCGACAGAATGGTCAAACTCAGAAAAAAAACCGCCATCAAACAAATCGTTTACACCTCTATCGGCGATTTTCTTCCCTTTGTAAAGCGCCTGCTTTTTCCCTTTGTGGCCAAGAAAAAAAGGCTGGCAGCCGATGTCAAACCCGCACCAGATCTCTATAAGTTCAAAGATCTAATGGCAAAATATGAACCGGATTATACCCCTGCGGATGTCGCTATAGATGACGTGGCCATGTTCCAATACACGGGCGGCACCACCGGCGTGTCAAAAGGGGTGATACTAACCCATAAAAATGTGTCCTATCAGGTGCAGCAGTTGATTGGCTGGTTTCCGTCCTTTAAAAAAGGGGAAGAGGTCATGCTGGGCGCCTTACCCATCTTCCATGTGTTCGGCATGTCCACCTCCATGAACCTGGCCATTCGAATGGGCTGGTCTAACGTATTGGTGCCCAAGCCGCAGCCCGCATCCCTGCTTGAAGCCATCTCAAAATTCAAAGTCACCTTTGCCCCCATGGTCCCCACCATGTACATCGGCATCCTAGACCACCCGGATATGCCCAACACCGACCTGACCTCCATCAAGGGATGCTTTTCAGGATCAGCCCCCCTGCCTGTAGAAGTGATCAATAATTTTCAGGACAAAACCGGTTCCATTATTGTTGAGGGATTTGGCCTTACCGAATCCACACCAGTCACCCATGTCAATCCCTACAAGGGAACCCGGAAAGCGGGGTCCATTGGTCTTCCCATTGCAGATACGATATGTAAAATCGTAGATATTGACGATCATACCAAACAAATGCCCGTGGGCGAGCCCGGAGAATTACTCATCAAAGGCCCCCAGGTCATGCAAGGCTATCTCAACAACCCTGAAGAAACTGCCAAAGCCATCACTAAAGACGGGTATTTGTGCACTGGAGATGTGGCCAAAATGGACGAAGAGGGATTCTTTTTCATCGTGGACCGGATTAAAGACATGATCATCTCCGGTGGTTACAATGTATATCCCAGGGACATCGACGAAGTCCTGTTTGAACACCCCAAAATCCTTGAGGCCTGCTGTATTGGCATTCCCCATCCCAAGCGAGGGGAGGCGGTAAAAGCCTTTGTCATTCTTAAGGACGGGGAAACCATGACCGAACAAGAGGTGATCGACTATTGTGCAACCCAACTGGCCAAATACAAACTGCCCATCGCCGTAGAATTTCGCCAGGAACTGCCAAAATCCAATGTGGGAAAAACCCTGCGCAAAGACCTCCGTGCGCAAGAAGAAAATAATTAAATGACCATACCCCATAAGGAGAATAAAACGAGTATGACCACATCGCGCATTCAGGAAAACATGACCATCAACGGCCGAGATTATACGGTCCAAAATTTAAACACCCTGGAACGTGAAGGGATTGCCAGGGTCAACAGCCTTCCCTTTGCCGCACGGGTGCTCATCGAAAATCTGGCCCGTCACGCTGGGAACGGTATCGTTCAATGGGAAGAGGTGAAACAGGCCGCGAAATTCTATGAAGCCCCGGGTCAGCACCCCTCACTGATTCCTTTTTATCCGGCCCGGGTACTCATGCAGGATTTCACAGGGGTTCCAGCAGTGGTGGATTTTGCTGCCATGCGGGATGCCGTCAAAGCGGCCGGGCGTGACCCAGAACTGATTAACCCGCTCGTTCCTGTGGACTTGGTCATTGACCACTCCATCCAGGTGGATCATTTTAAGGAGGAAAATGCATATTTCCTCAATGCCCAGAAAGAATACCAACGAAACGATGAACGGTATAAACTCCTAAAATGGGCCCAGAAAAGTTTTAAAAACTTCAGAGTCGTACCTCCGGAATCTGGCATCTGCCATCAGGTCAACCTGGAATATTTGGCCACAGTGGCCATGGTTCGGGACGGGGAAAAGGGGGCTGAAATCTTTCCAGACACCCTAGTAGGCACCGATTCCCACACCACCATGATCAACGCGCTGGGTGTGCTGGGGTGGGGCGTTGGCGGCATTGAAGCCGAGGCGGTCATGCTGGGTCAGCCCTACTATATGAATCTACCTGAAATCATTGGCGTAAATTTCACGGGCGACCCTGGTAAACACATCACATCAACCGATATCGCGCTTTTTGTTACCAATATCTTAAGAAAAGAAAACGTGGTGGAAAAGATTGTGGAATACACCGGTGACGGTCTAAAGCACCTGACCCTTACCGACCGAGCGACCATTGCCAATATGGCCCCGGAATATGGCGCCACATCGGGCTTTTTCCCTGTGGACGACCAAACCCTGGCGTATATGAGAAAAACCAATCGATCCAATGCCGCCGATATCACGGAAAGCTATTGCAAGACCTGCGGCTTTTTCAACGCCCATGGGGAGCGGCCCATATTTTCGAAAACTGTGGATGTGGATCTTTCTGCCATTGAGCCTGCGGTGGCAGGCCCCTCCCGGCCCCAGGACCGGATTCCGCTGTCCCAGGTCAAAAAGGAAACAACCGAAATCTATAGCCTGACCCGCAGAAAAACCGTGCAGGTCCCACCTGAAACGGGAGACGGTCCAGGATTGACCAACGGATCTATCGTCATCGCTGCGATCACCTCCTGTACCAACACCTCCAACCCCTACACCATGATTGGAGCAGGCCTTGCGGCGAAAAACGCTGTTGAAAAAGGCCTGAGCGTACCCTGGTATGTTAAGACGTCCCTGTCCCCTGGCTCCCGGGTGGTCCTGGATTACCTGAAGGCCGCTGGATTGATGGCCCCCTTGGAGACCCTGGGATTTAACAATACTGGTTTTGGCTGTATGACCTGTATCGGAAACTCCGGCCCCTTGGATGCCTACATTGAAAATGCCATCCAATCCAATGAGCTGGATGTCACCTCAGTGCTTTCGGGCAACCGGAATTTTGAAGCCCGTATCCACCAGGAAATCAAAGGCAATTTCCTGTGCTCCCCCATCCTGGTGGTCATTTACGCCATTGCCGGCCGCATTGACATTGATTTTGACACCGAGCCTGGGCACAGGCGCTGATGGGCAGCCGGTATATCTCAAGGATATCTGGCCGGATCCAGACACCATCAGCGATTTGGTAGACGCCCATGTCCAGGAACGTTTCTTCAAGGATCAATACGCAGAAATATTTAAGGGAGACACCCTGTGGCAGGAACTTGAGGTGGAAGAAACCACCACCTTTGAATTTGACCCAACCTCCACCTATATCCGAAATCCACCTTTTTTCACCAACTTCAGCCCTGAGCTCGCCCCCTTGACAGACATCAAAGACGCGCGGGCCCTGCTGGTACTGGGTGACTCGGTCACCACAGATCATATTTCACCCGCCGGTGCCATCCCTAAAGACTACCCCGCAGGCATATATCTTAAAAATAACGGGGTCGAACAACAGAATTTCAACTCCTATGGTTCCCGGCGTGGGAATCATGAGGTGATGATGCGGGGGACCTTTGCCAATATCCGTATCAACAATCAATTGGTGGATAAAGCCGGCGGTTTCACCACGTCCTTTCCTGAAAAAACCACCCAATTTGTGTTTGACGCGTCCCAGGCCTATAACAAGACCAATACCCAATTAATGGTATTTGCAGGGAAAGAGTACGGCACCGGATCATCCAGGGACTGGGCCGCAAAAGGTACGTGTCTGCTGGGCGTGCGGGCTGTGGTGGCACAATCCTTTGAACGGATACACCGGTCCAACCTAGTGGGAATGGGGGTGATTCCCCTGATATTTAAACCCGGCGAATCATTCGAAAGCCTTGGGTTGTCTGGCGAAGAAACGTTTACTGTAAAAGGCCTTGACGATATCCGGCCAGGCGGTACCGTTGAGATTCAAGCGGATAAAAACGGCAGTGCAAGGACCTTTAAAGTAGATGTCAAACTGAACACCGACATTGAAGTAGATTACATAAAACACAGCGGCATTCTGCATTATATGCTGCGCCAAATGATAAAATGATGGCATTTTTTATAGTGGCGGGACTTGCGTGATAACCACCCGCCGCTTCAAGTTTATATGAAGGCCCGATGCAAACCCATTCGGTTCTTTCTATATTTGTTGTGGGCGAACCAAGGTGAAAACCCAGGTCCGCCCGTGGCGGCTATATGAAGAGTTAACCCGTTACCTGTATACTATACACCAAAGGGCAATGATATGTTTTCAAAATTCAGAATTAAGACCAAAATGATGCTGGCGCTTTGCAGCGTTATTTTATTGATGTACGGAATTACCATTTTTTTGGTAACGTACAACACCAATGCCATAATAAAAGAAGAAGCTTTTGAAAAAACAAAGAATCTCGGTTCCTATTACAGTGAGATCATAAAGACCAGAATACAGGAAGCCATGCACACGGCACAGCTACTGGCCCACACCTATGAAGGTATGATCAAAAGTAAGGAAAGACCTGATAAAACGGCTCTGGACGGGGCTCTGCAACAGATAATGGAACAGAATCCTGAGTTTGTTGCTCTATGGATCATGATTGATCCAGGCGAATTGATTGAGACACATTATTACCCCTGGCTCCATAGAGAAGGAGGACAGGTCAAGCTCGAACCTGTCGAAACGCTTGAAGAATATAAAAGCGAAAGCCGTAAACCCTTTTTTGCCATTCCAAAACAAAAACAGAAAGAAGCCCTGCTGGAACCATATCTGGATGAAAGCAACGTAATGATGACCAGTACCGTTGTCCCCATCATTGTAAACAACCATGTTGTCGGAGTTGCTGGGGTTGATATCGCATTGGATTCTCTTACAGAATTGGTGTCAAGGATCAAGCCCTACGGCACCGGAATTGCAAATCTGCTCTCCAATTCCGGGATATACGTAGCACATCCAGACAAATCCATGGTCAGCAAACCATTGGAAAAAA
>PDWJ01003189.1_pt1 | contig 15989 bp, 13 predicted proteins | sample 1430881 | NCBI WGS metagenome assembly PDWJ01 (sample SAMN01162460, study PRJNA174530) | Oral metagenome, whole genome shotgun sequencing project. | biome: Marine environment; feature: Marine mammal; material: Swab sample of the gingival sulcus; isolation source: swab sample of gingival sulcus... | reverse complement strand
GATTAATCCCTTTATAGATGAGGGAAACTTCGATCACGCTTATCTGGATAGCCTTCCGGCTGTATATGAGGATGACTATCTGCGGCATGTGCGTTTCAGGGAGGAATTGGAGGTACGAATCGACGGCCGGACCATGCGGGGGATGGTGAGAGTGGCCAGTCCGGATAGAGCCGATTCGTGAACAAAGCTGCAAGCGATTTGTTTATTTTTTCACAGACAATCCAATAGTAAGGCGATGAATAAGAGAGAATTCCTGAAGAAATCGGTGGTGCTTGGTGGTGCCGGTCTGGTGCTGCCTTCACTTGCAACTTCCTGTATGACGAATACGGCTGGTCCCCGGGCCGGGGCGTCCCTGGCGGTCTGCGACAGCGAAGGTGTATTTACCCAGCCTGCCCTGGGCTATGGTTTTGCGGCCCTCGAACCCCACATCGATGCCCTGACCATGGAGCTGCACTATGCCAGGCATCATGCCGGCTATACCAGGAAGTTCAATGCAGCCATAAAGGAGGAAGGTCTGCATCTAAACGACATAGAAAAAATCTTTGCAGGCGTTTCCGGTTTTGGAGCGGCCGTGCGAAACAATGGCGGGGGCTATTACAACCATAATCTTTACTGGAAAACGATGTCGCCCGATGGGGGTGGGAAGCCGGAAGGTGAACTGCTTGCGGCCCTGGAGAAGGATTTCGGGTCCTTCGAGGAATTTCGTGCGCTGATGTCGACCACGGCCGCAAGTCTTTTCGGCTCCGGCTGGGCCTGGCTCATCCTGAACCGGGAAGGGACATTACAGGTGGTTTCGACGCCGAACCAGGACAATCCGCTGATGGATCTTGCCCAGGTTCAGGGAAGGCCACTGATGAACATCGATGTTTGGGAACATGCTTATTACCTGAATTACCAGAATGCACGTAAGGCCTATATCGATGCTTTTTGGAATCTGGTGGACTGGGATTTCGTTTCGGCACTGTACGATGAAGCCCTTGCCAGTTCCCGGCAGTAGGCCTTCGAAGCAGCGCTGGGATTTCGTTTCGGCATTGTACGATGAAGCCCTTTCCAGTTCCCGTCAGCAGGCCTTCTAAAGCAGCTCTGAGGCCCTGACTAAGCGCAACAGGCCCGTGAATCCGTAAGATTTAACCCTTCCCCGCAGTCCTTGAGGAAGGGTTTTTTCTGTGCGAATACATCCGAAAGCATGATTTTTATCAGTCCTGAAAGCTGCTCTTAATCATACTTTTCCGTTTGTTTTATCCTGACTGAAATAGCAATTTTACATATCCGTAGAAGTGACGGACGATGAATACACCAACGTTTTAAACATACCGTTATGAATGTAGACACCATCATGAATGACCTGGTGAAGAAGCACCCGGGTGAAGTGGAATACCATCAGGCTGTTCGCGAGGTCCTGGAATCCATTGAGGAGATTTACAATGAGAATTCGCATTTCCGTACGGCCGGGATTGTGGAACGCATTATTGAACCCGACAGGGTTATGGTCTTTAAGGTACCCTGGGCAGATGATCAGGGGGTGGTACATGTAAACCTGGGTTACAGGATTCAGTTCAACAATGCGATTGGCCCTTACAAAGGCGGGCTTCGTTTTCACCCCAGTGTGAACCTGAGCATTCTGAAGTTCCTTGGTTTTGAACAGATCTTCAAGAATAGCCTGACCTCCCTTCCGATGGGTGGAGCCAAGGGGGGCTCGGACTTTGATCCCAAGGGTAAATCCAATGCCGAAATCATGCGTTTCTGTCAGTCCTTCATGTTGGAGCTGTGGCGGAATATTGGTCCGGATACCGATGTTCCTGCCGGAGACATCGGTGTAGGAGGACGTGAAATCGGCTTCCTTTACGGGATGTACAGGAAACTGGCCCGCGAGAATACGGGAGTACTGACCGGCAAGGGGCTGAACTGGGGCGGATCGCTGATCAGACCAGAGGCCACCGGATTTGGTTGTGTGTACTTTGCAAAAGAAATGCTGGCCACCAGGAATGAGCGTTTCGAGGGTAAGACGGTTGCCGTTTCGGGCTTTGGGAATGTTGCCTGGGGTGCCGTACAGAAGGTGACTGAACTGGGAGGAAAGGTTGTAACCCTTTCAGGACCCGACGGTTATATCTACGATCCCGAAGGAATAAGTGGGGAGAAGATCGATTATATGCTCGAACTCAGGGCCTCAAATGAAGACATTGTTTCGCCCTATGCCCTGGAATTTGAGGGCGTTGAATTTGTTCAGGGTAAGCGTCCCTGGGAGGTGAAGGTGGACATTGCCCTGCCCTGTGCTACCCAGAACGAACTCGATGCAAATGATGCCGAGAACCTTATTAAGAACGGGTGCATCTGCGTCTGCGAAGGTGCGAATATGCCCTGTACCCCTGAGGCCATCGAAAAGCTGCAGGAGAAAAGCTTGCTTTATGCACCTGGAAAGGCAGCCAATGCAGGAGGTGTAGCTACCTCCGGACTGGAAATGGCCCAGAACTCGATGAAGATAAACTGGACCCGCAGGGAGGTCGATGAACGTCTGCATCAGATCATGACCAGTATTCACGGAAACTGCGTGAAATACGGAACCAATGCAGATGGCTATGTGGACTATGTGAAGGGGGCCAATATTGCCGGTTTCCTGAAGGTGGCCGATGCCATGGTTGACCAGGGGCTGCTCTAAAGTCTTTTGCTTGTATCTGAAGACAACTGATCCTCTATACTTTTGCTGGTCGGGAACCATCTGGTTGCCGGCCAGTTTTTTTGTCATGGAAACCGGCCCGTTTATCCCAACTCTTTTGACATATATCAGGGAAGTCCGGGGCGGGAAGTGCTGCTCTTTTGTATTCGTCGGGAATCTGCTCTGTCTGACCATCGCTAAAGGGGGGTTGATCAAATAGCGTATCTTTTTCAGCTTCATTTTCGTACCTTAATTATGGATGTGAATCTCTTCCTCTGCAGAGGTATAGATCCTGAAATGAATCGGATAGTTTTAGTACAGTAATTAGAATTGTTTCAAATGAGCGACAAATTAAAGATTGAAGAGGCTTTGTTTGCCTACGTAAAAGAAAACACCTATAAAGAGACGGATTCTCTCACGGCCGATACCATGTTGTTCGTTGAGGGAATCTTTGATTCCATGGGTTTTGCCTTATTGCTGGATCATCTGGAGGAAGCCTTCGGTGTAAGCCCCGATGACGATGATCTGGTAGAGGAGAATTTCGAATCGATCAATGCGATTGTGGCCTTTATAGAAAAGAAACGTCTTTCCGATTCCTAAAACCCATGTGCGGAATCTCCGGTATTTTTCAAGCAACCCGTCCCCTTGTCAGGGCCGATACCATCAGGGCCATGCTGACCCGGATTCAGTACCGGGGGCCCGATGAGTCGGGCATTTATATAGGTGAGCATGTAGGATTGGGGAGCGTTCGTTTAAGTATTATAGATCTGGCCCATGGCCAGCAGCCCATGTCCACACCCGATGGGCGCTATTGGATTGCCTACAATGGGGAGGTATTCAATTACCTTGAGCTAAGAGCCGAACTTGAGTCGCTTGGCCATGCATTTCGCACCAATAGTGATACGGAGGTTCTGCTCAGGCTTTTCGTGCAGTACGGGGAAGCCTGTTTGGGAAAACTCAACGGGCAGTTTGCTTTTGCAGTCTGGGACAGTGAGGAAAAGGAATTGTTTCTGGCCAGAGACCGGATGGGGATTCGCCCCCTCTTCTATGCAGATACAGAAGAGGGGCTTGTGTTTGCCTCCGAGATCAAGTGCATTTTTGCCTCCGGGGCTGTCGAAGCGGAGCTTGATCCGGAGGCCCTGAACGCGGTCTTTACTTTCTGGTCTGTTCCCACTCCGGGGTCGGTCTTTAAAGGCATCCGGGAATTGTCTCCGGGCCATTTCCTGAAGGTGAACGCTTCCGGGATCAGGATGGAGGCCTATTGGGAACTGAGCTATGATGAGGCCATAGACGAACCGACCCCGGGAGGGCTTAATCGCCTTCAGGAGGAACTTGATTTTCTTTTGCAGGATGCCGTAAGGCTTCGGCTTCGTTCCGATGTTCAGGTGGCTGCCTACCTGAGTGGAGGGATCGATTCCAGTGCCACCACCCATTTCATTAAACAGATTGAGCCGGGTTTGTTGAATACCTTCTCGATTGGCTTTGAGGATGCGGAATTTGATGAAACCGACTATCAGCGTGAAGTTGCCCGCTGGCTGGACACCCATCATTCTTCCATTGCCTGCAGAACAGAGGATGTGGCCGGCCATTTTCAGCAGGTAGTCTGGCATGCCGAGACCCCCCTGCTCAGAACAGCTGCGGTGCCCATGTTTATGCTTTCGGGCCTTGTACAGGACAGTGGAATAAAGGTGGTGATCACCGGCGAAGGCGCTGATGAGTTTCTGGGAGGTTACAATATTTTCAAAGAGGCCCTGATCAGGGAATTCTGGGCGAAGCAGCCCGATTCAAAGATCAGGCCCCTCCTTTTGCAGAGGCTTTACCCTTACCTGGCTCAGTTTCAGGGTAGATCGGCAAGGACCCTGAAGTTCTTTTTTGGCCATGGTCTGACAGAGCTCGACAATCCGGTCTATTCCCACATGATTCGCTGGAACAACAGCAAACACATTAAGGAGCATTTTTCGGAGCAGCTTCGGGCTCGGGCAGGCGGGGATCCTGTCGGGATTCTTAAAGAAAGGCTTCCCGGGAGCTTTCAGACCTGGGACCTGCTCGACAGGGCCCAGTGGCTGGAGTCCCGGCTTTTTCTCTCGGGCTACCTCCTTTCCTCCCAGGGCGACCGGATGTCGATGGCGCATTCTGTGGAAGGACGTTATCCCTTCCTCGACCACAGATTTATCGATTTTGCTACCCGTATTCCTCAAAAATACCGGATCAGGGGCTTAAATGAAAAGTATCTCTTAAAGAAGTTAATGAGCAGGCGTTTACCCGAAAAGGTGCTTAAACGCCCGAAGCAGGCCTATCGGGCACCTGTTGCTTCCAGCCTGCTTTCAGACCAGGCTCCCGCCCTGCTGAGAGAGATGCTTTCTGCGGGAAGCATTCAGAAGTATGGCTTGTTCAATCCGCTTACTGTAGAGAAACTTGTGAACAAAATGCAGCAGAGTGGCCGGGCCACCGAGAACGAAAACATGGCTGTGGCCGGAATTCTGTCAACACAAATACTCATGGAACAGTTTGTTCACGGAAATTGCCGCTTTCGGGCAGATGAAATGAAGGTTCCTTGCAAAGTAATATATGATAAACGATTAAAAACCACGGACAATGACTAGAATGGCCAAAGGATTTCACAGAGATATTCTGAAAATCAAAGATGTTGAAGGGCTTGTCGGGCGTATTACAAGCCGGTTAAAGGAAGATGTACTGCTTCGTTTGCAGCGTCGTGGGGGGGTAATCGGACTGAGCGGGGGAATCGATTCCTCGGTTACAATGGCCCTGGCTGTAAGGGCATTGGGGAGTGAGCGAGTTCTGGGCATCATGATGCCCGAGAAGGACTCCAGTCCCGACAGCAGGGTGCTGGCTACGCAGTTGGCGACGCAGTTTGGCGTGGAAACCCTGGTAGAGGATATTAGCAACACCCTGACGGGTTTTGGCTGTTACAAACGCAGGGATGAAGCTGTAAAGAGCATCGTCCCTGAATATGACCCCTCTACCCATCAGATGAAGATCGGGGTAAAGGAGCGGCTTTCAGGAGGGAATCTTCCGCCGCTGTTCTACCTGACTGTGGTAAACCCCGATGGAACACAGATTGTTAAACGACTCCCCTCAAAGCAGATGAGGACGATTATTGCGGCATCGAATTTCAAGCAGCGCAGCCGGATGTCCTTTTTGTACTACCATGCAGAGCGTTTGCACTATGCGGTCGTGGGCACCCCGAATAAGCATGAAGTCGAGCAGGGCTTTTTCGTGAAGTTTGGGGACGGAGGCAGTGATGTTTTTCCGATTGGCCGCCTGTTTAAAACCCAGGTTTATCAGCTGGCCGATTACCTGGGAGTACCGGAGGAGATCAGGCAGCGGACACCTACGACCGACACCTACAGTGCAGAGCAGACCCAGGAAGAATTCTTCTATCAATTCCCCTTTCAGGAACTCGATCTTCTGTGGTATGCATTTGAAAACCACTATGACAAGGCAGAGGTTGCGGAAGTAATGGGGTTGACAACCAAGGATGTAGCCACGGTTTACAGCAATTTTGAGCGACGAAGTAAGACCACCGCTTATTTGAGGTCGGCTGCGATTAACGATTACGATTTTTTTGAGGGAGCGGATGAATAGCAGTAGCTTATGAATGTCTATGACTATCTGATGAGGGAGTCGGGCTTCCTTTACAAGGATTTTCTGCTTGGCAATGCCGAGCAGATGAGCTATCCCGAATTAATGCATGAATCGCTCAAACTGGCCCGCTATCTGAAAACAAGGCACGGAGAACACAACAACATCCTCCTTGTAAGTCCGAATTCCGGCTTTTTTCTGGTGGCCTACCTTGCCATCATGAAGTCGGGGAATGTTTGTGTGCCGCTTAATCCATCGATTGAGCCCGGCAACCTGGCTTTTATCCGAAAGCGCTGCGCTGCCGAAATTGCTTTTGTGGCCCCCCGCCTGAATGATGAACGATGGAAGGGGATGAGGGTTTACAGCAGCCTGGAACAAATTCCCGATACCAGCTATGAGAGTCCCCCGACACCGGACGAAGCCGAGACCTTCGATGAGGAGCGGCTGGCCGAGATTATTTTTACCTCGGGTTCGACCGGAGAGCCCAAGGGGGTGATGATCAGTCATGGCAACATTATTGCGAATACCGACTCCATTATCCGGTATCTGCAGCTTACGGGTGATGATACCATGTTGGTGGTTCTTCCTTTTTACTATTGCTACGGCCTGTCTTTGCTCCATACCCACCTCAAAGTAGGGGGGAGTATTGTTTTCAATAACAGTTTTATGTTTCTGGGAACGGTCATCAAGGATTTGAAGAACTACCACTGTACAGGTTTTGCAGGAGTTCCCAGTCATTTTCAGGTCTTGCTCCGTAAGTCGAGGAGCTTCAGGGATGAAGACTTCCCTGCGCTTCGGTATGTAACCCAGGCAGGAGGAAAGCTGCACAAGGCATTTATCAGCGAATTCATGGAGTCCCAGCCGGGGATTCTGTTTTATGTTATGTATGGGCAAACGGAAGCAACCGCACGTCTTTCGTATTTGCCACCTGCTATGCTGCCCGAAAAGCTGGGTTCGCTGGGAAAGGCTATACCGGGGGTGGATCTTAGGTTAGTAGCTGAGGATGGCAGCATGATTCAGGAGGCAAATAAGCCAGGTGAACTGATTGCCAGGGGGGGGAATATTATGAAAGGCTATCTGGGCGATGAAGAAGAAACTGCAGCGACCATCAGGGACGGGTGGTTGCATACCGGTGATATCGCTTACATGGACGAGGATGGCTATTACTATCACCAGGCCCGGATCAAGGAAATAATTAAGGTGGGAGGCCGGAGAATCAGCCCCAAGGAGATAGAGGAAGTGATTGTTTCGATTCCGGGTGTGGTCGATTGCTCCATCTCTGCCGTAAGTGATGATGTCCTCGGGGAAGCCCTGAAAGCCGACATTGTTGTATCGGATATGAACAGCGAGATCGTTAACGAATCCCTGTTCAAGAAGTTGTGCGGGGAGAAACTTGCCCGGGAGAAGATCCCCCAGTTTATTCAGTTCAGCAACCGCCTGGAAGTTGCTCCAACCGGTAAGAAGCTAAAGAAGGGCAGTTAGATAGGCCCTGAACGCTTCGTATTCGCCCGATAGTTTGGTGGTTTTTTTCTCCAGTTGGGCAAAGCGGGCAAGCCTTTCGGGGATCTGAATCTTTTCGGCGATGACCGCTTCTACACTTTTCGTGAACTTGGCCGGATGGGCCGTTTCCAGAAAGATGCCTGTCTGACCGGGATGGGCCTCCTGAAAGGTCCGGGCTGCCTGGCAGGCCGTGGCCCCATGGGGATCGCAGAGATAGCCCGATTGTTGGTAAACCCTGCCGATGATTTCCCGTATTTGTTCATCGCTGTAGGCATAGCCTCTGATATGTTGGCTGATGCGATCGTGCCTGTTGTCGAAGAGATCGAGAATGCGGTCGAAATTGCTTGGATTGCCCACATCCATTGCATTGGCAATGGTGGCTACCGAGGGCCGGGGCCTGTAGTTGCCACTTTTCAGATACTCGGGAACTACATCATTCCTGTTGTTTGCCGACAGAAAGGTGTGCACAGGCAGTCCCATTTCCCTGGCAACCAGTCCGGCCGTCATATTTCCATAGTTCCCGCTCGGAACGGCAAAAAAGAAATCGGATGGTGTTTCCAACTGCGCCCATGCCCGGAAATAATAGAATGCCTGAGGCAGAAAACGGGCCAGGTTGATTGAGTTTGCCGAGCTGAGCCGGATCTTTTCCTTTAGTTTGCGATCCATGAAGGCCGTCTTGACGAGCCTCTGACAGTCGTCAAATGTGCCCTCTATTTCGATAGCAGAGGTATTCTGCCCCAGGGTGGTAAACTGTTTTTCCTGAAGAGGGCTCACCAGGCCCGAGGGGTAGAGAATATGCACCTGAACCCCGTCTACGCCCAGAAATCCATTGGCCACGGCACTCCCGGTATCACCCGAAGTGGCGACGAGAATGTGGGTTTCATGTTCATTTTCCCGGGCAAAGTAGCCCATTAGACGAGCCAGAAAGCGTGCACCGACATCTTTAAATGCAAGGGTGGGTCCGTGAAACAATTCCAGGCTGTAGAGATTTTTTCCGACCTCTTTCAGCGGAGTGTCGAAATAAATTGCATCGCTTGTCAGCGAACGGAGCTCATCTTCAGGGATGTCTTCACCAAAGAGCAAAGCGGCTAAGAAAACCGCAATCTCCGGCAGGCTTTTTCCATGCAGTGCCTCGAGTTGTTTTCGTTCAAGAATCGGAATGCCGAGCGGCATATACAATCCGCCATCGGGGGCTAGTCCCTGCATGAGGGCTACCCTGAGTGGATCGCGGAGTGCTTTGTTTTTGGTGCTATAGTATTGCATTTTCCTCAGTTGCTGATTAGACGAGCGCCTGGTCCGACTGCCGAAATGTACAATTTGCAGTCGATCCCGCGTTGAATGAAGTGCTCCTGCATGACTGTACCCACCTGTCGGGCCACTTCCTTTCCTTTGCACAGACTGAATACCGAAGGTCCCGAACCGGATAAACCGGAACCCCTTGCACCTGCCTCCAGGGCTTTTGAGCGAAGGGCTTCAAAGTCGGGGATTTGCTGTATTCTGTAGGGCTCGGCAAAAACGTCCTTTACCGATCTGCCGATCAGTTCATAGTCCCCGGTACAAAGTCCGGCAATGAGTCCTGCAAGGTTTCCGCACTGGGTCAGTCCGGTTTTCAGGGAGATTTCCCCGGGGATCAGTTTCCGGCTCTCCATGGTTCTGATCTCAATATGGGGATGAACCAGGGCACAATAAAGGTCGCCGGGATAGGGGATGTGTTTTATATCGATGGGATCATAGCTTCGAATCAGGGTAATTTTTCCCAACAGGGCAGGGGCCACATTGTCGGCATGGGTCGATCCGGATGCCAGTTTTTCGCCCTCCATGGCAAAGGGAAGAAGACTCGCTGTTTCAAAGGGATGGCCCAGAAGGGCATTGATGCCAAGCACAGCGGCAACGCAGCTTGCTGCACTGGAACCGATTCCGCTTCCGGGGGGGATCTTCTGACGAAAGACCAGGTCGAAGCCTTCATCGCTCTTTAAGGCACACAGGAGAGCCCGGGCCGCAACGCCGGCTACGTTTTTGAGGGGATCAAGCGGAAGTGGGATGGCTGTTTCATTCAGTAGCCGGAGTTTCCCGCTTTCATTCGGTCTGATGATCATCTCATCACCGGGGGCTTCCAGTGCAAATCCCAGCAGATCGAATCCGGGGCCAATATTGGAAACAGTTCCGGGGCTGAATACACATACTTCCTCTTTGTTCATTTTGTCATTTCTCAACTGTCGATGATTGTTTTGAGCGTTTCCAGGTTGAGTTCCTCAAGGGAGCCAATCTGCAGGTCTGCTGCCCCGAAACGCAATTGTCCGGCATCCTCAGCGGCCGGCATGACCACAACCTTCATCAGGGCCGCCCTGGCTGCGATCAGCCCGTTAAAACTGTCCTCTATGGCAAGACAGGCCGGGGGGGTGATTCCGAGTTGTCGGGCCGACTCAAGGTAAACCTCCGGGTGGGGCTTCCCCGGCATGTCCATTGCAGCCGAAACCACTGCATCAAAGGCCTCAAGTATGCCATGCCGGCCCAGCGCCGTTTCAATCTGCTCCATACTCGAACAGCTGGCCAGCGCCAGGGGCATCCCCAGATTCTTTAGCCGGGTGAGGAGATCGCTGACCCCCGGATTAAGGGGAATGCCTCTGCGCAGGATGCCGAGCATGTGCTCATCGTACTTTCGCATCAGCTCATCGGGCGATCTGCCATCCATATTGTAGATGCGATACCAGTGCGCAACCATTTCCCTGCTTCGCAATCCCTTGGTTTGTCTGAGCTGCGCTTCGCTGAGTGAGATCCCAAGTTCCTGCCACAGCATTCGTTCTGCCTGCTGCCAGTAAGGTTCTGAATCGATCAGAACGCCATCCATATCAAAGACTACAGCTTTTGTTCTCATCCGCTTCAGACATTCGCAACCTTAATCACATCCGCAAAGACACCAGCCGCTGTCACAGCGGCACCCGCACCATAGCCCTTGACGATCAGCGGGAGCTCTTTGTAGCGGTCGGTTGTGATCATAATGATGTTGTTACTGGCTTCCAGGGGGTAAGCCGGATGATCCGGGCCCACCTCTACCAGGCCTGTTCGTCCCCTGCCATTCTCCAGACTGGCCATGTAGCGCCACTTGTTTCCCCTCTCGAAAACAGCCTTCCGCTTTTCTTCGAAGTCTTCATCCAGTTCTCCGACCTTGAGCCAGAAGTCCTCTGTTTCGCCCTCAAAGAGTTCGTCCGGGAGAAAGGCTTCAGTTTCAATGTCTGCTTCCTCAAGGGCATATCCGGCTTCCCTGGCCAGAATAAGGAGTTTTCGCTTCACATCGATGCCGCTGAGGTCGAGCCGGGGATCCGGTTCTGCGAAACCAGCATCCAGTGCCATCCGGATGGCCTTGCTTAGCGGAAGGGTTTCAGACAGGGTGTTAAAAATGTAATTCAGGGTTCCGGAGACAACAGCTTCCAGTTTCAGAATGCGATCTCCACTTTTGATCAGATCATTGATGGTACTGATCACCGGAAGGCCTGCTGCCACATTGGTTTCGAAATTAAACTTAATCCCCTTCTGGATGGCCTTCCTTTTCAGCTTCGCATAGATCCGGTAGTCTGCACTGCAGGCTGTTTTATTGGCAGTAACCACAGAAACGTAATGATCAAATAGTCGCTCGTAGAAAGGGCTTACTTCGTCGAGGGCTGTACAGTCGATGAATACAGAGTTTCGCAGGTTGTTTTCTATAATTCTTTCGGTATAGTTGACCAGATCTGCATCCTCCCCGGCCAGAAGTTCGTCAGCTATGGTAGCAGGGTCGAGACCGGCAGGGTCAATGCACATCTTCCTGCTGTTGGCAGCGCCCACCAGTCTGACCTTCAGGTGGAGTGAATCGAGTAGTTGTTCCTGTTGTTTTTGCAACTGCTCCAGGAATTTCCGGCCTATATTTCCCACCCCGGCCAGGTAGAGGTGGAGCACCCTGTAGTCGGAGAGAAAGAACCCCTCGTGGATCACATTGAGTGCCTTTTTCAGGCCACTGTTTTCAATGACGACAGAAATATTTAATTCGTTGGATCCCTGTGCAGTAGCGATAACGCTGATTCCATTTCGTGCCAGGGCACCGAAGAGGATGGCCGATATTCCCGGGGTATGTCGCATTCCCTCCCCGACAGTGGCAATCACCGACAAATCGTGGATGAGTTCGACCTCCATTTCCTTTCTGTGTTCGATTTCGATTTCAAAGCTTCGGTGAAGGGCCTGCATGGAGGCTTCAGCATCGGCAGGGTCAACGGCAAAAGAGATGGTCATCTCGGAGGAGGCCTGGGTGATCATGATCACATTGATCTGTGCTGAGGCAAGGGCACTGAATATCCTTGAGGAGGTTCCCGTATTCCCTACCATACCACTTCCTTTGACTGTGATCAGGGCAATATCATTCATCGATGAAAGGCCTCTGACCGGACCATTCTGCCGGCAGTCTTCCGAGCGGCTGATGAGCGTACCTTCGTTCTTCAGATTGAAGGTATTCTTTACCCTGATGGGGATGTTTCCCCTGTAGGCAGGTGAGAGGGTGGGTGTATAGATGACCCTTGCACCGAAGTGTGAAAGCTCCATGGCTTCCTCGTAGCTCATGCATGAGACTGTGTAGGCTTTGGAAACGATTCTGGGATCGGCGGTCATAAAGCCATCGACATCGGTCCAGATCTCGAGCACATCTGCCTGAAGTTCAGCTGCGATCAGGGCTGCGGAGTAGTCGGAACCCCCTCTGCCGAGGGTCGTGGTCCGCTCCATTTCGTCGGCAGCGATGAAGCCCGGGAGTATGCAGTGATGTGCTATGTGTCCCAGGCTGCTTCTGATACGCTGTCCCGACTCTGCAAGCTTTACAGAGGCATTTCCGAACGCACTGTCTGTCAGGATCAGCTTCCGGCTGTCGATCAGTTGGCTTTCCGGCACGTAACGCGAGATGATGGTGGCCGAGATGCGTTCACCAAAACTCAGCAGGTAATCCAGGGTTTTCGGACTCAGGTCTCGCAGAGCATATACCCCGCGAATCACTTCGGTGAATTCAGAAATCATCGATTCCACCTCTTTCCTGGTAAAGCGGGCATTTTCGCCCTGCAGGAGCTGCTCCAGGACGTCGATATGCCTGTTGCCAAACTGCTGAATGGCTTCCCGGTACCCCGGATCGTGCTGTTCAGCAATCCGGGCTGTTTCTATGATCAGATCAGTAACCCCACTGAAGGCACTGACGACGATTACACAAGCGGCCTCCTGGCTTTCGAGAATCTGCCTGACCCGTTTCAGGCTTTCCGGACTTCCTACAGATGTGCCCCCGAATTTAAGGACTTTCATGGCGGGCAATATTTAGGTTAGTAAAGGCTTCAGGCACTCCGGGTCGGGATGCTCCGGTCCACTTTCTTGATTAGTCCCTGAAGGACTTTCCCCGGACCCACCTCGGTGAATTCAGCGGCTCCATCCTTCAGCATTGCTTTTACTGTCTGGGTCCATTTGACCGGAGCGGTTAGCTGCGCTACCAGGTTTTTCTTGATCCGGGCCGGATCCTTGGATGGAGATGCGGTAACATTTTGGTATACGGGGCATATAGGGGTATTAAAGGGCGCATCATTGATGGCCTTCTCAAGTTCAGCCCGGGCTGGTTCCATCAGAGGGGAGTGAAAGGCTCCGCCCACGGCCAGCTTCAATGCACGTTTCGCACCCATGGCCGATAACTGTTCGACAGCGGCATCAATCCCCGGTATGCTGCCCGAGATCACAATCTGGCCGGGGCTGTTGTAATTGGCGGCTACGACCACCTCGGCGATTTCCCTGCAAACAGTCTCCACCTGCTCATCTTCCAGTCCCAGGATGGCGGCCATCGTGGATGGCTGCAGTTCACAGGCCTTTTGCATGGCCAATGCCCGTTTCTGTACCAGTCGGAGGCCATCTTCAAAAGTCAGGGTTCCATTGGCGACGAGTGCTGAGAACTCACCAAGTGAATGACCGGCTACCATATCGGGGCTGAACTGCTCAATTGTAGAGGCCAGGATGACAGAATGGAGAAAGATTGCCGGTTGTGTAACCCGGGTTTGTTTCAGATCCTCATCACTGCCCTCAAACATCAGATCGGTGATGCGAAATTCCAGGATTTCATTCGCCTTTTCAAACATCTCTCGGGCCTGGGGGTTTCCTTCATAAAGGTCTTTTCCCATTCCTACGAACTGGGCACCCTGCCCTGGAAATACATATGCTTTCAAAATGCGTATCGGTTTAATGGTTGTTAGTAAAAAGGAGTGTAAAGTTAAGCCTTAAAAGTTAATAACCGGCAGGCCTGTCAAATTGTTAGTGGAGATTGACGCCGATGAGGTTGATAAATTCCTTCCGGGTTTTATCCGAATTGAGAAAAGCACCCGTGAATGCCGAACTTGTGGTGACAGAATTCTGTTTCTGAACCCCCCTCATCACCATGCACAGGTGGGTGGCCTCAATGACTACCGCCACGCCTAGCGGCTTCAGTGTTTCGTGGATACAATCCCTGATCTGGACTGTCAACCGTTCCTGAACCTGAAGCCGTCTGGCAAAGGCTTCAACCACCCGGGCAATCTTGCTCAGCCCTGTAATCCTGCCATCGGGTATATAGGCCACATGTGCCTTGCCAATGAAAGGAAGCATATGATGCTCACACATCGAATACAGGTCAATGTCCTTCACCAGGACCATTTCACTGTAGTTCTCGTGAAAAACAGCCGATTTTAAGATATCACTGGGGGCTATCCCATAGCCCTGGGTCAGGAATTGCATGGCTTTGGCCACGCGCTTCGGGGTATCGAGCAGTCCCTCGCGCCCGATATCCTCGCCGAGCAGTTCCAGAATCTTTTTGTAGTATCCGGTGATGGCCTCGGTGCGTTCATTGTCCCATTTCTCAATCTTGTCGTATCCGCCTTTCCGGTTTTCGCCCAATCCGTTGTTGATTGTCTCCATAGTGCAAAGAAAATAAATATATATGTGAATAACATCGCTTATCTTTGCCTGGGTATAAATGTAAATGGATATGATTGTTGTTACGGGGGCAGCAGGTTTTATAGGAAGTAATCTTGTGACAGCCCTGAATGAGGCCGGTTACAGGGACCTTCTCCTGGTGGATGATTTCAGCCGGCCCGATCGCGAAGCCAATTATCTGGGAAAGGCTTATACCCTCCTGCTCGACCGGAAGGACTTCCACAAATGGCTGAAGGCCCACCATGAGGCTGTGCAAATCGTGCTTCACCTTGGTGCAAGGACCGATACTGCTGAGTTCTCGAGGGAAGTATTTCAGGCCCTGAACCTGGGCTATTCCAAGGAGGTTTTCCGCAGCTGTACCAAATATGGTCTTCCATTGATTTATGCCAGTTCCGCTGCCACCTATGGGATGGGTGAACTGGGCTATTCCGACGATCACGAAGTGGTTGACAAGCTGAAGCCACTGAATCCCTACGGCGAGAGTAAGCAAGATTTCGATCGCTGGGTACTGGGGCAGAGCGAACAACCTTTCTTCTGGGCCGGACTTAAATTCTTTAATGTTTACGGCCCGAACGAGTACCATAAGGGCAGGATGGCTTCGGTGGTCTTTCATGCCTTTAAGCAGATCCGGGAAAGCGGAGAGACGAAGCTTTTTCGCTCGCATCATCCCGATTTCAGGGATGGTGAACAGAGCCGCGACTTTGTGTATGTAAAGGACGTGGTAAAGGTGATTCTCTTTCTGATGGAACAGCGTCCAAAAAGTGGGCTTTATAACCTGGGCACCGGTAAGGCTGAATCATTTCGCTGCCTGGTCGAGTCAACATTCTCTGCCATGGACCTGGAACCGAATATCAGCTTTATCGACACCCCCGAGGACATCCGCGATAAGTACCAGTATTTTACCGAAGCCAGGATGGAAAAACTCAGGTCGGTCGGATACACAGCGCCTTTTACATCCCTGAAAGAGGGAGTGAAGGACTACGTGCAACGATTTCTGATGGATTCGCGTCATATTTAACATCCCCTTAAGTGTTTCCTGCTTCTTTGTTTTGTAATTTGCGGGCAGCGCACAAGAAAAATGGAGGTTATGATGAAACGATTGGCATTGACGATTCCGCTTTGTTTACTTGCTTTGGGTTTGCTTGCCCAGGGCTATGTTGCGGGGCATTCAGAAGCCCGGGAGGAGGTGCTTCGCAGTATTCCGACCCAGTACATTGATGCCGCGCGGGAGGGGCTGGTGATTGCCTATCAGCATACTTCCCATGGTACGCACGTATCCAGG
>PDWJ01007584.1_pt1 | contig 15991 bp, 15 predicted proteins | sample 1430881 | NCBI WGS metagenome assembly PDWJ01 (sample SAMN01162460, study PRJNA174530) | Oral metagenome, whole genome shotgun sequencing project. | biome: Marine environment; feature: Marine mammal; material: Swab sample of the gingival sulcus; isolation source: swab sample of gingival sulcus... | reverse complement strand
GCCCTCGCGTCGCAGGCACAGCAGTACGAGGCAAAGCTCGCGGCCGCGCGCGGCGAGGCCCGTCAGGTCCAGGTCGACCAGCTCCGCCGGCGCCTGCTGCAGCTCGCCGGCTATACGGGCACCGACGCGTGGCTCAACCTCGTAAAGTAGCCGACCGATGCAAGGGCGCCTTCAAGATATCGAGATCAAGATCTCCTACGTCGAAAAGCAGGTCTCCGACCTCGACGGCGTCGTGCGCGAGCTGGGAGATGCCGTCCAGGCGCTGCGCGAGGAGCTTGCCGCCATGCGCCGGTCCCTCAAGGCGACGACCGGCGACGGCGCCGAGGCCGCCGCCAAGCTCGAGGACGACGCCCCACCCCACTACTGACCTCGCGGACAAGGCGTCCGGGGCGATCCGCCGGCGGCGACGCATCTCGACACGACGCGATCGACTCCAGCCCGCGCCACGCCCGTATCACCTGCGCCTGCTTGGTTTCGACCGAAATCCGGTGAGAGAAGCGGGCTCGGGGCTGGCCCGGCGCGAACGTAGCTCACGACAGAGGCACCCATGCACACTTCATCGCTCGCCCGAGCCTCATGGCTCGCATTGCCGCTGGTGCTCCTGGGGAGCTGCACGGGGCAGGCAGCCGAGGGCGCCTCTGTGAGCGGTTCTGTCGAGGTGCTGCTCGGCAACCCGCTGCTGCTCACCTTGGTCATCATCGCCGCCGGGATGGCTCTGGGCGCGATCCGGCTGTGGGGGATCTCGCTCGGGTCGAGCGGCGTGCTCTTCGCGGGGCTGGTGCTCGGCCACCTCGGCCGCGACGCCGAGTGGGCTGTGCCCGACGGCATCGGCAGCTTCGGCCTGGTGCTCTTCGTGTACGCCGTGGGGCTCGGCGCGGGCTCGACCTTCTTCAGGGCGTTTCGCGATCAGGGCCGCAACCTCGCGATCCTCGCGGTGGTGACCGTCGGCGTCGGCGCCCTCACCGCTATCGGCGTGGCCGAGCTCGCGGCCATCCCAGGGGATCTCGCCGCCGGGCTCTTCGCCGGGTCGCTCACCTCGACGCCGGCGCTCGCGGCCGGGATCCAGGCGGCGCAGGCGGCCGGCAGCGACGGCCTGGCGGTCTCGATCGGCTATGGCGTGGCCTACCCGGTGGGGGTGGTAGCGGTGGTCGTCTTCGCCCAGCTCCTGCCGAAGGTCCTTCGCCAGGACCTCGACGCCCTCGCGTCCGAGGAGGAGGGGGCGGTCGCCGACGCGGACCGCATCGACCGGTTCGCGCTCCAGGTCCTCAACCCCGCGATCTTCGGAAAGCGCGTCAAGGAGGTGCCGCTGCTCGAGCGCCTGGGCGGGCAGATCACCCGGGTCCTCGAGGGTGATCGCCTCGTCCCCATCAAGGCCGACCACCGCTTCGAGCTCGGCCAGATCGTGCTGCTCATCGCGGACGCGGCGACGGCCGAGGCGGTCATCCCCGTCATCGGGCGCCCCGCCGAGGCGCCCGTCATCATCGACAGCGACCACGACCGCGGCGAGGTGGTCGTCACCAGCCCCGACGTGCTGGCGACGCCGCTGCGCGACCTCCACCTGCGCTCCCGCTTTGGGGTGACGGTGGCGCGGATCGAGCGCTACGGGGTGAGCTTCGTTCCCAGCGCAGAGGGCGCCCTCAGCATGGGCGACCGCGTCACCGTGGTGGGTGAGCCCAAGGGCCTGGAGGCCTTCGCCCGCGCGGCGGGGCACCGGGCCCGAAAGGCCGACGAGACCAGTCTGGTGTCCATCGCCGCCGGTGTCTCCGTCGGGATCGTGCTGGGGCTCATCCCCATCACCGTACCCGGCTTGGGCAGCTTCGCCCTAGGCATGGCTGGCGGGCCGCTCATCGTGGGGCTCCTCTTCGCGCACTACGGTCGTGTCTTCGGGCTCGTGGGCTACATGCCCGCGGCGGCGCGCTTCTTCACCCAGGAGCTGGGGCTGACGCTGTTCTTGGCGGCGGCGAGCTTCTCGGCGGGCGCCCACCTGAGCGAGACCCTGGCGACCCACGGGGCGCTACCCTTCGCGCTCGCGGCCGCCGTGGCCTTGGTGACGATGGCGGTGGCCTACGTCGTCGCTCGCTACGTCTTGAAAATGGGTCTGTTGCGCATCATCGGCGGGACCTGTGGCGCGATGACCTCCACCGCCGGGATCGGGGCGATCGTCGCCCAGACCGACAGCGACGCTCCAGTGACGAGCTACGCGGCCGCCTATCCGGTAGCGCTGGTGCTGATGACCGCCTTCGCGCAGCTGGTGGTGGCCCTGGTCGGCCCCTGATTGGAGCCCCTGAGATAACTGAAATCGCTAGGGTACTTTGGGTTCTCCGGTGCGGCTAGGGGAGCGCCCCGCGCCTTCGGCGTTCACGCGCAACGCGCCCCTGACTGCAGTCTCACTGGCGCAGTCTCTCACTGGCCCTGCTCCGCGGCGCCGCCCCGCTGGCGCCGGGATCGTCGTGAGCTCGGCCGCTCGATGGGGTCTGTAGGGCGGCGCGGGCGACGCCACGCGGGAGCCCACAAACCCAGCGGCGCGCCAGCGCGAGCGGCCCCTGTCGACCGAGGGTGGCCTGCCGTCCCGGGCGTCGACCACCGCTCGGAGCGGCTCCTGACGGCGAGCGCGACAAGGCCGGCTCCGCTGTGAGCAGAGCCGGCCTTGTTCGGCGCGCTGATGTAGAGGCGAGGGCCCCGCCTCGAGGTCGGCCTACTGCGGCGAGACGCAGACGCCGATGCTTAGGCCGCGGACGGCGGCGCACTCCTCACCGTCCGGGCAACCCGTGGGGTCGCCGTCAATCTCGCAGACGAGGGAGCATGTGCCGGGATTCCCGGCGCAGAGGTGGCCGGGCGCGCAGTCGTTGACGGCCTGGCAGCTGGCGCCGGCCTGCTGGCCGCCTGCTGAATGGCAGCCGGTGTTGCCGTCGGTGTCGATGACGTAGCAGCCCTGTCCGTCGTCGCAGTTCTGAGCGAAGATATCGCAGGCAACGGGGATGTCACCGCAGAACGTGAAGTCGCCCCCTTGGATGCCGATGTTGCAGGGGCGATCCTCGCGGCAGGTGTTGTTTTGCTGGTCGCAGAACTCCATGCACTCGGAGCTCGTGCCGTCGAAGGAGAGGCAGGCGCCCTGGGCGCACCGGACGCTGGAGCAGTCCTCGCCGTAGCCCGCCCCCCCCTTAGGGGCGCAGCCGACCTCTGTCGGGGACACGAGGGTGCAGGTATGGTCGTCGTCACAGCCCGTGTCCGCGACGGGGTCGCAGTCGTTGGGCTCGGGGCTCGAGCCGAAGACGGCGAGCGTCTCGTTGGGGCAGTTCTCCACAATGCACGCTGTATCGGTGTCCCCGCAGCTGTGCTGCCTTGCACAGTCGCCCAACGCTCGGTAGGCGCCCTGGCAGGCGGCGGACAGCTTTGTTGTGAAACAGGCCTGCAGGCACTCCACGTCCTGTTGTCCGCACCCCTGGACACAGCTCTGGAACTCCCCGAGCTCCGCATCGGAGCAAAGGCGCTCGACCGTCTGGTTCGTGTCGGTCTCGTTGGTGGTGTCCTCGCTTGGCGTCACGTCATCGGTGGTCGAGGAGGTGTCCGCGGTGGTCGGCGTCGTATCGTCGGCATCGACGGCGTCCCCGGCCTCGGCATCGACGGCGTCCCCGGCCTCGGTGGTGTCCGTGCCGCCCATGGTATCCGTGAGGGCGGACGTTCCTCCGCCGCCACTGCTGTCACAGGCCATCGCGCCGGCCGCGAGCACCAGGGCTCCCATCGCCATCGTGAAGTAGTTCTCCAACCGCATCACACCCCCCCAGTGGGTCTATCGTTCCGTTTCATCGCCCCGCCCACGGCGGCGCACACACGACCGTCGCGACCAAGGGCGCAGATTTCTGCCTGCCCGGCCGCGCCAGGTCAAGCCGCAAATACCCGCGGTCGCTCCCAGCGGCGCCCCGTCTGGCTAGGATCTTGGGGCGACCGCGGGCAGCCCCACGCGCCGACGGCGGCCCCACCCGCGGCCCACACAAGCCCCGCGAGGCGGCCCGGTCAGGGGCGGCCGGGACCGAGCGCTCGAGCGGCGCGCCTTCCGCTGACGACGCCCGCCGCAGCGGGGCTGGCCGACCACGCCGGGGCAGCGCCTTGGTAGGTCACCTGCGGATCCGGTCGGCGCGCAGCTGGTGACCGGCGGTGAACATGCGCCGGTAGACGAGCAGCGCCATCGCCATCGCGCCAAGCGCGGTGGCGGCCGCGAGCATGAACATCACGACCACCTGGTACCTCACGGCGTCGATGGGAGCGGCGCCCTGCAGGATCTGGCCCGTCATCATCCCGGGCAGGGAGACGAGGCCGACCACGGTCATCGCGTTGATGGTCGGGATCATCCCGCGCCGGACGGCGTGGGCGATCGCGGGACGCGCGGCCTCCCAGCGGGTCGCCCCGAGGGACAGGGCCAGCTCCACCTCGGCTCCCCGCGCGTCGAGGGACTCGAGGAGGGTGTCGAGGCACAGCGAGATCCCCGTCAGGGCGTTGCCTAGGATCATCCCGAACAGCGGGATGACGTACTGCGGCTCGTACCAGGGATCCACGCCGATGATCACCGTGGTGACGGTGAAGACGGTGACGAGGCCCGTCACGAGCAGCGTCGCCACCGCCCGCGGAAGCGCCCCGCGGAAGCGCCGCTCGGAGCGCCCGACGGCCGCGTGCCCCGCGACCACGCCCATCACGCCCATCAGGCCCATCACCGCCGGCGCCTCGTCGAGGCCAAAGATCCAGCTGAGCAGGTAGCCGATGAGGATGAGCTGGGCGACCGTGCGTGCGCTCGCGACCACGAGCCGGCGCAGGAGACCAAGCCTCAGCGCGACGCTGATCGCGCCCGAGACGGTCACTAGCGCCGCCGCGGCCGCCAGATCCCAGGCGTCGAGGGCGATGGCGCCGGTCACGCCGCGGCCCCGCGGAGCCAGGGGGTGAGATCGACCACCCGGTGGCACAGGCGCCGCGCGCGCTCGAGATCGTGGGTGACGACGGCGCAGGCGAGGCCGCGGCGGCCTCCCTCCTCGACCAGCAGCCCCTCGAGGGCCGAGGCGCTGGCGGCGTCGAGGCCGCTGGCGGGCTCGTCGAGCAAGAGCGCGCGCGGCTCGAGCAGCAGCGCCCTCGCCAGCGCCACCCGCTTGCGCTGCCCTTCGCTCAGGCGCGCGGCCTCGGCCCCCAGGCGCGCCGCGCCCACACCGAGCCGCTCCAGCAGCGCCCCGGCGCGCTCGCGGTCGAAGTCGCGCCCCGCGTTCGCCGCGAAGCCGAAGGCCTGCGCGAGGTTGTCGGCGACGCTCCCGGCCAGCATCACCGGGCGCTGCGCGACCCAGATGACCTCCCTGCGGAAAGCGGGGCGGGCCTCATCGAGGACCGGCGCGCCCGCGAAGCGCACGGCGCCCCGCGCGGCGTCGACCAGGCCGACCACGGCGCGCAAGAGCGTGGTCTTACCGCCCCCCGAGGGGCCGACGAGGGCGACGCGCTCGCCGCGGGCCAGGCTGAAGGAGGCTCCGCGGACCACAGCGCGCCCCCCGACGTCGACGTCGAGCGCCTCGACCTCCAGCAGCGGCGGCGCGGTGGACTCCACGGCGCTCCCATCGCGCCTCCATCGGCCGCCGTCAACCTCGGAGCCGCCACCTCGCCCAGGCCGGCCGCCAAGCGCCCGCGGCCGGCAGGTGACCCCGCTGGCCCCGTTGAGGCCTTCGAACCCTTGCAATGCGCGACGCTGGGTCGCACAGTCCGTCACGATGCAGGCCCTCTCCGAGCTCCCACTCACCCTCCGCGCGGCGGCCCTGGCCATCGCGCTGGCGGCCACCGCCTGCGACGGCGCGCCCGCCGGGGACGCTGCGCGCTCCTCGGACCCCGCCCCCGAGGCCTGCACGGTGACGACCTCGGCCGAGGTGCCCGAGGACGCCGGCGTCCGCGCGGCCCACGCCCGCGCCCGCGAGGTCGGCGCGGCTCAGGGACGCCGCGACGCCGCCGCCTACATCAGCGATCGCACGTCGGACGGCTACCTGCTGCGCCGGGCCGTGAGCACGCTCGCGATGGGCCTGGGCCTGTTCCTCGTCGGCGGGCTCCTCGGCGCCCTGCTCCTCAACCTCCTCGGCAGGCGGCCAAGCCTCCGCTACGCCCAGCGCCTCGGCGACGCGGCGCGGGCGACCATCGCGGCCATCGGTGACGGCGGCGACGGGGGCGGCGACGGGGGCGGCGACGGCGACGGCGACGGCGAGGAGGGCGGCCCGCTCGCGCCGCTGACCGAGCCGCTGACCCAGGCCGCGCGCACCGTGGAGCGCCTCGTCGATCTCGCGGCGCCCCTCGAGTCGGACCGGGGCGGTGACCTGGCGGCCGCACGGTGCGCCGAGCTGTACACCACGCTCGAGGCCCTCCTCGGCCACCTCGAGGCCCTCGCCTTGCAGGTCGAGGCCTGGCGCGCGCGCGACCACGACGACGCGGTCACCGCCGAGATCACCGCCGCGGCCGAGGCCCTCACGGCGCGGGTGGAGGAGGCCGCATGAGGCGCCACCTCATCGTCGCCGCCGTGGCCCTGCTCGCAGGGCTGACCGCCTGCGAGGAGCAAGCGCCCGTGGGCGCCATCGAGCCCCTGCCGGCCCTCGCCCTCGACGACGACATCGTCGCCGACGCCCGGCTGCGCGCGGCGACGACGCTGCTGCGCAAGGAGAACCGTGAGCGAGGCTGGCGCTGCGGCTACCAGGAGGCCTGGAGGGCCGCGCTCCTCGACGCCCGCGAGGAGGCCCCCCGACGCTGGCGAGGCGGCGCCTTGGGCGGCGCGCTGATCGCCGGCCTGGTGCTCTTCGGGCTTGGGCTCGGCGGCACGCTCCTGATGGCGCTCTTGATCCCCCGGCTGCGGCGGCGGGACGCCGGCCGCGCGATGGCGGCCAAGGCCCGCACGGGGTGGCTGGCGTTCCTCGCCGAGGGCCTGCGGCGGCTCCTCCGAGCGCTGGGCCGGGCGCTCAGGGTCGACTACTTCGACCGCGCCATCGCCCGGGCCCGGGTCGACGCCATCCACGAGTGCATGGAGACCGAGCGCCTGCTCGCCGCGGCCGACCGCAGCGTGGAGGCCCTGCCCGCCGAGGAGGGGGCCCCCGAGCCGGCCGAGGTGGGCGCCGCCCTCGACGCCTGGGCCGACGACGTGCACGCCCTGCGCCGATCCCTGCAGGACCACGGCTTCATCGGCCCGGGCCTCGACCCGGTCGAGCTCCTCCCGATCTTGATCAAGGGCACGAGCTCGGCGCGTCGGACCCGCGACGAGCTCGCCCGCGCCGAGCTCGTCGCCGCCCGCGAGGGCGCACCCGCAGACGCGGCCTGGCAGCGCTGGCACCACCTCGCCGAGAGCCGGCCGCTGCTGCCGGTGGGCCGGGCCCTCGAGGCCAAGCGCGAGCACCTCGCGCCCTGGGTCCGCCCCGTGGGCTGGGCCGGGATCGCCGCGCTGGCCCTCGCCGTCCCCATGGCCGCCGCCTGGACCGCCGCCGGCGCCTTCCCCTTGTTCTTCGCCCTCCTCTTCGCGCTGGCCGGCCTGGGCGCCGTGCTGACCGCACGTGTCTACCTCTTCCAGGCGGGCCGCCTCCCGCTCTTGCCCGGCCTCGCGGACCGGCTCGGCAGCGCCCTGACATGGCTGGCCCTGGCGATGACGGTGCTCCTCGTGGCGTCGAGCATGGCCACCTCTGAGAGCGGCCTCGATCTCGGCGATCCCCCCCCCGTGGAGGCCCCCGCCCCCGCGGAGATGCAGACTCCGCCCGTGCCTCCGCTGCTCCCCGCCGAGGCGCCGAAGTCTGCACGCCCTGTCGCCGCCCTGCTCCCGGCGACCGCACCTGCCACACCGGCGACGCCATGGGCGCCGCCGAACCGGGCGCCGCGACTGCGACGAGGCCCGCACCGGGTGCCAGCGGACGCGAAGCCTCTTGCCAGCGCGGTGCGTCTACTGCACCACATACGGGCGATGAACGACGCCCGCCTCATCCGCGACCGCTACCACGACCCGGCCGACACCGTCTGGGTCGGCTGCGCCGCCGAGCTCGGCCTGGAGCTTCACCGCTCGGACGCGGTCTTCGCCTCCTTCGACGGCGGTCGCGTGCTCACCATCGGCGCCCCCGAGACCCTCGACCCCGACGACAGCCTCGCGCAGATGATCTTCCATGAGCTCTGCCATGGGGTCGTCGCCGGCGCGCGCGGTCGGGCCCTGCCCGACTGGGGCCTCGACAACACCTCCGATCGCGACATCACCTCGGAGCACGCCACCCTGCGCCTCCAGGCCGCCTGGGCCGATCGCTGGGGGCTCCGGGGGCTGATGGCGTCGACGACCCAGTGGCGCGCCTACTGGGACGCCCTGCCGGATGATCCCCTCGCCGACGGCGACGACCCCGCCATCGCACGGGCCGCGCGCGCCTGGCGCGAGGCCACGGCCGGCGCTTGGTTCGGCCCGATCGAGGCCGCGCTCGAGGCGACGGCCGCCATCGCCTCGGCCATCCGCCGCTACAGCGCCCCGGGCTCCCTGTGGCGCCACACCCGCGCCCTGCACCCCTTGGGCGGCCCCATCGGCGACCGGGGCGAGCGCTGCGGCACCTGCGCCTGGCGTCACCGCGCGGGCCCGGGGCGCAACGTGGAGCGCTGCCACCAGCACCGCGAGCGCTTCGGCCGCACGGCCCCGCGGGTCACCGCGGACGCCCCGGCTTGCCCCCAGTGGGAGCCCCGCTTCACCGGCGACGACTGCCCCAGCTGCGGCGCCTGCTGCCGCCAGGGCTTCGACCTCGTCCCTTTGTCGCGGCGCTCGCCGCTGCTGCGCTCCCACCCGGAGCTGGTCACCCACGACACCCACGGCGCGCACCTCGCGCGCCCGGACGGCTACTGCGTCGCCCTCGGCCACGACGCGGACCAGGGCCCGTTCCTCTGTCGCATCTACACGGCGCGGCCGCGCTCTTGCCGCGACTTCGCGGTGGGCAGCGAGAGCTGTCTGCTCGCGCGACGCCGCGTGGGGCTGTCGGGGCGCCCGAGCCTCGCCCTGCGGACAGCGCCGCTCACTGCGGGTACGGATCCAGCCGCGGAGGCATGAGCTCTCGGCGGTGGAGCAGCCCCCATGACAAGCCCACCAGCGCGTAGAGCAGCACGGCCCCTAGGATGTACTCGGGCCAGAAACGGAAGACACCGCAGGTGTAGCCGATGACGATGTTGACACCCTGGAAGACGTTGAGCGCTACGGAGTCGCGCTTGGCGAGCTTTGGCAACGGCAGGTTGGACACCATCAGCAGCCCCAGCCCCAGGGCGGCGGCGGGGAGCCAGCGCAGGACGTCATCGGCGCCATACTCGAGCCCGATGATGAATACCACGACGACGAGGCCCCCGGCGAAGGTCGAGGGGAGCCCGTAGAAGACCTTCGGCCCGCCCGCCGGCAGGACATCGTTGAGGACGTTGAACTTCGCGAGCCGGATGCAGGCCATCAGGGTGTAGGCGATCAACAGGCCCATCAGGGCCAGCTGGCCGACCTCGCCGGACCAGACGTCCCCCGGGCCGACGGGGTCGCCATGGAGCTTTGCGTAGACGATGAAGGCGGGCGCGATCCCGAAGGTCACGAAGTCGCTCAGGCTGTCGAGCTGGACGCCGATCCGGCTGGTCGCGCCAAGCAGCCGCGCGGCGGTCCCGTCGAGCTTGTCGAGCAGCACTGACAGCACGATGAGCCAGGCGGCGACGAGGTGATCGCCCGCCATCGCGTGGCCCATGGAGACCAGGCCCAGCGAGAGGCTGAAGCACGTGATCGCGTTGGGGACGACGTAGCGCCAGCGCGCCACCGACCTCCGCGTGGCGCTGGTGGGAACGGCCATACCGTGACGTTATGGCAGGCGAACGCCCAGGGCAAGCGCTGGCAATCCCCCGCTCGGATGCGGCGTCCGGGGCCCGCGGCCGACCGCCTTCGCGGGCGCCGGCCACAGGGGAGCCGGGGGGGGCTCCCAGGTCCGTCCGGGGGCCTCGCCGCCGAGGCGGAGATGCCGTGGGGCGCCCAGGGGCCGCTCCGAGATACCGACTACTGACCGCCGGGCGCTCGCACACAACGCCCCCATCTCCCGCGCGGCGCGTCTGCGCTCGAGGCTCGACGGAGCCCGCCGATGGCGCGCCCATGGGGCCGCTTCAGCGCGACCCGCCGCGCGCCCGAGCGCCTTGACACCCCGGAGGATCCGCGGCACCGTGCCGACACTTTTGAGCACCTCTCCCTCCCATGGAGGTCTCGCTTGGACCACAACGCGACAGTCGTGAGCTCGGGGATCGTGATCTCGGGCACGGTGACCGGAACGGGCCCCCTCGCCATCGGCGGCCGGGTCGACGGTCGGGTGCTCGTCGATGGCGACGTCAGCGTCGCCGCGGGTGCGCGCTGCGAGGCGAACATCCAGGCCGAGCACATCGACGTCAGCGGCGCCGTCAAGGGAGAGATCAAGGCGGCGAGCGCGGTCACGCTGGGCGCTGGGGCGACGGTCGAAGGCAGCGTCGACGCGAAGCGGGTCGAGATCGACCCCAAGGCGACCCTGAAGGGGCGCCTCGTGATGCCAATCACCCTGCCTCGGGGGGTCAAGGCCCTGCCCACGCGGGCCCCCTCGGGCTGGTAGCCAGCTCGAGCTGGCCTTGTTTCACTGCTCCTCTCTTGTCAGGAAGGCGACTGTCATGGCGGACACCATCATCGGGAACAACATCGCAATCGAGGGCGAGATCACCGGCAGCGACTCGCTGACGATCTTCGGCGTGGTGCGCGGCCGCATCCACGTCAAGGAGTCGGTGGTGATCAGCCCCTCGGCGCGCGTCGAGGCGGACGTCGAGTCGGCCTCCATCGAGGTCGCCGGCCAGGTCCACGGTAACATCAGCGCGGCCGACAAGGTCGAGCTCAAGGCGGGCGGCAAGCTCGTCGGTGACGTCAAGGCCCCGCGGATCCTCATCGCCGATGGGGCCTCCTTCAAGGGCAACATCAACATGCAAGGGTAGCTCCGGTGACCCGCACCCGCATTGGGCCCGGCCAGGTCATCACAGGCGACGTTCGCGCCGGCGAGGACCTGTCGATCCACGGCCGCGTCAGAGGCCAGATCGAGGCCGAAGGGCTCGTCATCATCGAGGCCGGTGCCGTCATCGAGGCCGGCGTACGCGCCCGCGAGGTCATCGTTCGCGGCGTCGTCGTGGGCGACGTCCACGCCGTCGACCTGCTGGAGGTGACCGCCAACGGCCAGGTGGCCGGCAGCGTGCAGACCAAACGCCTCAAGCTGCACGCGGGCGGCCGAATCGCGGGCGTGGTGGCGACGGGGACGCCGGTCCAGGGCTTCCACTTCAGCCACAGACGGGGGAGCGCCACGGGGTCGACGCTGCGGACCGGCGCCATGGCGGCCACGCCCCGTGCGTCGCGCCCGACGACGCCGCCCTCGCCCCGCGCCCGGAGCTCGAGCTTCGCCACGGCGCCGCGCGCGGTGGCCTCGCCGCTGTCGAGTCGGGCCACACCAGCTCCGACGCCGCTCAACCCGGCCGCCGACATCAGGGCGTCGGACAGCTGGACGATGGACAGCCCATCCGACGAGCGGCCGCCCCTCGACCCGCGCAGAGGCGACGACGACCCGACGATCCTCGATCGCCTGCCGGCGTTCCCATCCATCGACGACACCAGGACCCCGGCGCCCGCGGGCTCGGATCTTCCCGAGCGGACGCCGCCTGTCACCGAGGAGCACGTCGAGGTCACGTCCGAGCCCCCGGGCGAGGTCGTGGAGACAGACGCCGCGTCAGAGCACGAGGCGCACGAGCCATCTTAGCGTGAGCCCAGGTCCCCAGGCTGTGTTCGCCGTCGGGCTCGCGCTCGCGATCGGCGCCTGCGCGGGCTCGCCGTACCGCACCGTGCTGTCCGAGTGGACCCGCTCGGACGAGGTCTACGAGGACCTGGCCTCGCGCGCCTTCGTGCACGCGACCCTGAAGACGGCACCCTTCCGCGAGGCCTATGCCGACGAGTACGCGCGCCTGTTCGCGCTCGACGGGCCAGAGCGCGAGGCGCTGCGCGAGGCCGAGCGCGCTGATGACCTCGACGCCCTGGTCGTGGTCGCGGCCTTCTACACCCCTGCGCAGCAGTGGAACGACCTCGACCCGCGGGCCGGCCTGTGGGACGTGCGCCTCGAGGGCCCCGAGGGCCGCCGCCTGCGCCCGGTCCGGGTGCGCCGCCTCGAGGAGCACAACCCCATCTGGCGGGCCATGTACCCTTACTTCGCCCCGCAGCTCACCCTCTACGAGCTGCGCTTCGACCGACTCGCCGCCGACGGGCAGCCCGTGGCCCGCCCCGGGGAGCCTCTGGCGCTGGTCATCGCCGGAGCTCCCGCCCAGATCCGGCTGGACTGGACGCTCCCGCGGTGAAGGGGCAGCTGCGGGTCAGCGACGGCACCCGCCTTGCCTACCGCCTGACGGGCGTCGAGCGCGGCCCGACGGTGGCGCTCCTCGACGGAATCTCCTGCGCGGGCTTCATCTTCCGCCACCTGGAGCCCCACCTGGCCCAGCGGGCGCGGGTCCTCCACGTCCACTACCGCGGCCACGGGCGCTCGGGGCTGCCGCGCGCGGCGGGCGCCTGCACTCTGCCCCACCTCGCCCGGGACCTCGACGAGGTGATGGGCCGCCTGGGCCTCGGGCCCGCGGTCCTGATCGGGCACTCGATGGGGGTTCAGGTCGCCCTCGAGGTCGCCTGGCGCTATCCGGCCCGGGTCACCGGCCAGGTGCTGATGTGCGGCTCCCATGGGCGGGTGCTCGACACCTTCAAGCACACGGACCTCGGCGCTCAGCTCCTACCCACCCTCGATCGCTTCACGCGACGCTACCGCGGCGCCGTATCCCGGGCAGTCCGCGCGGTCCTCCCCACGGGCCTGACCTACCTGCTGGCGGTCGCCAGCGAGATCAAGGGCGAGCACGTGCGCAAGGCCGACTTCATGCCGTACCTCGAGCACTTCGCTCGAATGCCCCTCGACCTCTTCATGGCGACCCTCGAGGACGCCTCCCACCGCCGGAGCCTGCCCTTCCTCGGGCACCTCGACGTCCCGAGCCTGGTGGTCACCGGCGCCGAGGACTCCTTCACGCCGGTGCGCCAGAGCCGCGAGCTGGCCGAGGCTCTCCCTGACGCCGAGCTCGACGTCATCGAGGGCGCGAGCCACGTCGGGCCCCTCGAGCGGCCCGGCGCCTTTGTCGCCTCGATCGACGGCTTCCTCAGGCGCCGCGGCCTCCTCGTGAGGCCGTCGCCGACCCGGGCCCCCGTGGGCTCGTGGATCGCGCGCTGGGCGAGCGCGCAGAGCCGCTAGCTAGCTGCGTCAGGCGCCGGAGAGGACCGACAAGAGCCGTTCGTGCTGTTCGCCGAAGGCCGCCCGCCCGGGTCAGCGCTCGACGCGAAAGAGCTGCTGCCCGGCCAGGACCAGCGCGCCGCCCCGCAGCGGCGTCGAGCGGGTCAGCCGGAAGTAGGTGCCGTTGGACGAGCCGAGATCCTTGAGGAAGTAACGGTCGTCACGCTGCATGACCACGGCGTGCAGCCCCGAGACGAAGCCGTCGCCCGGAAAGGTGATGTCGCCACGCTCTCGGCCGAGGTAGATGTCGCTGCCACCGAGCAGGTAGACCGCGCCCCAAGCGTTGGGGGCGACCAGCTGACCGAGGCGCCCCCAGGCGCCTTCGGGGACGGGGCTCCCGATCTCGGAGGCCGCGCCATCGCCGCCACCGCGGCCGGCGATCACGTCGCCGAGGAGCTCAAAGCACAACAGCTCCTGCCCGATGCGGAAGACGTCGCCTGAGCGCAGCTCTACCTCGTGGCTCACCTGGACGAAGACGCCATTGGTCGACTCGAGAGGCTCGAGGGTGAGCTGAGAGCCGCCGTAGGAGAACTGGGCGTGCCGCGGAGCCAGGAAGTCATCGTGGGGGAAGTTGATGTCCGCGCCCTCACGCCCGATCACCGTCGTCTCGGGGCCGAGGTCGTAGACGGCGCCGTCGGTGCCGTCCTCGAGGATCAGGACCAGGCGCCCCTGCGCCGTCTGGCCCGATCCGGCTTTCGGGTTCGCGCGCTTGTTTCGTTCCGGCGTCTGTCGCGACAGCCGGCGGCGCGGCGAGGGCTCCATCGGCTCGGCCGGCGCGCGGCGCACCATGGTCGTCGGCAGCGGCTCTTCGACCGGCGGCGGCTTCAGCGCCTCAGGCGCAGGCTTCGGCCGCTGTGCCTTTGGACGGGTCTTCGCTGGCGGTGGCGCGACCGTGGGCGCCGCGTCGGCATCGGGGGGACCCAGCGCGTCGTCCAGGTCCGCCCCACAGCCGAGGCAGAACCTGAAGAACACCTCGTTGTCGGTCCCGCAGAACGGGCAGACTCTCAACGCTCGCCTCCGAGTTTCGCTCGCTCCTAGCTACTACTTGCCCGTTCAACGGTCAACCAGAGGCGCGCGGGCGCCATCGTCAGCGCTGAATACCGAGGGCCTTCATCTTCTTGTACAGGTGGCTGCGCTCGAGCTTGAGGGCCGCCGCCGTCTGGGTCACGTGTCCGCTGTGGGCGGCCATCGCCGCCTGGATGATGTCGCGCTCGGCGTCGGCCATGAGCTCCTTGAGCGAGGCGCCAGGCCGATAGAGGCCGGCCCCCACGCTCCGCCCCTCACCGAGCAGCCGCCGGACGGCCGCGCCGTCGATGACCGGAGCCGGCGTCAGGATCACGAGGCGCTCGCACGCGTTTCGCAGCTCGCGCACATTGCCGGGCCACTCGTGGCGCTGCATGGCCTCGATGGCCTCGGGCTCGACGCGCTTTTCGCGCATGCCGTTTTCGGCGCACACCCGCGCCACGAAGGTGGCGACGAGCTGGGGCAGGTCCTCGCGGTGGGTCCTCAGGGGTGGGGCCTGGATGGGGATGACGTTGAGGCGGTAGAAGAGGTCCTGTCGGAACTCGCCGGCGTCGATCGCCGCCTCGAGGTCTTTGTTGGTGGCGGCGACGACGCGCACGTCGACGCGGATGGGGCGGCTGCCGCCGACACGCTCGATCTCACCCTCTTGAAGGGCTCGCAAGAGCTTGGCCTGGACGTCCAGGCGCATGTCGCCGATCTCGTCGAGGAAGAGGGTCCCGCCGTGGGCCAGCTCGAACTTGCCCTTGCGCGCCTGGTGGGCCCCCGTGAAGGCGCCGCGCTCGTGGCCGAAGAGCTCGCTCTCGATGAGCTCGCTGGGGATGGCCGCGCAGTTCAGCTTGATGAAGGGCTTGTCCGCGCGCTGCGACTCGTCGTGGATCGCGCGGGCGATGAGCTCCTTGCCGGTGCCGCTCTCTCCGGTGACGAGGACGCGGCCACGCGACGGCGCGGCGAGCGCGATCGTCTCGCGCACCCGGCGCATCGCCCCCGAGTCGCCCAGGAGCTCGCGCTGGGAGCGCGCCCGCGCACGCAGGGTCTGCAGCTCCCGCCTCTGGTCGATGAACTGCAGGGCGTGGCGGATCGTGAGCAGGATCTTCTCGATGGAAAGGGGCTTCTCGATGAAGTCGTGGGCGCCGCGCCGGGTCGCCTCCAGCGCCATGTCGATCGTCCCGTGCCCGCTCATGACGATGACCGGCAGGTCGCGGCGCGCCCGCTTGATCTCCGCCAGCACGTCCAGGCCGTCGCCGTCGGGCAGCTGCACGTCGAGCATGACGAGGTCCCAGGGCGAGCTCGCCAAGAGCTCACGCGCCCCCGCGACGTCCTCGGCGGCGTCGACGCGGTAGCCCTCCAGCTGCAGCGAGCGCCTCAGGCTCGTGCGAATGTTCTTCTGATCATCGACGATGAGTATGTTGGCGCCCAAGGCCTGCCTCCGTGCGGCGCGCCCGGCGATCGCCCGAGCCGCCGTCTGCATTCCGGCTCACCTTGCGGTCGCGCCGGCCCAAACGCAATGGCGGGCTGCCTGGGCGCGGCCGCGCGCGCCCCAGACTTGATTGGGACTCGAGGCGGCCGGTCGTGGTAGAGGCGGCCCTGGCCTGCTCTTACGTTCAGCAATGAGCAACGCCGGCGTGCACAAA
>PDWJ01003187.1_pt1 | contig 15992 bp, 16 predicted proteins | sample 1430881 | NCBI WGS metagenome assembly PDWJ01 (sample SAMN01162460, study PRJNA174530) | Oral metagenome, whole genome shotgun sequencing project. | biome: Marine environment; feature: Marine mammal; material: Swab sample of the gingival sulcus; isolation source: swab sample of gingival sulcus... | reverse complement strand
AGTGGGGAAATGGTAAAATTTTACCTGAATGGTTTCTATCCGCCTGCTGTTTCCGCTCTTGAAGAGAAGCAGCCAAAGATATTATGTGATTTTATAGACGCAGCCCTTGGAGACAAGGTAAGTGGAGATTTTGAGACTGAAGGTAAGTACATAAAGAGGGTTCGTACCTCTGTCCATAAGCATCCGACGAAGATTCGCGTGAGCTTTGATTTAGCGCAGGGTAAGGATTACGATCTGCAACAGGTTTTTTTCAAACACGACAACCTTTTTGTTATTACTGTGAAAGAGCTGACAAAAGAAGAGTAGTCTCGGTCGCTTGTACTTCATGTACGAAGGTGCATTAAGATACCCTGGAGGAGATGAACTGTCCTCAGGGTATTTTTTTTATGAAATAATGTCTGGGAGGGGAGAGAGTATATGTTTTTGGTTCTTCGTTGTATTCAGTTTCACTCAGTTTTATCGTCATTTCCGTGCCAAACCTGAGACCTGATATGCTAATCTCGTGGGGTTGGGCACAGTCCTTGCTGTTGGGGATGGGATGATAATCGCCATAACTGATTATTGCCACTTCCCTTCCTGTTTCTGAGGTGAGGACTCTTTGGATGATGCGCTCTGTTGCCGGGTCCAGAAGTATATATTCGATACCTTTTGTGCCCCGGTGAACGGGACTGGTTATCCAGATGCCGGGAGTCTTGAGATCCTGCAGCAGCGAGAATCTACCAGGCTTTTCTTTGATACGCCCTGTGAACCACTCTCCCCAGTCACCTTCCAGTATCTGGCGAGGAATATCATTTCTTGCTCCCAAGGCATCAATTCCACCCGAGATAAACTGCCTGTTTATTGTGTTGATGGAACTATATTTTCTATTATTCCCTGCAAAGGCAAGCAGGGGTTGACCCAAAGGATTTGTTACTACAAATTTATAGGATGTTGGCAGCGAAAATTGCAGGGATCCCGCAAATGCCTGCTTACCTGCCGGGGACGAGAGAAAAAACGAGGCATTGGTGATGATGGTGGCGGGGCATCTTGCATCACGACTGATTACCTTATCCACGAGACGACTGGCATTCGCAGAGATATCTTCAGCCAGGGGATCACCCCATCTTTTTGTAGAAGTACATCCTGAAATTATCGCTGCAACAGTCAGAGTGCAGAAAAATTTCTCGGCTGCTTTTGCGGGAGTCCTGTTAGTTTTGAGTAAGTTCTTCAATCTTTTTTGCTATTCCCTGCTTCTTTTCCTTATCAACGAACAGTTCAAACGCTTTTTTATACATTTTGAGCGCTTTTTTATTGTTGTTAAGTTTCCTGTAGGTATCACCAAGATGATCGTAGATATAGGGGTTTTTCGATTCAAGAGAAAGAGAGCGCTGCAAGAGTTCAACTGCCTTTTCAAATTCCCCGAGTCGATAATAGATCCATCCCAAACTGTCTATCATATGTCCGTTATTGGGGCTGAGCTCGTTAGCTTTTTTTATAAAGTCAAAAGCCTGCTGGAGATTAATGTTTCTGTCTGCCCAGGTGTAGCCCACAAAATTAAGAGCTTCAGCATGATCTGGTTGAAGCTCAAGTATATGGAGCATGGTATCTATGGCATCATCGGTTTGATTATTTCTTTCATAGAACAGTCCGTGGTGATAGAGAAGCTGATAGTTTTCGGGATATTTGTCAAGCGCTTCCTGAAATACACGCTTTTCTTTTTCGTATTTTTTCTGTTCTTGAAAAATTGATGCCAGCAGTACATAGAAAAATGGTGAATTTGCATTTTCTTCCCTGATGTGTTTTCGTAGAATTTCAATTGCTTTGTCCACCTGCCGGATGAGTTTGTATTGCCTGACCTGAAGATAGACCGCGTCTTCAAAATCTTTGTCTTCTGGCGAAATATCAGCCAGATATTGCAGGCTTTCCTGATACTTCTTACCCTCAAATTCTATGACGCCAAGAATGTATTTTGCTTCGGCCATTTGTTCTGAGTTACTGAGCCTTTTGAGTATATTTCTCGCTTTCTTCAGTTTTTTCTGTCGCAGATATACTTTGCTGATAAACAGCTCTATCTTTTCTGGTTGTGTGCTGAAATTTTTTATCCTTTCCAGTTCTGCGAGAGCCTCTTGATACTTCTCAAGATCCAAAAGAGCCTGAACCCTGAGGAGAGTGGCTGTTTCATCCTGTTTGTCGTTTTCTGTTACCGTAGTGTAGATGCGCAGGGCATTTTTGAATTCTTTTTGATTCGAGTAAAAGAATCCAAGTTCGTAAGCCAGGTCTTTTGACCAGTTGAGCTGCAGCGCTTTTTCGTATTCCTCGAAGGCTCTGGAGTATTTTTTTTTGCTTCTAAGAAGTCGTGCAAGGGCAAGGTGGTTAAAATAGGAATCCTTGTTCTTTTCTAAAAGCTCCTGGAGCAGAGCCTCTGCCTTGTCGTACTCCTGCATTTCAGTATACAGAATAGCGAGACGGGTTTTTACCGATTCGTTTTCAGGATTCTCGCTGATTATGTCAAGATAAATTTCAACTGCGGGGCGCAGCTGTTGCTGTTGGATGTAAATATTTGCAAGAAATAGTTTTAATGAGAGGGCTTCTGGAGTCTCGGCAATAATTTTTTGCAGCCAGGAAATCCCTTTTTCAGTTTCCCCCATTCTAATTAAAAGTACGGGGATTTTGAGCTTTACGTAGTTTGCATTGGGGTCACAGATAAGTGCTTTTTCATATGCTTCCAGGGCTGATTCGTATTGCCTGTTTGTCTCTGCATGGCAGCCCCATAGAAAATAGAAATAGGAGCAGCTGGTATCCGCAGCCTCTTTTGTTGCCGGAGGTAACGAGGATACAGGTTTAATAGTGCAACCGCTAATCCCCAAAACGGAACTGCAAAGAAGCAGAGCTATGCCTATTCCCCTCAGTAGCTTCATGGGATTTCCTGTTTTTCTTCGCCGAATGAAAGAAGCGGTTCAACGGCCGCTCTTATCTGCTGCTGAATAACTTCGATGGATTTCTCGGCATTAATAAATTGAATATAGCCTTGTTTCATGGAATCAAAAATTTGGGACACAGCTATGAGCGAATCTTTTTTCTCAAAATCATTAAGGCAATCCCCCCTGTTTTGGGTTATTCGCTGTATACTGGTTTCCGGACTGGCTTGAAAGATGAATGCTATATCCGGGGTGGGGGCAAAGGAGTTTTTAGCAAATATTTCCTCCACGTCAAAGCCTTTTGCTCCCTGATAGGCGACCGTTGAGAGAAAGTAGCGGTCGGTAAGGATTATTTTGCCTGCATCAAGGGAGGGCTGAATGACTTGCTCAACGTGTTCCCTGCGGTCCAGAATAAAAAGTTCCAGTTCCTCTTCCGGGGTGACGCAGTCCCGGTTCATATACAATTCCCTGATCTTCTGGCCATAGCTCCCTGAGGTCGGCTCGCAAGTGGTAATTACGTCGTACCCTGCATCGGTGAGGCTTTGGGCAAGAAGCTGTAATTGGGTTGATTTTCCCGTTCCGTCAGGACCCTCAAAGACGATCAGTTTTCCTGATATTCCCGATTGATTTTGTGACATCTTGTTAACACTGTCTTTTCATATATTGGAGCCGATTGGTACAAATAGTGTCGGCCATTGCGACAGCCCTGGCAAGGCTTGTGCTGCTGGCTGCATTTCTGCCTGCGATGTCGTAGGCAGTGCCATGATCCACAGAGGTGCGGACGATTGGCAGTCCCAGGGTTATATTGACTCCATCTTCAAAATGGAGAAGTTTAAAGGGGATAAGTCCCTGGTCATGATACATGCAGATCACTGCATCATATTCACCTGCTGCTGCCTTGAAAAAGAGGGTGTCTGGTGGGTAAGGCCCGGTAACGGCAAGAGCGTTTTCCCTTGCTTTTTTTATGGCAGGAATGATGGCGGTGTTTTCTTCAGAACCGAACAGCTCATCTTCCCCTGCGTGGGGGTTAAAACCTGCAACGGCAATCCTTGGATGTAAAATACCAAAGTCAACGGTTAAAGCGTGATGGGTTGCTTCGATAAGCGAGAATACCCGCTGAGTTGTCAGCCTTGAAGAGACATCTTTTAATGGACAATGAATTGTTACCAGGGTCACTTTCAGTTTATCTCCGGCCATCATCATAACCGGCGAGGTCATGTTGGTGAGTGCAGCAAGCATTTCTGTATGACCTGGATAGGAATATCCCGCATTATGCAGAGATGCCTTGGAGATAGGGCAGGTGACTATACCATCAATGGTACCATTTTGAGCCAGCTTAACCGCCTCTTCTATGTAGATGGCCATAGCTTTTCCTGTTTTCCTGTTTGGATTGCCTGGTTCAAACTCATCTGGTTTCATTGAGGTCAAGGCAAGAACGGGTATGGACTTGTCGATTTGGGGTTTATCCGGTTCCCAGTTGTGAAAAGGAAGCGGGGCTCCGAATAACTGCGAGTAATATTTCAGTACGTTGATATCGCCAATGACAACGGGGTGTACCTGTCTGCTTTCCTTTTCGAAAAATTCAGCAAAGAACTTGAGTATAATTTCGGGGCCAATGCCGGAAGGACAGCCCATGGTAATTCCAATAGTGTTCATAATGGCAAAGCGCGGTGAAAGAAGGTTGATTTGAGTTTTTTTGATCCGCAAATTATAGGATAATTACCAGGAAAAACAAAAAATTAAACGCAATATTCGAACGCATCGGGAATATGTTCAATTTTGGGAGTCTGTGCAGGGCCAGCGAGGATGGCGATGACGTCGAACCGGATCTCGCTGTCGAGCAGGTTATTATCGTCTAGATAATAAAACGCAATCCGGGATATTTTTCGCTGTTTCCTTGTGTTGACCGCCTCAGCGGGAGACCCGAATTTATCGGAGCCTCTTGTCTTGACTTCAATAAAAACGATGCGTTGACCGTCATGGGCGATGATATCAATTTCGCCAATTTTGCATCTATAGTTGGTGGAGATAATTTTGTAGCCGAGTTTTTTCAGATGGCCGACGGCAAGTTGTTCTCCTTTGTCGCCGAATTGTTTCCGGTTACGAAACATGCTCAGCAACTCCTTTGAAGGTTCTGCGGTGTATCGGACACGGGCCGTATTTTTTGACGGCCTCCTTGTGCTCCCTGGTTGGATATCCCTTGTTTTTGGCGAAGTTATATTCAGGATACTGCATATGCCATTCTTCCATCATAAGGTCACGGGTTACTTTGGCCGCAATGCTGGCGGCTGCGATGGAGGCACTTTGGGTTTCCCCCTTGATAAGTGCTTGTTGGGGAAGTTGCAAGGGGATAGTAAACTTTCCGTCAACGAGGATATAGTCCACGGAAATCATGGTAATATTCTCGACGGAGAGTTTCATTGCAAGCAGTGAGGCTTGAAGGATGTTGATCCTGTCGATCATTTTTTCATCAACAATACCTATACCGATTACGGCCTTTTCCTCTTTAAGTCGCTGGTAAAGCTCCAGCCGTTTCTTATGAGAAAGTTTTTTGGAATCCTGATAAACGGTTGGGTTGGAAGTGGGCGGTAAAATAACTGCAGCAGCAACTACGGGGCCGGCAAGGGGGCCGCGGCCTACTTCGTCACAGCCAGCGACAAAACGGCATCCCGAATCATGGAGTTTGGTCTCGTAAGCGAAATTATCAGTTTTCGAAGGGAGTCTGGATGGGTAGAGCGGAGTATTCATGCTGCAGCCGGTACGCGCGACATAGCTTGACAGGTATAAGAAGTTTCCGGCAGAAAGGCTAAAGCCGCAATTCCTCTAAAAGACCCCGCATAAATGGATTTATACGGGGTGAAATCCTGCAGAACTGCCTATCGTGGCAAACCGCGCTCGCGAATACGTGCAGCCTTTCCGGTAAGGTTGCGGAGATAGTACAGTCTGGAGCGACGTACACGGCCCCTGGTAACGAGTTCAACCCTTTCGATTCTCGGGTTGTGACAGGAAAAGGTTTTTTCGACGCCAACACCGTGCGAGATTTTTCTGACAGTGTAGGTTGCATCCATTGTGCCACGCTTACGCTTAATAACCACACCCTGAAAAATCTGGACACGCTCCTTGCTTCCCTCAATGATTCGGATATGTACCTTTACGGTGTCACCGGGACGGAAGTCAGGAAGATCCATCCTCATCTGCTCTTGATCTATTCTTTCAATTATTGTGCTCATAGTCTTTTACGTTTTTTATAGGTTGATGTATCAGATAAATTGATCCAGTTATAACTCTTTTATACGAAAGTCGTTGTGGCTGAGGCTTTTGCTCCAGCCATGCTGGTTAGTCACCAAGCAGTCGATCCATAGCTATTGATGCTGCCGAGCGAACCGAAAGATGATTGTAATCGGTTCCACCCTTTATTGGCGGCAGACTGTAGTCTGCCATGTCCATAACTTCAGGTGCGAGCCCATGGGCTGTGCCAAAAAGCAGGAGCACCGGAGTCTCATTGAGTTTTGAGGCCAGTTCTTTATACGATAAAGTAGTGTTTTGTGCAATAGCACTTGTTGTTATTATCAATGGCCGTTGTTTATATTCCCTTTCAAGTTCGGCAACAATTTCTCCGACAGACGAAGCAAGTCTGACAATGGAAAGAGCCTCTTTTCTGGCCGGATTGTAGGTTGCTCCGTATCCGTCTCGCCAGTGAGAGAGCAGCTCCTCCACAAGCTCTGACTGTTCTTTATAGGGTGTGGATATATAGTAGCGATTCACTCCGTAGGTTCTGGCTGTTCTGGCAATATCATGAATATCCAGATTCGTTATAGCAGAACCTATTGTTTCTTTTCTTTTGTTCAGTACCGGGTAATGAACAAGGGCGATATGTAAAGCAGACCCTTTCAACTTTCACCTCCGTACCGCATTGTCTTGCTGGAATCTTTCAATCTCCGCAAGCAGACCTCTTTTTTTGAGTAACTTTTTCTCCTGCCTTGTTAAAACCAAATTGCTCAATAATTCAGGACGTTTTGTCAGTGTTTGTTGTATAGACTGAACAAAACGGTATTCCTCAATATCTTTATGGTTACCGCTTAACAATATGTCCGGAACTGCCATATTCTCAAAGACGCGGGGTCTTGTATATTGAGGATGTTTCAGCAGGTTCCGGCTAAAGGTGTCTTTTTTCACCGAGTCTGAACATCCAAGAACTTTTGGAACCAGCCTGGTCACAGAATCAATGACCAGCATTGCCGCCAACTCACCGCCTGTGAGGATAAAGTCACCAATAGATAACTCTTCATCGACGTAACGAGCAGTAAAACGTTCGTCGACACCTTCGTAACGCCCACAAACCAGTATCAGATGCCTGCATCGGACAAGCTTTTCGGCCATCCGTTGGTCAAAACGTGCCCCCTGGGGGCTAAGTAATATCGTTTTTGCATCCGGACTTGTTGATTTCCGGCTCCTGACCGCTTCTGCAAGAGGTTCCGGTTTCATTACCATCCCTTCACCACCGCCAAAAGGGCGATCATCTGTCATACTGTGAACATCAGAGGTAAAGTCCCTGATGTTTACGATGTTAACCTCGATTTGTTGCCTTTCAACAGCCCTCCTGATAATCCCTTCTTTGAGCGGGGAGTCAAGAAGCTCCGGGAAAATAGTTAGTACATCGAAAATCATCGAAGAAACTACCCGGTCAGTTAAAAGAATCCTTGTTTATATCAAGCAGGCCCGGAGGCAGGGACACTAGTAAAAAATCCTCTGTTACTTCAATGATAGTTTCCTCGGTGACGGGAATAAAAAATTCCTCATCATCGTTTTTTACAACAAGTACATCCTGAGCCCCGTTATGAAAAATATTCTCTACGGAACCGATAACCTCGTTCTGTTTTTTAAGAAGAGTCTTGCCAATCCACTGGTGCCAGTAATATTCGCCATCATCTGTTTCCGGCAGAGTCTTCTTCGTAATCAGGACCCCGGCGTTCTGAACCTCTTCCGCATCTGAGCGTGAGACTATCCCGGCCAGTTGCACAATAAGCATCTGATTCTGAATGCGCTGTCTGGTGATAGCAAGAGAGGGCGACAGTCTGCCATTCAGATCCACCAGCACAACGTCGCTGTATTGGCTGAAATTTTCAGGCTGACCAGAGAAGCAGAAAATCTTTAATTCTCCTTTCAGCCCGTGAGGCTTTACAACTCTGCCAATAAGCAGATAGTCAGATGCAGGATAGTCCACCTTCCAGGACATAGAACGCGCCTCTATTCAACAATTTCGAGGCGAGACCGCTTGTCTTCCTTGGCCGCGGCAGCGGCAAGAACCGAACGAATTGCCCGAGCTGTTCTACCCTGCTTGCCGATGATCTTTCCCAGATCATCAGGGGCTACCTTTAGTTCCATGGTTACGTTATTTCCCTCTTCAGTTGAAGAGATTTTCACGGCATCCGGCTCATCAACCAGGGAACCGGCAATGACCGATACGAGTTTTTCCATAGTGATTACGCATCAACAGTTACAGCTTTTTTCAGAAGACTTTTCACTGTCGTGGTCGGCTGTGCGCCCTTGCCCATCCAGTCCTGGAGTTTTTCGTTATCTATTTTGATCATTGCAGGTTCCTGCATTGGATCGTAAGTGCCAACTATGTCAAGAAAACGTCCATCCCGTTTGGCTTCGCTGTCCGCAACGATTATGCGATAAAAAGGCTGTTTTTTCCTGCCGAGTCTTGTCAAACGAATTCGTACTGCCATTCTGATTCTTCCTTCGATTTAGTGTTTTTGTTTATTTAAATATTGTTACAATACTGTACTTATCTGCGTTTCATGCCTTTTGGCATTTTTCTTCGCTTTACTCCTGTAATTGCACCAGGTTTGCCGCGAATTTTTTTCATCATCTTCAACATCTCCGAGTAACTTTTGATTACCCGGTTAACTTCAGCAACGCTGGTGCCAGAGCCGGCTGCGATTCTTTTTCTCCGACTTGTGTTGATGATCTGGTGATTTTGTCTTTCCTTGGCCGTCATAGAGCGGATTATGGCTTCTGTCTTTATCAGCTCTTTCTCATCTGGTTTGGGAACATCCTTAAGTTTTTTCAACTTGTTGATTCCCGGAACCATGTCCATAATCTGCTCAAGGGAACCCATCTTTTTTATTTGCTGAATCTGGTCAAGAAAATCCTCAAGAGTAAATTGATTTCTCTTGAGTTTTTTGGCAATTTTATCAGCTTCTTTCTTATCTACAACCTTTTCAGCTTTCTCTATCAGGGTGAGAATATCGCCCATTCCGAGAATCCGGGAGGCGACACGTTCCGGGTGGAAAACTTCAAGATCATCAAGCCCTTCGCCAATACCAACAAACTTAATGGGTTTGCCCGTAATACCTTTTATGGAAAGGGCGGCACCACCGCGGGCATCACCTTCCATCTTTGTCAGCACGACACCGGAAATCTCAAGATCGCTGTTAAACTTATCCGCCACAGTAACAGCATCCTGACCTGTCATGGAGTCGGCAACAAACAGAATTTCTGATAGCGGGATAGCCGACTGGATCTCTTTTAACTCCTCCATTAATACGTCATCGACATGGAGCCGGCCTGCTGTGTCTATAATAAGAGTATCGTATTCTTTTGTTTCGGCCTCGTGAAGTGCCTGACGGCATATCTCGACAGGTTTCGTCTCGGTAGTAGACGGGTGTACAGGAATCTCAAGACGACTGCCAAGTACCTGGAGCTGCTCAATGGCTGCGGGGCGGTAGACATCTGCCGGAACCAGATATGGCTTCCTGCCTTTTTCCTTCAGCCGCTTTGCAAGTTTTCCAGAAGTTGTTGTCTTACCGGAACCCTGTAGGCCAGCCATCATGATAACCACGGGCTGCCTCCCGTCGAGCCTGATCTCCTCGGTGTTACCACCAAGCAGCCCGACAAGCTCTTCATGAACAATCTTGATAACCTGTTGACCAGGGGAGAGGCTTTTACTTACCTCCCTGCCAATGGCTTTCTCTGTTACCGTTGCGACAAAATTTTTGGCTACCTGGAAATTAACATCTGCCTCAAGAAGTGCAGTACGCACTTCGCGCATTGCATCTGCAATGTTTTCTTCAGAAAGCTTTCCATGGCCCCTGAGTTTTTTAAATACGCCCTCAAGCCTGTCAGATAAATTCTCAAACATAATTGTTCAGGTAGTCAGCTGTTGCCTTGACCAAGCGGAATAATTCCGCAACACAACTGTTAAATTTTCTATGTAATGTAAGACCTCGCAACGCATAATGAAAAGCGGGTCAAGAATTCAAAAAAGAAGAAAATTACTTTGTAATAATGTTGTTGTCAAGAAAGGAACGTATCTTGATAAAAAAAATGCTTCAATTTTTGAGTGGATATTCTTTTTTTCCCTCCTGAGGCAAACTATAAATGAAACTGAAGCAAAATGTAACTATTGTCAGGCGTAGAGGGCGTGTTTCCCTTTTTACCTCCTGGTTGTGATTTTCCTGTTGCCTGACAGGTTGTTGGCTTTTCAAAAATGAATATAACAAAACGGAGTGGTATATATGAGTGACAAGAAGACTGTAGAAACTTCTGAAGCTGAAATTTCTGTACATTGGAAGGAAGAGGAATACTATCATCCGGCTCCTGAGTTTATTGCCCAGGCTAACCTGACTGATGAAAACGTTTTTTCCAGGTTTAGCCTGGATAATTTCCCGGATTGTTACATCGAGTTTGCAGAGCTTCTTACCTGGTATCAAGAATGGGAAGAAGTCCTTGATACCAGCGATGCTCCCTGCTGGAAGTGGTTTAGGGGTGGAAAACTTAATGCCAGCTATAATTGCATTGATCGCCATCTTGGAAAAAATAAAAACAAAACCGCTATTCATTTCGTGCCGGAACCTGAGGAAGAACGGATTGATCATATCACGTATCAGGAATTGTATGTGCGGGTCAATGAATTTGCAGCGCTTTTAAGGGATACCGCCGGGTTGAAGCGTGGTGACAGGGTGACCATTCATATGCCCATGTCAGCCGAATTGCCTGTTGCAGTGCTTGCCTGTGCCCGTTTGGGAGTCATTCATTCTGTTGTTTTTGGCGGGTTCAGTTCCAGTGCCTGTGCGGATAGAATTGTTGACTCCAGCAGCCGTGTTCTCATTACCATGGACGCCTACTATCGTGCCGGTCGCTTGTTGAATCATAAGGCGGTGGGCGATGAGGCGTGTGAACTTGCGGAGAAAGAGGGGCAGAAGGTTGATACTGTTCTTATCTGGCAGCGTTATCCAGGAAAGATGTCTTTTGAGTCAACCTTGGTTGAGGGGCGTGATGTTGTAGTTAATGAAGAGTTAAAGAAATATTACGGTGTCCGTGTTGAACCGGAACAAATGTTTTCCGAGGACCCTCTGTTTTTGATGTATACCAGTGGAACCACTGGTAAGCCAAAGGGCGTCCAGCACGGCACTGGTGGTTATCTTTCCTATGTGACAGCAATGTCGAAGTATATTCAGGATATTCATCCCGAAGATGTGTACTGGTGTACTGCGGATATCGGCTGGATAACCGGCCACTCCTTTATTATATATGGGCCACTTTCCCTTGGTGCATCGACAGTAATTTATGAAGGGGTACCAACGTATCCTGATGCCGGCCGTTTCTGGAGGATTGCGCAGGATCTTGATGTTAATATCTTCCATACTGCACCAACGGCTATACGTGCACTGCGCAAGATTGGGCCGGATGAACCGGCAAAGTACAATTTTGAGTTCAAGCATATGACCACTGTTGGTGAGCCAATTGAGCCGGAGGTGTGGAGGTGGTATGAAAGAGAGGTTGGCAAGGGAAAAGCTGTTATTGTTGATACGTACTGGCAGACAGAAACAGGAGGTTTTCTCTGTGCGACAGTACCCGCTTTGCATCCCATGAAGCCTGGTAGTGCGGGGCCTGGGGTTCCTGGCATTCATCCTGTAGTTTTTGATGAGGAAGGAAATGAGATTCCCGCAGGATCCGGTAAGGCTGGGAATATTTGCATCAAAAATCCGTGGCCAGGATGTTTTCAAACCGTATGGGGTGACAGGGAGAGGTTCGTTGACAGCTATTTTGGTATGTATAACAGGGATCCAGAGAGTAAGGACTGGCGGGACTGGCCATATCTTACCGGTGATGCTGCTGTTGTTGCAGAAGATGGTTATGTCAGGGTACTTGGGCGTATTGATGATGTTATTAACGTTTCTGGCCATCGCCTTGGAACCAAGGAAATTGAGTCCGCCGCATTGACTGTTCCCGAAGTTGCCGAGGCTGCGGTGGTCCCTGTTGATCATGAGGTTAAGGGGAAGGAGCCTGAGTTGTATGTTTCCCTTAAGCCTGGTTATGAGTCCAGTCCAGAGATTGCCCGCAAGATTGCTGACGCAATCACCTTTGAGATTGGCAAGATCGCTACGTGTAAAAATGTATGGATCGTCCCTGATATGCCAAAGACACGTTCCGGAAAGATTATGAGAAGGGTGCTTGGAGCTATCTCCAACAAGGCAGACGTAGGAAATGTCATGACCCTGGCCAATCCTGAAATTGTAGAGGAAATTCAAAGCCTGGTGGGGCGTGATGTTTGATACTCTTTAAGATGTATAGTAAAGGCCTGTCCTGCAGGAGCCTGCTGCTTGTTTGCAGGCTTTTGTCTCCTTAGGTATTTATGTTTATGTCATTAAATTTGCAGGTCAATAGTAAATCGCCATCCTCGCAGGTGGTGTTTACCTTGTACGGCAGCGTTTTAAACAGGTTAATCATCGCCTTGTTGCCTGGAGAGGTGTAGGCCAGTAGCCCTGAAAGACCATTTTTCCTGGCAACTTCGGCCAGTTTCTTTATAAAATGAGAACCAAGTCCTTTCTTCTGATAATTTTCGCTGATGGAGAAGGCAACCTCGGCCATGTTTGAGTGTTTGATGCGCATGCTTTCGGCAATTCCAATAACCTGGCCGAAGCCAAACTCTCCGATAACGGCGATGAGGGTCAGATCATTAACATAATCCACATGGGAGCGTGCTTCCATTTCTTCGCGGGCAAAGATTGTTTTCTGGCAAAAAAAACGGGAAACAACATCTTTTGGTGGCAGGTTGTAATAATGTTCCTGGATGCGTCGTCCATCAACAGGCTTTGCCGGACGAATTGTTATGGGTTGATCGCCTATTTCAAGAGTCTCTTCAAGTTGAACCGGATAAACTCCCCTTGCCGCTTCTCCAAGGGTTCTTTTGGTGTCGATGTACCCCAGTTCTTTTGCCGTTTCAAAAAGCTCGTCACGAAAGTCAGGATGAGCAATGCTTATCATTGCCACAGCCCGTTCCTGAATGCTTTTTCCAAAAAGGTTGACGATACCATATTCTGTAACTGCGTATTGTACATCGCCTCTTGGCACCACGGTGACAGTATTGTCAAGGCCCGGGGTAATGTTAGAGATTTTTTTACCGTCCATCTCGGAAGTGGACAAGAGCATGATAATGGATTTACCTCCCGGGGATTTGCGTGCACCACGAACAAAATCGGAAATTCCAGAGATGCCCGCAAACCGTGTTGCTGCCGACGCCTCCGCCGAGACCTGGCCTGTCAGATCCATGGTTTTAGCAACATTCATGGAGATCATTTTATTGTGTTGACCTATAATAAAGGGATCGTTTACGTAGTCTGAAGGATGAAAGTCGACTGCGGCGTTGTCATCAAGGAATTCGTAGAGATTATGGCTCCCGGCAGCCATGGATGCCACCATTTTACTCTCGTTGAGCCCTTTGCACTTATTGTTAATGTTTCCCATGGCGTAGAGATGCATGATGTCATCGGTAAGAAACTGGGAATGGACTCCAAGGTCGTTTTTGGTGGATAGAGCCTGAACTGTCGCCTGAGACATGGCATCTAATCCGATCTGAAGGGTGGCTCCATCCTCAATATGTGCGGCGATGTGGCTGCCTATCTGTAGTGCCGCTTCGGAGAAGCTGGTGGCCGGCTGCACTGCCAGCAGTGGTTCCTCGTGCTCTACGATAAAGTCAATATCGTTTACGTGGATGAAGCTTTGTCCCATGACCCGCGGCATATTGGGGTTTATCTGCACTATGACCAGATCCGCAGAGCGTGCGGCAGCCATGGTCACATCAACCGCTATCCCCAGGCTCATCCAGCCGAAATCATCGACAGGGGAGGCCTGCACAAGGGCAACATGCAGAGGCATTTTTCTTGTGGTGAAGAGCATGGGGACGTCAGACATGTTCATCGGGGTTATGAAACGCTGTTGGCTGGATATGAGCCTGGAGTCTGTGGCACCAAGGTAAATTGACCTGATGTTCAGGTTGGTATCTCTGGTTTTATCGGCAATCGCTGTCAGGGATGTTGTTTCTCTTGTAAGGAGACGGACTATTTCCAGACCGCTGAAGTTGTTGGTACGTTCCGCCAGGGTTCGGGTCAGTATCTGCGGTTCCCCACAGCCGGAACCTATAAAAACACGTTGGCCGGATTTTATCTTATCTATTGCCTGAACGGGGGAAAGCAATTTTTTAAGGTAGGTATCTGCCCAATATTCGGTTTTTGACATGGTCAGCTGGCTCCTTTGCGGCAGTAGGTGTTGTGGTTGGTTTCTGGTTGTAGTTTTATCCCACGATGAGTTGGATCACAATATATTTTGTCTGTATTCAGTCGATGCCTCCCATCTGCACTGCTGCTGAACGCTTACGGATTCAGGTTGTTGTCAATAATTTGCTGGTTCCTGATGAAATTACTGAAACCCTCATCAAAATGGAGTATGCTGTCGAGCGGTTAGTGTTTTCCTGGAAAATGTTTTTTTACTTTTATTTTTCCTTGATGAGCACAGGTAAGTCAACAGGCAGTTGCTGTGCTGTTATGGTCGGCTGCTTTTTTATTAATGCTCAGGGGTCTGGAAACCCTTGCTCCATCTGTTTAGGACAAACCATATGAAGATTCACGAATATCAGGCGAAAGAACTCTTTCGAAAGTACAAGGTGCCAACGCTCGAAGGCGGTGTCGCTACAACTGTTGATGGTATTGTAGAGGCTGCCTTTCGACTCGGTTTGCCTGTTGCGGTAAAAGCACAAATTCACGCTGGTGGTCGTGGTAAGGGCGGCGGGGTGAAAATTGCAAGGACGAGCGAGGAAGTTCGTGCGGCAGCTGAGTCTATTCTGGGGATGACTCTTGTCACCAAGCAGACCGGCCCCGAGGGGCGTCTGGTCAAAACTGTTCTGGTAGAGCAGGGTGTGGCAATCAAAAAAGAACTTTATCTATCTATAATCCCGGACAGGGCTACTGCCACCATTGCTATTGTTGCCAGTCAGGATGGCGGTATGGATATTGAAGATGTGGCGGAGAAAACCCCGGAGCGCATCATTACCGTACATGTCAACCCTGCAACGGGAATTCAGGCGTACCATCTGCGGGAGGTTATGTTTGGTCTTGAGCTTGACAAGGCGGTAATGAAAGAGTTCGGGGCAGTTCTGAAAAATTTGTACAATCTTTTTGTTGATTACGACTGTTCCATGGTAGAGATCAATCCGCTTATCATCACGGAAGATGATAAAATCATTGCTCTTGATGCCAAGGTTGATATTGATTCAAACGCTCTTTTCAGACATCCTGATATCCTGGAAATGCATGATCCCAATGAAGATGATCCTGCCGAGGCCGAGGCTTCCAAATTTAATCTTAACTATATCAATCTTGATGGCAATGTCGGGAATATGGTTAACGGTGCAGGGCTTGCCATGGCAACCATGGATATCATTAAGCAGGCTGGTGCAGAACCAGCGAACTTTCTTGATGTTGGCGGCGGTGCCGATGCGGAGATGGTGGAGAACGGATTTCGAATTATCCTTGCTGATGACAAGGTAAAAGGTATTCTCATTAATATATTTGGCGGTATCCTTCGTTGCGATATTCTCGCTCAGGGTGTGGTGCAGGCGGCGAAGAAGGTCCAGCTTTCGGTGCCTGTTGTTGTTCGTATGGAAGGAACCAATGTTGAGGAAGGACGAAAAATACTTGCGGAGTCAGGTTTAAAGCTGATTAACGCTGCCGATCTTTCCGATGCAGCTAAAAAAGTTGCCGAGATAGTGGCGTAGTTTGAAACTGAAAAAGAATTTCAGGTCAAGATAGA
>PDWJ01003186.1_pt1 | contig 15993 bp, 12 predicted proteins | sample 1430881 | NCBI WGS metagenome assembly PDWJ01 (sample SAMN01162460, study PRJNA174530) | Oral metagenome, whole genome shotgun sequencing project. | biome: Marine environment; feature: Marine mammal; material: Swab sample of the gingival sulcus; isolation source: swab sample of gingival sulcus... | reverse complement strand
GGTCAATAGCCAGCTCGTGGCGCAGCTCGTTGAGGATTTCCTGATAGGAGCGGCCTTCTTCGCGCAGCCGCCGCTGCATGGTGCGGCTGGTCATGCCCAGTGCCTCGGCCAGATCATCCTTGCGGGGAGCGCCCTCGCGCATCAGAACGCGCAGCGTGCTCCTGACCTGAGAGGCGACAGGGGAGTGCCCGGACAGCTTGGCCAGGCGGCTGTTGGCAGTTTCCTGCAGGGAGGTGAATATGGTTTCGTCGGCCTGTATCAGTGGCAGTTGCATGGTGCTGGCAGAGAGCAGCAGGCCGGTTTCCTCCTGATCAAACAGTACGGGACAGCCAAAGATCTGGTCGTACTCTGGCAGCAGCGCGCGGTTTTTTGGCGGGCTGTGCTCCAGGCGCACCTCCAGCGGCGATTCATTGGTGCCAGTTATCCAGCGCGCAAAGATAGTCCACGAGGCCATGACGTTTTCGATCACATGGCGGCGCACCAGCGGGTTGCTCATATTGCAGTCCCAGCGGGCAAAGAATTGCTCGCCGCGCGCAATCACCTTGGTCACACCCATATCGCCAACCAGCTTTTCATACTCGGGTGTGCGCTCCAGCGCCTCGCCGAGATTTTTTGAGTTCATGGCCATATAGCCATAAATACTGTAGGTGATCGGTTGCACATGCTCGGCAGTTTTCAGACCAAACAGGGGGTCGGCGGTAGCGCGAATCAGGGCTTCGAGGGCGCTTTGGAATACAAGGCCATCAAGGCGCGCGGTATTGTCTTGCAGCAGCGCCTCGTCCAGGGAAAACTGTTCGAGTATGGGTTGAATATCCGTGCCCAGCGCCTCGGCGCATTTCAAGTATTGTTGCAGGGCGGGGACGGAAGCGAAGCCTTGTTCTATTGTAGTCATAGGAATGTGATTTTTTATGCCGTCTGGCGCAATAAGAGAGTCTTTATGACTTATTAAGCTACTGACAAAAATAATGCAAGTATTATGATGGCTTTGCACTAATGAGTGCCGGTTAAGCAAGTGCTGAACAAGCTCGTTTTTAGACTATCCGCATAGACCAAGTGACGGGTTTTGCTGAATGCGGATAGTCCAGAAATGGCTGGTTTACAGCTTGCTTGAGCCGGGCACATGATAAACAAACAGAGAAAACCAAGGGGATACTATGCGTCGTTGGAACGGTTGGGGTGATGAAAGCAATATGATGGCATTGCCGCCATCAGCTTATGATATGTTAAATACACTGGTCGGGCCTGCACAGCCACTGCCGGATGCTGACTTGGCCTCAGTGCTTGCGCAGGTGCCGCCGAGTCGCGTGCAGCCCCATGCACTGCTGGATTTACAGCCCGAAACGCGCGTGCGCCACGCTCGCGGGCAGAGCCTGCCCGACTGGTTGGCGATGCGCAGTGGCGAGTTTGGCTATTTCCCCGATGCGGTTGCCTTTCCGCAAACCTCCGAGCAGGTGCAGGAGCTGCTCCAGCTCGCCCAAAGCCTGGACGCGATTGTGATTCCCTATGGTGGCGGCACTTCCGTGGTCGGTCATATTACCCCGCGTGAATCGGCCAAGCCAATTATTACCGTATCGCTGGCGCATATGAACAAGCTGCTCGACCTCGATACAGAGAGCCAGATTGCCACCTTTGGCGCCGGCACCAATGGCCCCGAGCTGGAGGCACAGCTACAGGCCAAGGGCTATGTGCTGGGGCACTTCCCGCAATCCTGGGAGCTGTCTACAGTCGGCGGCTGGGTGGTGACGCGCTCCAGCGGTCAGCAGTCCTTGCGCTATGGCCGGATTGAGCAGATGTTTGCCGGTGGGCGCATTGAAACCCTCAAGGGCACACTGGAGATTCCCACCATTCCCGCCTCCTCGGCGGGGCCGGATTTGCGCGAGATGATTATGGGCTCGGAAGGTCGCATGGGCATTATCACCGAGGTGAAAGTGCGCGTGACCCCGCTGCCGGAGCAGCAGAGCTTCCACACCGTGTTCTTCCCCAACTGGGACAAGGCGCGCCAAGCGGTGCAGGAACTGGTACAGACCAAGGTGCCCTTGTCCATGTTGCGGGTCAGCAATGCCCGTGAGACCTACACCGGCATGCGCTTGTCGGTGGACGAGAAAACCGTCAACAGGCTGGACAAGGTGCTGGCGCTGCGCGGTGCGGGCGAGGAGAAAAACATGGTGACTTTTGGTCTCACCGGCACCCGCGCTCAGGTCAAGGCCTACAAAAAGCAGGCCATGCGCATTTTCAAGTCGCACGGTGTGGTCAGGCTGCTGGACAAGATGCTCGGCAACAAGTGGGAGCATGGCCGCTTCCGCTTCCCCTATCTGCGCCACCCGCTGTGGGAAATGGGCTATGCGGTGGATACCTTTGAAACCGCAGTGGACTGGTCAAGGCTGTCCGACTATGTGAATGATGCCGAAAGCGCCGTGCGCGAGGCGCTGGCCGACGAGGGTGAGAAGATTCATGTCTTTACCCACTTGTCGCACCTGTACCCGCAAGGCTCCAGTGCCTACACCACCTATATTTTCCGCTGCGCCGACAGCTATGAGGGCACCCTGGCGCGCTGGCAGAAAATCAAGCAGGCGGCGAGTGCGGCGATTGTCAGAAATGGCGGCACGATTTCTCACCAGCACGGCGTGGGTCGCGATCACGCCCAATACCTGCCGGCAGAGAAGGGCGAGCTGGGCATGAGTGCAATTCGCAATATGGTGACGCACCTGGATCCCGAGGGGCGCATTAACCCCGGCATACTGCTGGAAGACTAAGGTATTAACGTGATAAAAACCTGGCAAAAAGGCTGGCGCGAGGCGCTGTGGGCTGACCTGAAAGCGGGCAGCACAGATTGGGACATGATTATAATTGGCGGCGGCATTACCGGCGCGGGCGTGCTGCGCGAGGCGGCGCGGCTCGGCTTGAAAGTGTTGCTGGTGGAGCAGCGCGACTTTGCCTGGGGCACTTCCAGCCGCTCGTCAAAAATGGTGCACGGCGGCCTGCGCTACCTGACCCAGGGCGATATCAAGCTGACCCACGAGGCCGTCGTCGAGCGTCAGCAGATGCTCAATGAAGCGCCCGGTCTGGTTGAACCGATGAAGTATATCTACCCCTTCCGCAAGGGCAGCTTTCCGGGGCGTTTTGCCTTTAATCTGGTCTTGCGGGTGTATGACTGGTTTGCCGGGCGCCGCGACTATCGCTATTTTGACAAGCGGGCGATTGAATACTTTCTGCCCGGTATTCGCGATGCCGGTTTGTACGGCGGCACACAGTACACCGATGCCGTGACCGATGACGCCCGCCTGGTAATGCGGGTCTTGCAGGAAGCCCGGGGCGAGGGCGGGATTGCCGCCAACTATATCAAGGTCGAGGCGCTGATTCGCGAGCAGGGCAGGGTAGTCGGCTTGAAGCTGCAGGATGTCGCCAGCGGCGAGTGCTGCGAGGTGCGCGCCAAGGTGCTGGTCAGCGCCACCGGTGCCTGGGCGGATCGCCTGCGCGGTGAGCTGATTGATGAACGACGCGTGCGCCCCCTGCGCGGCAGCCATCTCGTCGTGCCCTCGTGGCGCTTGCCGGTGCACCAGGCGCTGGCCTATCAGCACCCGGATGATGGTCGCTTTACCTTTGTCTACCCCTGGGAAGGGGTGACCGTGATTGGCACCACGGATCTCGACCACCGCGAAAATCTCGATGTTGAAGCGGGTATCAGTGCTGAGGAGGTCGATTATATTCTGTCCGGTGCGAATCACCAGTTCCCCGCTGCCGGGCTGACGCGCGAGGATATTCTGACCACCTGGTCCGGGGTGCGGCCGATTGTTGGCAAGGCGGGGGTTGCCCCGCTGAAAATGAAGCCCTCGGATGCGCGCCGCGATCACGTCGTGTGGAGCGATCAGGGCTTGATTACCGTCACCGGCGGCAAGCTGACGACCTTCCGCGCGATTGCCATGGATGTGCTCACAGCGGCGGCACCGCTGTTGCCGCTGGGCAAAATTAAAGATACCCGGGCGCGTGTATTTGCCCCAGTGAGCAAAAAATTGACCGGCATCCACCTCGGGTCTGCACAGCAGCGGCGCTTGACCGGATTTTATGGCAGCGCCGCACAGGCGCTGCTGGACTATGCGCACCCCGAGGATTTGAGCTATATCCCCGGCAGCCTCAACCTGTGGGCCGAGCTGCGCTGGGCGGCGGCACAGGAGGCGGTGCAGCACCTGGATGACTTGCTGCTGCGCCGCACGCGGTTGGGCTTTTTACTGCCCGAAGGCGGGCTGCAACAGCGCGAGCGCATCCAGCAGATTGTCCAGCAGGAGCTGGGCTGGGATGAGGCGCGCTGGGGCGAGGAGTTGCAGCGCTATCAGGGGATTTGGCGCAGCAAGTACAGCGTGCCGGTGGCCGGATAAGCGCCGTGGCAGAGGCAAAGCATATACTGGCGATTGATAACGGCTCACAGAGTGTCAGGGCGCTGATTTTTGACCTGCAAGGGCAGCTGCTATTTAAAAGCAAGATAGATATCGAGGCCTACTTCTCTGACCAGCCCGGCTGGGCAGAGCAGCAGCCCGAATACTACTGGGAGCAGGTCGGTGCGGCCTGTCAGGCGCTCTGGCAGCAGGGCGCGAATCCCGCCGATATCGCCGGACTGTCGGTGACCACCCAGCGCGGCACGATGGTCTTTCTCGATGCGCAGGGGCGCTCGCTGCGCCCGGCGATTACCTGGATGGATCACCGCCAGGCCAGTGAGCTGACGGCCATGCCCCGGCACTGGCAAGTGCTGATTGGTCTCTCTGGCAAGGCCTCGTTGCTGGAGCACGCGCGCCGCCAGGCGGCCTCCAACTGGGTGGCGCAGCACCAGCCCGCTATCTGGGCGGAGACCGCGCACTACTTGCAGCTGTCGGGCTACCTCAATTATATGCTGACCGGCGAATACAAGGACTCCGTGGGCAGTCAGGTCGGCTATATCCCGTTTGACTATCGTCGCCGCGACTGGGCGGCGGCGTACTCCTGGCACTGGCACGCCTACGCGATTCGCCGCGCACAGCTGCCGACCCTGGTGCAGCCGGGCGAGCCGGTGGGGCAGTTGCAAGCGGCCGCCGCCGAGCACCTCGGCCTGCCTGTCGGTTTGCCGGTGATGGCCGCCGGTGCGGACAAGGCCTGCGAGCTAGTCGGCTCGGGGCTGGTGGCCGATAATGTTGCCTGCCTGTCCTATGGCACGCGCGCGACCATCAACACCCACACGCGCAAGTATTTTGAACCCGTGCGCCTGATGCCCGCCTATCCCGCTGCGCTGCCCGGCATGTATATGACCGAGGTGGCCGTGCCGCGCGGCTTCTGGATGGTCAGCTGGTTCAAAAAAGAATTTGGCCAGCACGAGCAGCGCCTGGCCGAGCAGCAGCAGGTCGCGCCGGAGAGCCTGTTTGACGATTTGGTCAACCAGGTGCCGCCCGGCTCGCAGGGCTTGATGTTGCAGCCCTACTGGGGGCGCGACATTGCCCCGGGGCCGGAGGCCAAGGGCGCGATTATCGGCTTTGGCGAGGTGCACACCCGCGCGCATATGTACCGCTCCATACTGGAAGGGCTGGCCTACGCTCTGCGCGAGGGTCGGGAGGCAATAGAGCGGCGCGGTCGGCACAAAATTACCCGTTTGCGGGTCTCCGGCGGCGGCTCGCAATCCTGCGCCGCCATGCAGATTACCGCCGATGTCTTCGGCCTGCCCGCCGAGCGCCCCCACACCTTTGAAACCTCCGGGCTGGGCGCGGCGATTATCACCGCCGTCGGCCTGGGGCTGCATAAAGATGTCTACACGGCGATGAGCGCGATGACCCGCGAGGGCGATGTGTTCTACCCCAATCCCGAGGCCAGCCAGGTCTACGATGCCCTGTACAAGGAAGTCTACCAGGGTATGTATCAGCGCATGGCACCGATGTACAAGGCGATTCGCCGCATCACCGGCTATCCTGAATAGGCCGTCTCAGAGACTATCCGCATAGCGTAAAATCCCTTGCTTGGAGAAGTTCTGATTAAGCTCCCTCTCCCTCAGGGAGAGGGTTCAGCTTTCTCCATCACTCTGCTGCTCAGTTGCGGGCAGTTCTTCCAGGGTTGCAATCGCCTTGCGCAGGCGCTCGGCCTCCAGCAGTGCCTGGCCGGATTCCGTTACCTGGCCGGCATCCATTAGCTGCTGTACCTTGTGAATTTGCCGGTCGAACTGGCGTTGCAGCTTGCGGATTTTAAAGTGTTGCTCGAGTTTGGGGAAAAGTTTCATGGGTCGATTGCAGCGCTGAGGAGAAGCTTGCGAGTGCAAAGCACTCGAAGAAAACTCGCTAACCTTATATGATGTCGGCCATAAAAACTATCCACGGGGTGAAAATGAAACAGTTAAACAATCGTGTCGCCATGGTTACGGGCGCATCGGAAGGTATTGGTCGCGGAATTGCCGGGGCGCTGGCCAAAGCGGGGGTGAAGGTCGCCATTGTCGCGCGCTCGCAGGAAAAGCTGGAAGTGACCGCGCGCGAGCTGAGCGGTGAGGTCTACCCCTTTGCTGCCGACCTGATGGATGCTGAGGCGGTGCGCAGCGTGACCCGGCAGATTGCCGATAAGCTGGGGCCGATTGATATTCTGGTCAACAATGTCGGTGGTGGCACTTTCAAGCCCTTGGACATGCAGAGCGCCCGGGAGGCCGACCTGCCGGTGCAGTTGCCGCTGGCGGCGGCGGTGGCGGCTTGTCACGCGGTGATTCCGGGCATGCTGGAGCGCAAGCGCGGGCATATTGTCAACCTGACCAGCCCGGCGGGCTATGTGCCGTTTCCGTATATGATGCCCTATGTCGCGGCGCGCCACGCCATGGTCGGGCTGTCGCTGGCGCTGCACGAGGAGCTGGCCGAGCACGGGGTCGGCGCTACCCTGTTTTGCCCGGCGCAGGTCAATACCGGCTATTTTGACCGCAATGATGCCGACATGGGCTGGTATCCGCGCGTCTCAAAAGTTTTCCCCGTGCTGGAGCCGGAGCAGGTCGGCGAGCAGGTGGTGAAGGCGATTCAGGCCAATAAGCGCGAAGTAATTTACCCGTGGAGCCTGTGGGCCTTTTTGCGCTTCTACCAAAAGCTGCCCAGATTGTCGGTGCTGTTTTTAAAGCTCTTTGGTCTGTGGAAGCCCTCGGCAACGCGCGGGTGAGCGGGCAACTGCCACTGGGGCGGCAGGTCAGCTATCCGCAGCACTATGATGCCACTGTGCTGTGCGCGATTCCCCGCCAGCAGGGGCGCGAGCCGATCGGCATCGAGGATACGCAGCTGCCCTTTACCGGCGAGGATATCTGGACGGCCTATGAAGTCTCCTGGCTGAATGCGCACGGCAAGCCCGAGGTCGCGATTGGCGAGCTGCGCGTGCCGTGCACAACGCCGAATCTGGTTGAGTCGAAATCCCTCAAGCTGTACTTGAACTCCTGTAATCAAACCCGCTTTGCCTCGCCCGCGCAGCTGGCGCAGCAGGTGGCCGCTGATGTCGCCGCCACCGTGGGCGGCGAGGTGCGCTTTACCCTGCAAGCCGTGACCGCCTACGAGCAGCAAAGCCTGGCGGCACTGCCGGGGCAGTGCATTGATGGGCAGGATATCCGTATTGATAGCTTTGCCGCGCCGAATGCGGATAGCCTGCGTGCAGACCCCGCGCGCCGGGTTGAGGAAACCCTGCACAGCCACCTGCTCAAGAGCAACTGCCGCATCACCGCCCAGCCCGATTGGGCCTCGCTGATGATTCGCTACACCGGTCAGGCCATCGACCACGAGGCGCTGCTGCGCTATCTGATCAGCTTCCGCCAGCATGACGAGTTTCACGAGCCCTGTGTGGAGAAAATCTACACCGACATTCTGCGCCAGTGCCAGCCCGAGCAGCTCACTGTCTACGCCCGCTACACCCGCCGTGGCGGGCTGGACATCAACCCCTTTCGCAGCAACTTTGAAGCGCCACCTGAGCACAACCAGCGCCTGCCCCGGCAGTAGTGGGCAAGGCCGCTGTACGTTTTAAAACGCTCGAAATGCCGATTTATTCTCTGTATACTCAAGCGCTATGAAAAGCACTTTGAAAGCCAACGCAGTCACTTGTTCGCAAGCCTGAGCGCGTTGGTTTTTTTGTGTCCGGGGGGCTGAGACACAGGTCATTTTCAGACTATCCGCATTCGGCAAACGCTACTATTTGCGCATTGCAGGAGCACAATGCGGACGACCACCAAGGCCGCGAGTGCTCCATGCACTCTTGCGGCATTTCCCACGTCCTTGTGGGTCAGATGGTGGAAGTTTGCGCATTGCAGGAGCACAATGCGGATAGTCTAAAAATGGTCTGTGCGGCGACTCCCACAAAAATCTTTTGCGCAGTGCAAGCTGCTGTGCAAAGCTCACAAATAATAACAGCAGAGGATTATCATGGCTTACCAAAAAATCCAAATACCAACCGAGGGTGAAAAAATCACCAGCAATGCGGATGGCTCCCTGAACGTTCCCGATCAACCGATTATTCCCTTTATTGAAGGTGACGGCATTGGCATTGATGTCACGCCGCCGATGCAGGCCGTGGTCAATGCGGCGGTTCGCCACGTCTATGGCGAGCAGCGCAAGATTCACTGGATGGAGGTCTATGCCGGCGAGAAGGCGCTGGAAGTCTATGGCGACAACCAGTGGCTGCCCGAGGAAACCCTGGCGGCGATGAATGACTTTGTTGTCTCCATCAAAGGCCCGCTGACCACGCCGGTGGGCGGCGGCATGCGCTCCCTGAATGTGGCGATTCGGCAGAAAATGGACTTGTACGCCTGCGTCCGCCCGATTCGCTATTTCCCCGGCACGGCAACGCCGGTGCGCGACAGTAATCACACCGATATGGTGATATTTCGCGAAAACACCGAGGATATCTACGCCGGGATTGAGTGGGAAGCGGGCAGCCCCGAGGTGCAAAAGGTCATGGACTTTTTGCTCCAGGAAATGGGGGTTAAAAATGTCCGCTTTGAGAAAGACTGCGGCCTGGGCGTCAAGCCCGTATCCCGCGAGGGCTCGACCCGCCTGATTCGCCAGGCCATCCAGTACGCGATAGACAATGACCGCGACTCGGTAACCCTGGTGCACAAGGGCAATATCATGAAGTTCACCGAAGGCGCCTTCCGCAACTACGGTTACGAGCTGGCCAAGGCCGAGTTTGGCGCCGTGGAGCTGAACGGCGGCCCGTGGTGCACCATCAAAAACCCCAAAACCGGCAAGGACATCCTGATCAAGGACTGCATTGCCGATAACTTCCTGCAACAGATTTTGCTCAACCCCAACGAGTTCTCGGTAATTGCCACCTTGAATCTGAACGGCGACTACATCTCCGATGCGCTGGCCGCGCAGGTCGGTGGCATCGGCATTGCTCCCGGTGCCAATATCGCCAATAGCGTCGCCGTGTTTGAAGCCACTCACGGCACAGCGCCGAAGTATGCGGGCAAGGATCGGGTCAACCCCGGTTCATTGATTCTGTCGGCAGAAATGATGCTGCGCTATATGGGCTGGACAGCCGCCGCCGATGCCGTGCTCGAAGGTGTGGCCGGGGCGATTGCCGATGGCCAGGTGACCTACGACCTGGCGCGCGCCCGCGCCGCGATTACCAAGGGCACTTGCCTGGCACCCGGTGAGCGCGATGTGAAGAAAATCGCCGAAGAAGTCGCGCGCCTGATTCCCGGCGCACGCCTGGTCAGCTGCTCGGGCTTTGGCGAGGCGATTATCGCCCATATGAAGTAAAACCCCGCGCAAGCTGCGCCCGCCCCGTCTGTTAACAGCACTGTTCAGGCGGGGCGTTTTTTTGCCCTGACGAAAAATCCGCATTAGCGGTAGAATAGTCTGGCACTATCCGCATAGCGCGAGCGCCTGGTGTTCTCATGCGGACGTGGCGGGTTTGCGCATTGCAGGAGCAAATGCGGACATGCCACATGGTCGCGGGTGCTCCTGCACCCTTGCGACATTCCCCACATCTGACCCACAGGGATGTGGGGAATGTCGCAAGGATGAAGGGAACATTCGCGACCCTGTGGGTCAGACGTGGCTAGTTTGCGCATTGCAGGAGCAAATGCGGACAAGCTACACGGACGTAGCGGGTTTCCGCATTGCAGGAGCAAATGCGGACAAGCCACACGGACGTGGCGGGTTTCCGCATTGCAGGAGCAAATACGGATAGTCCAAAATGGGCTTCAGTTGGACTTATTCAAAGCTTCAAACAGACAGGTGTTTTTTACATGAGCAGTAACAATCCACTCTTTGACCACGACGATGACCTCGATGTGCAGGAGGCGCGGCCGAAGCTGAAAAAGCCGCCAATGTACCAAGTGGTGCTGTTAAATGACGACTACACGCCAATGGACTTTGTCGTCGAAATTCTTGAGCGGTTTTTTAATCTCGACCGCGAGGCGGCCACTAAAATCATGCTGAGCGTACATACGGCGGGCAAGGGCATTTGCGGCGTGTACTCGCGGGATATTGCCGAAACCAAAGTGGCGCAAGTCAACGATTACGCGCGCCAGCACCAGCACCCCTTGCTGTGTACGCTGGAAAGACTGGATGCATAGCGGGCAATCAGACCCCCAGCGGGGATGCGTGAGGATAAGCGAGGATAAATCATGCTGAGTAACGATTTGGAAAACACCCTGAACGCCGCCTTTCAAGGCGCGAGCGAAATGCGCCACGAGTTTATGACCGTGGAGCACTTGCTGCTGGCGCTGCTGGACAATGGCACGGCGGCGAATGTACTGCGCTCGGTCTCCTGCGATATAGAAAAACTGCGCAGCAGCCTGCAAAGCTATCTACGCGAGAACACCCCACTGCTGGCCGAGGATGACCATCGCGAAACCCAGCCCACGTTGGGCTTTCAGCGCGTGCTGCAACGGGCGATATTCCATGTGCAGTCCGCCGGGCATGAGGAGGTGACGGGTGCCAATGTACTGGTGGCGATTTTTGGTGAGCAGGAATCACAGGCGGTGTATCTGCTGGGCGAGCAGGATATTTCCCGCCTGGATGTGGTGAACTATATCTCCCACGGCATCACCGATAGCGGGGTCGAGTTTCAATTTGACGATGAGCTGGATGCGGAGGTGGGCGCACAAGCGACTGGCAACCCGCTGGAGAGCTATGCGGATAACCTCAATCTGCGCGCCGAGCAGGGGCGGATTGACCCGCTGATTGGCCGCGAGGCGGAAATAGAGCGCACGGTGCAGATACTGTGTCGGCGGCGCAAAAACAACCCGCTGCTGGTCGGTGAGGCGGGGGTCGGCAAAACTGCGATTGCCGAGGGGCTGGCCAAGCGCATAGTCGATGGCGACGTCCCCGAGATATTGCGCCACACAACCATTTACGCCCTGGATCTGGGCGCACTGGTCGCTGGTACCAAGTATCGCGGTGACTTTGAAAAGCGCCTGAAAGCGGTGCTGGCAGAATTTAAAAAACACGCCGATGCGGTGATGTTTATTGATGAAATTCACACCATTATCGGCGCCGGTTCCGCCTCGGGCGGGGTGATGGATGCCTCAAACCTGCTCAAGCCGGCACTGGGTTCGGGCGAGCTGAAATGTATTGGCTCCACCACCTATCAGGAATTTCGCGGCATTTTTGAAAAGGATCGGGCACTGACCCGGCGCTTTCAGAAAATCGACATCCACGAGCCGACAGTGGCGGAAACCTTTGAGATTCTCAAGGGGCTGGCCGGGCGCTTTGAAGCGCACCACGATGTCCACTACACCCACAGCGCCCTGCGCGCGGCGGCAGAGCTGGCGGAGCGGCATATCAACGACCGCTTTCTGCCCGACAAGGCGATTGATGTGATTGACGAGGCGGGCGCGCGCCGCCGCCTGAAAAACATCGCCAACAAAAACATCACCCTGCACGATATTGAAGACACCGTGGCGAAAATCGCCCGCGTGCCACCCAAGCAGGTCTCCTCCACAGACAAGGACCTGCTGCGCCGCCTGGAAGATAATCTCAAGCGGGTGGTCTACGGTCAGGACGAGGCGATAGACGAGCTGGCCACAGCAATCAAACTGGCGCGCTCGGGGCTGCGCGAGGGCGAGAAGCCGATTGGCTCGTTTTTGTTTGCCGGTCCCACCGGGGTGGGCAAGACCGAAGTCACCCGGCAACTGGCGCTGGCGCTGGGGATTGAGCTGTTGCGCTTTGATATGTCCGAATATATGGAGCGCCACACCGTGTCGCGCCTGATTGGTGCGCCGCCGGGCTATGTCGGCCACGACCAGGGCGGCCTGCTGACCGATGCGGTCACCAAATCACCGCACTGCGTACTGCTGCTGGACGAGATTGAAAAAGCCCACCCCGATGTATTTAACCTGCTCTTGCAGGTGATGGATCACGGCACCTTGACCGACAACAACGGGCGCAAGGCCAACTTCCGCAATGTGATTCTGGTGATGACCACCAACGCCGGTGCGGAGCGCCTGAGCCGCACCAGCATGGGCTTTACCGCACAAGACCACAGCACCGACGGCATGGACTCGATCAACAAACTGTTTGCCCCCGAGTTCAGAAACCGCCTTGACAGTATTGTCCAGTTCAAGTCGCTGGGCAGGCAAGTGGTTGCCAGCGTGGTGGACAAGTTTATTATCCAGCTGGAAGCGCAACTGGACGCCCAGCGCGTCAGCTTGCAGGTGGACGAGAAAGCGCGCAGCTGGCTGGCCGAAAAGGGCTACGACGAGAAGATGGGCGCGCGGCCAATGGCCAGAGCCATTCAGGACTGGGTCAAAAAGCCCCTCGCCAACGAACTGCTGTTTGGCAAACTGACCAAGGGCGGGGCGGTTAAGCTCACGGTAGAGGCAGGCGAATTACACTTTGAGTTCAGCCCGAGCAGAAGCCGGGAGCGCCAGGCACAGGGCAGCTAAACCCCGGCTGCGGGACTATCCGCATTGCCTCCCTGTTATGCGGAAACTAGCTACGTCCCTGTAGCATGTCCGCATAAGTCTCCCTGTTATGCGGATAGTCTAAAAAACCACTTAGCCGAGGACTTCCTCAAGGAAGCTCTGAATAAGTCTGAGTGGAATTTTCACTGAGGCAGAATTCACTAATTCAAGGCGGAAAACGCAGGGATTAGCCAGCTACTTCCAAGTTTTCCAACGCAGAAGTAGCGAATTATGACCAGCGAAAAACTGCTCACGACTTGTTCAGAGCTTCCTCAAGTACCCCATTGCTCAAGCGCATCACGGTATCCATACGCTGCGCCAGTGCTTCGTCGTGGGTGACGATAATAAAGCTGGTTTGCAGCTCTTGTTGCAGCTGGAGCAGCAGCTCGAACACTTGGTCGGCATTGCTGGCGTCGAGGTTGCCGGTGGGTTCGTCGGCGAGTACGCAGCTGGGGCGGGTGACCAGGGCGCGGGCGATTGCGGCGCGTTGGCGCTCGCCGCCGGACAGTTCGCCCGGCTTGTGCGCAAGGCGTTCGCCCAGGCCGACCTGGTGCAGCAGCCGGGCGGCGGCCTCGCGCGCCTTGGCCGGGGCGTCGCCGCGAATCAGCAGTGGCATGGCGACATTTTCCAGCGCGCTAAACTCGGCCAGCAGGTGGTGGAACTGGTAGACAAAGCCGAGGTGGCGATTGCGCAGCTGGCCGCTTTTGACCGCATTGAGCTGGTGGATTGCCTGCCCCATCACTGTGACGTCACCGGCGCTGGGTGAGTCCAGCCCGCCGAGGATTTGCAGCAGGGTCGATTTACCCGAGCCGGAAGCGCCGATAATCGCCAGGCTTTGCCCGGCGTCCAGGCGCAGGTCAACCCCTTTGAGCACCGAGGTTTCGACCCCGTCCTGGTAGCTTTTGTAGAGCTGTTGGCAGTGGATGATATTACTCATAGCGCAGCGCCTCCGCAGGTTGTACCTTGGCGGCGCGGCGGGCGGGGTACAGGGTTGCCAGCACCGAGACGACAAAGGCAAAGCCGCCAGCGGTCAAGACATTTTGCCAGCGCAGCTCAGAGGGCAGGTCGCTGATATAGTAGACATCCGGGGCGAGAAATTTAAAGCCAAAGGTGCTCTCGACCAGGGCGATGGCCTCGCCGATATAGGCGCCGGAGATGGCGCCTGCGAGCATGCCGATTAACGTGCCCATAACGCCGACCATGGTTCCCTGCACCATAAACACTAACATAATGCTGCGCGGCGAGGCGCCGAGGGTGCGCAAAATGGCAATATCCGCCTGTTTGTCGGTGACGACCATAATCAGGGTCGAGATGATGTTGAAGGCGGCCACGGCGACAATCAGGGTGAGGATAATAAACATCACCATGCGCTCGGTTTTGATGGCGCTGAAGAAGTTGGCGTGGCGGCGCGTCCAGTCGCTAACCCAGTAGCTGTCATCCAGGGTGCTGGCGACGTCCTCGGCAATTTTATGCGCCTGGAACATGTCGGTCAGCTTGAGGCGGATGCCGGTGACGCTGCCCTTGGGCAGGCGGAACAGTTTGCCGGCATCCTCGGCGTGCATAAACACCAGGGCGCTGTCGTATTCGTGCATGCCCAGCTCAAAAATGCCGCTGACGGTAAAGGTTTTCAGGCGCGGCATAAAGCCTGCGGCGGTGACGTTGGTTTGCGGGGTGATAATGGTGACCTTGTCGCCGAGGCGCAGGCGCAGGCTGTAGGCCAGCTCTTTGCCGAGCACTATATTCCACGCCCCGCCCTGTAGCGAATCCAGCCGCCCCGCCTGGATTTTTTCCTCAATATCGGCGACATCGCGCTCATACTGGGGCAGGATGCCACGGGCAATCGCGCCGCTGACCTGGCCGCCGCTGCTCAACATCAGCTGTCCCTCCACATAGGGTGCAGCACCGGTAACATCGTCATGTTGTTTGGCCTGTTCCAGCACGCTGCCCCAGTGCGGCAGGGCGCCGCTGTAATCGCTGATGGTGGCGTGTGAGGCCATGCCGAGAATGCGGTTGCGCAGCTCCGATTCAAAACCGTTCATTACCGAGATAATCGTAATCAGCGCCCACACGCCAATGGCGATGCCGAGAATCGAAATCAGGGAGATAAACGAGATAAAGTGATTTCTGCGCCTGGCGCGGGTGTAGCGCAGGCCGATAAATAATTCGTAAGGCTGAAACATGGCGCGGATTAAACCATAAATGGGCTCGCCTTAGCCAATAAAATGGGCGGGGCAGGGCGCTTGGCGCTGAAAATGTGCGCAAAACTTGCTACTCGGAGATTTTTGGCGATAATACGCGCCTGCACAGCAAAGCTGTGCGCTATGCGGATAGGCTGCCAGCAGCTGCCTGACGCAGACTATTTTTATAACTACTGGATTCTCTGAATGGCAAAAGAAGACGTAATTGAGCTGAACGGCACGGTGATTGATACCCTGCCCAATACAATGTTTCGCGTAGAACTGGAAAACGGTCACGTTGTCACAGCTCACATCTCTGGCAAAATGCGCAAGCACTACATCCGCATTCTGACCGGTGACAAAGTAATGGTTGAGATGACGCCCTATGACTTGAACAAGGGTCGCATTACCTATCGCAGCAAATAACCGCTGCTGCATACCTTACAGGCGGCACTCTGGCTGCCTGTGCAAGCTTGCCTTGCGCTTTCCCCTGCATAGTGTTAAATCTGTTGTCGCCCGGTAAAACTTGGAGGCGGTATGCCCAATGATGTAACACTGAATGCCGCGTTGATTGACCACTTAAAGCCAGTCTCCCTGCATTTCTCAAACCCTCGATCCATTGCGCTCAGCGATGTGGCCGCCAGGGAAGAGGCGGTTACTCAGTTTCGCTATCGTATTTTAAGAAATCCCAAAAATATCAAGCACCACATGCAGTATATTGCCTACCTGCTGGACGGTGCGGCGAGTGATGCTGAAAAGCTGTACGGCGCACTGGTCGATTTGTTTTACACCCTTGGCTCTGCGGGTACTGCGCTTAAGATTCGCCTGTTTAAAGCCTGCCGCCAGCAGTTAAGCGATAGCGATGTTGACGCCATCAGAGCGCTGATTAAAGCGCCGCAGACGATTGGGCAGAACGTCAGGGCCTGTCGGGAAATGTTGATTTAT
>PDWJ01004631.1_pt1 | contig 16006 bp, 8 predicted proteins | sample 1430881 | NCBI WGS metagenome assembly PDWJ01 (sample SAMN01162460, study PRJNA174530) | Oral metagenome, whole genome shotgun sequencing project. | biome: Marine environment; feature: Marine mammal; material: Swab sample of the gingival sulcus; isolation source: swab sample of gingival sulcus... | reverse complement strand
CAGGAAGTATGTTTAAAACAAAGCTTTTGGTAATAGTATTGGCACAAGGAGATAAAGGAGCAGCAGAGAGTGTCAGCGTAACGCTTTCATTTGCTTTATCTGCTGCTGAAATATTATAAACAGCATCTACTTGATTGCCGTTAATAAATGTTCCTCCACTTGAAGAACTCCAACTTACAGAAGCGTAATTCTTTACTTCAATTTCAGAAGCAGGAATAGTAAAAATACTTTCATTACGACAAACTTCTTTATTTCCACCTAAATTCACTATGGGATTGGGAATTAAAGAAACTGTTACATCATCAAAAACCTCACAAGGAGCATTCCCCATTGCTTTTAATCGTAATGTAACATATCCCCGGGCAATATCTTTTGTCCCTGGAGTGTAGGTTGCATTTAACGATGTAGGATTACTTAATGTACCATCGTTATCAGCATCTATTGCTTCCCACAGATTAGTACTACTGTCCGAATTACCACTTAAATGAATATCTTCACCAATACAAATTTTGCTATCTGCACCAGCATTAACAACAGGTTTTTTGACAACATTTAAACTTATTGTTTTACTTGTTGCTGCACAATCATATAATCCTTTGGCAGTTAAAGTAAGCTGTACCGTGCCAAACACATCAGCAGCAGGCGTAAATGTTGTAGTCAAACTATTGTTAGGAATAAATGTACCTGCTTTATTGGCTGTCCATTTTAAAGAATTATAATTCGATGCACCAATATTAGCAGCTGTTATACTAATATTTGTACCCTGACAGATATTTGCCAATGGCGATTTCACTGTAATGTTTGGTGCCGCTTGCAGCGATATTACTTTAGTTGAGGTAACTTGTCCGCAAGGAGCATTACCATATGCAGTAAGAGTCAGAATTACCTCATCTTTTGTTTTATCAGTTACACCAAAAGTATAGGTGGGATTCAGTGCATTAACATTTGAAAAACTTCCATCTCCGTCAGTAGTCCATTTTATTGAACTATATTCAGCAGCCGAAGCATCGGTAATTTTATAGGTCGCATTGTTTACACAAATATGTGCATCTGTTCCGGCATCAACAGTGGGTTTAGCAATAACTTTAAAATTTTTTGTAATACTGTTTTTACAACCATATTTCGACACAACAGAAAGTTTTGTTTTATTATCCCCCACATAAACATAATTTTGAGTAACTGTTTTTCCCGTTTTTATAATGGTATTATTATCCAATTCCCATTTATAAGTTGCCATATTATCCGGTTCTCCCACATAAGTCATCAATTCGTTTTGACAAACATCAGGCTGGTCAAAATCTACTGCCGGTATCGGATGAATGGTAAACGTCACCTCTTTTTCCTGGGACCAGCCACATTTATTAAGAGCTTTTAGTTTAACGCTGCATGCCCCTGCTTTGGTAAAAGTAATTGCTCCCGGATATTGCGCATTGGAATGAGTTATTATTCCATTGTTGTTAAAAGTCCAAAGATAGTCGGTGATGTTATATTCAGCTACTCCAAAATCGTTACTGATAAAATTAGCTCCAGGGGTAAATGTATATTCTCCACAATGGTCAGGAATACTTGTTAATGTTACTTCAGGTTTATCGTGTACGGTAATTTCATAATCGAGATTTTCTTCACCACAAAGCGATGTTTTTTGCAATTGTACAGTATATTTACCAGGATTATTAAAACGTAACTTAATGTCTTTTGATATAGTTGTTCCATCAACTATTGTTGCTCCTTCCGGTAATATCCATTTATATATTGTCGGTTTAATACTTTCTAAAGAGGCGTCCTCTGTGGAAGTAAATTTAACGGTTTCTCCGGCACATATATTTTGCAAATTCACTTGAGTTGAATCGAAGTTATCGAAAACATAAAAAATTCCAAATTCTTCTTTTTGCTCAGTAATATCACATACATTTTCCAATTCAAATTCAGCTTTATATTTTCCGGGTTTTAGAAAGCGGATACCAACATCTCCTTGAGAACTGCGTCCTCCCGTATTAGTAAATTCGTAATCGACCCCCTCTACGGCTTCTTCAATAACAGTACCATCTGCTTCCACCTTAAAAACCCGCCAATAGTGTGCAGGAGTTGAACATGTCAAACCGTCTTTTCCATATACTGTTTGATTCTCTATTTTAAAAATGGTTTTTTTTACACAACCATACACTTTTTTATAAGCATTTTCACTATCGCCCATAGAAAGATTTAATACTCCGCGTTCGTGAATAATAATACCTGTATATGCCTCTCCATTACCAGCTATAGTTTTTTTCCCTGTTTTTCTGATAAAAGGAAACACATCTCCTCTAAATGGATCAGGACACGAAGCTTTTGTATAAGTATGTGAAAAAATAACCTCTCCGGCTGCATTTTGCTCATTTAATAACTCCTCATGCGTTTTTATAATCCCCGAAGAACCATCTCCGAAAATTATTTTGTATATGGTCGTTGATGGATTCTGGCTGAAATTTATAAGTTTAAAAGTAAAAGTTTGAGGCGCACATCCTTCAACTCCATCAACATAATCGACTTTAGCTTCTGGAAAAGTATGGTAAACAGTATACTCGTAGTTATACGTTGTTCCATTGTAAGTAAACGATATTTTCAATTTGTATTCTCCTTCTGCATTATAGGTATGAGCAAGAGGAAACTCATTATACTGTTTTGTTGTAATTGGAGAACCATCCCCCCAGTCAATAGTATAATTGGTAATTGTTTGTGCTACAGCCGCAGGTTTTGGCTTTGGCAAAGAAAAGTTAAAAGGAGGAAGAGTCCCGTTAAAAGTACCACTTACTCCCCAGTTGTAAAAATATTCGTTATAATCCCCAAAATCTAAATTTGGGTCTTGAGCATAAGAATTTTTAGAAATAATAAAAATAAAAAGAATTGAAACCAAAATTTTCAAAATACGTAAATTTTGTTGACTCTTGGTTTTAAATGGAGCTAAAGTTTTCATTTTTAATTTATTTTACATTAAATAATTTATCATTTTATGCGATATATAATACCGATATTTATCTTTATACTGATTTTTTTCGGAAAAGATACATTTGCACAGGATTTTAATTTTTCTTTGTTCAATCAGAATCAAAGTTATTATAATCCTGCCTTCGTTGGTATGCAGCAAGGATTGATTACCGGAAACATTGTTTATCGCAAGCAATGGATCAATTTCCCTGGTAATTTCTGTACTATGCACTTCAATGCCGATTGGAAAAATTATGGCAAGCACGGTTTTGGAGTTTCTGTAGTTAACGATATTGATGGAGATGCCTTTCTAAGCACTACAGTTTTGGGTGCTAATTATTCATGGCGCGGTAACATTGACCGGTTCTCTGATACTTTTTTTCAATTAGGCTTTCGCACTTCATTAATCATAAAAAAAGTAGATATTACAAAGTTTATTTTTAGTGATCAGTTAGATCCCATATATGGTGCCGTTTATGGTTCTAGTTTTATTCCCGATCAGAATAAACGAAGTTTTATGGATTTTTCTGTTGGCGGATTATTTCAATTTCCTGCTGAAATTTGGACCAATACCTTAACCAATACAGTAGGTGTAGCATTACACCATTTCACCCGTCCTAACGAATCATTTCAAGGACAATCGGCAAGACTACCAATGAAAATAACAGCTCATGCTCAAAGTGAAATTAAAACAGATGTTGCCAGTTTCGATAGGTCAAGTAAATTGTTTATCACTCCCTGGGTATTATTTGAAAACAGAGGAGAAACCACTTTTGATGTGCAGTCTAGCAGTGTATTACTAGGAGGAATAGATTTATGTACAAGTCCGTTTAGTGCTGGAATTGCCTACCGAACACATCCGAAAAAATCGGATGGAATAAACTACAACTCCCTAATATTCAGACTAGGTATGCGTTTTTACATGGGAAATAAACAACGTTCCTATCGATTCTTTTATGTTTATGATCTGGCTGTAAATAATTATACAAAGTTTACCCGTGATTCCCACGAAATAGGTTTCTCTATGGATTTCTTTTACAAACGAAAATACAAGTGTATTAATAGTTTTTATTAATACGAAAAGATATTGAAATATCTTCCAATCGCTATTTAATAACAGCATTAAGCTATATGACTTACGGACTTTTTGCATCGCTTATTATCGGAAGTATTTTAAATCAAATCGGTCTAAAGTTTGGCATCCCCTTTTTATCGGAAACAATTTGGCCTATAGCCCGAAAAATGACAGGCCCTGCCATTGCCGGTGCGGTTGCCTACGGACTAAATGCTCCTCCTCTGGTGATTTTCTCTGCAATAATTCCCGGAGCTGTTGGTGGTTCACTAGGAGGACCTGCCGGAGCATTTATCGCTGCAGTTTTTGCTACCGAGTTCGGTAAAATGGTATCTAAAGAAACCAAAATAGATATATTAGTTACACCTGTGATAACCATTATAACAGGAGCTTTAACCGGTACTTTTATAGGTCCCTATATCAACAGTTTTATGTTAGCTTTAGGCGATATGATTATTGCGGCAACAACACTCCATCCAATAACAATGAGTATTGTGGTAGCAGTAATTATGGGAATGGCATTAACCTTACCTATCAGTAGTGCCGCCATTGGCATTATGCTCGGACTAAACGGTTTGGCTGCCGGAGCAGCAACTGTTGGTTGTTCGGCTCAAATGATTGGTTTCGCAGTTATGGGATTTAGTGTAAACGGAATCTCCGGGCTTTTCTCCCAAGGCTTAGGAACATCGATGTTGCAAATGCCCAATATTATCAAAAACTGGAAAATCTGGATTCCTCCAACACTTGCAGGTGCTATTATTGCTCCTTTTGCCACAACTGTTTTTCATTTAGAAAACACTGCTATCGGTTCTGGAATGGGAACCAGCGGTTTAGTCGGTCAGTTTGGTACTTTTGAGGCAATGGAAAAACTTGGATATTCTGCCCAGGAAATTATTTTACCGGTATTAGCTGTTCATTTTTTATTCCCTGCTTTACTTACTATTTTATTTACACAAATATTAATTCGTATGAAATGGATAAATATTAAAGATTTAGAACTTTAGTATTTTTAGTTTAAAAATTGCCGCTTCTTCATGACATTACAAACGTATCAGAAGATAAATTTACCGTATGAAGTACAACTAATATCCTTATTTCTTAGGTCATTGGTACTTATTTTCTTTTCATTCATAAAATTTTAACACCATTCTTACCTTTCTTTTAAAGTATTACACTATTTTTGACCATGAACTTATAAAATAATAAAACCCATGAACAGATTTTTTTTTAAAACCATATTTGCTTTAACCTTTATTACTTTACTTACTGCATGTGCCACAGTACCAATTACCGGACGCCAACAAATGAATCTTTTTCCTGAAAGCCAGATGATTTCCATGAGCTTAACCCAATACGATAAATTCTTAAAGGAAAATAAAGTATCCGCCGATGCCCAGAAAACAGCAATGATTAAACGTGTAGGACATCGTATTGCTAATGCAGTAGAAAAATACCTTTCAGAACATGAATTAAGCGAAAGAGTAAAAAACTTTAAGTGGGAATTTAATTTAGTGGATAATAAAACTCCAAACGCTTGGTGTATGCCCGGAGGAAAAGTAGTTTTTTACACCGGTATCCTCCCCTATTGTAAAACAGAGACGGGAGTCGCAGTTGTTATGGGACACGAAATTGCCCACGCCATTGCCCGCCACGGCAACGAACGCATGAGCCAGCAGCAAGGATTAGCCGTTTTACAAATGGGTTTACAAGCTGCTTTAAGAAACAAACCTGCAGAAACACAGCAGGTTTGGAATACCGCTTTTGGTGTTGGTGCAAACATAGGTGTAATGCTTCCCTTTTCACGTTCGCACGAAAGCGAAGCCGATAAAATGGGACTGATATTTATGGCAATGGCAGGATATGATCCGGCTGAAGCTGTTGAGTTTTGGAAACGTATGGGACAGAGCGGAGGTCAAAAACCACCAGAATTTTTATCGACTCACCCTGCTGATGCCACTCGTGTTAAGGATTTACAAAAGTTTCTTCCTGAGGCAATGAAATTCTATAATAAATAAGACGGAAGTCCGAAATTGGAAGACTTTTTCAATTAGCAATTAGTAATGTACAATTAATAGTAATTTCATGTATTAATTTGATGATTAGTAGAAATATGGAAGATATAAATCCAAAAAGCTAAAGGCTGACAGCCGGTAAAAGACCAAAGCCGTCGAATTTTGGAAACAGCAAACAAACTTTTACAAAAAAAATCGATTAAAAAATTTTGCATTACTATATTTTTATTAATTTTGCGACCGATTCATGCGTAATCTCTGGCATCAGAAATAGTTAAATATGTGAATATTGCGCAGGTAAACTTAATATATTAAGAAAAATGGATTTAATTAAAATTGCAGAAGAGGCTTTTGCTACAGGAAACAAAATTCCTGAGTTCGCCGCTGGTGACACCGTAAGTGTTTCTTACAAAATTAAAGAGGGAAACAAAGAACGTATTCAGGTGTTTAGAGGAGTTGTTATTCAGATTAAAGGTTCTGGAGCAACTAAAACTTTTACTGTTAGAAAAATGTCGGGTAATGTTGGTGTTGAAAGAATTATCCCTTTCAGCTCTCCATTTATCGAAAAAATTGAGGTAAACAAGCGAGGTAAAGTTCGTAGAGCTCGTATTTTCTATCTTCGTGGACTTACCGGTAAAAAAGCAAGAATTAAAGAAAGACGTTTCTAATATTCTGCTCGAGAAATTAAAAAAAGACTATCTAAAAAGATGGTCTTTTTTGTTGATATAATCGATAATACAGATACCATTTGTGATGAATTTACAATATCCGTTTCTGCGATAACATATAGTATTGTACAATCCCGTTTTATACATTAGAAAATCTATTACACTCTCAAAATTCTTCAAAACAAGACGCTTACGTTAATTTATATCTGATAAAAATAAACATCTATAAAAAAAGATAGTTATCGGGCTAGCCCGATAACTATCTAATAAACTAATTATATTTTTGTCCAATAAGTTTGTAATGCTTATTTAGAACTAGTCATAATCAAATACTTAGCAAATCCCTACTAAGGAATTGGATTTTGGTCCGCATCATTAATATTAGGATTATTATCTATCTCAGTTTGAGGTAGAACATAAGTAAACGAATCACTTCCTGCAGGAAAATCTCTATTTGCTCCTCCTACATAGTTATGACCAGCATCACTTCTAAGAATAGGCTTCTTTAGACGTTTAATATCTAATAAACCTTTTCCTTCACCCCACAACTCAATTCTTCTTTCTAAATAAATTTTGTTCAAAGCATCAGTTTTATCAATAAAATTAACTGTTGGTACCGCAGCTGCATCAAATCTATTATTCCATAACTCTTGAACTAACTTTTTAGCTTCCTCTAAGTTTCCTAAATTAGCCAAAGCCTCAGCTTCTACTAACAACATCTCTTCAGGACGCATCATAACGTAATCAGAAGAGAAACCTTTACTTGAAGCAAACTTAAAATTTTGAGGTACTCCAAAATTTCCATTTTTCACTAACTTAGCTCTAATATCTCCTTGTTGAATTTTAGGGTAAAGAGACTGAGTTCCTTTATAAGTCATTCCTTTAGGAGAATATCCCAAGCCATCATAACCTCCCAAAGACGGATCCATGTGAGAAAAGAAAGAAGCATAAATAGTAGATTGTTCATCATTTACGGGTAAGCCCCACATCCACACCATTTTACTTAAGTCTCCAAAACCACTAGCATATTGGTCTACTGTATTCAAGCTATAACCCATTCTAGCTGCTTTTGCTAATTCTGCGGCCTTAGACCAATCATTCATCACTAAAGCAACATTTGCTCTAATTGCTTTAGCAAGATGTCCATCAGGAGTAGAAATATCACTATCGCTATACTTTGATCCATCAAAAAGAGTAATTGCCTCGTCTAGATCTTTTATTATTTGTGCATAAACCTCCTTTACCGAAGATCTCGCTTTTCCGTCTTTTGTTGGTTCAAGATAAATAGGTACCCCCATTGCATTTTCATTACCAACATAAGTTTTTTGAAAATACTGTATTAATTTAAAATAAGCATATCCGCGCAAAGTAAGAGCTTCAGCTTTTACAAAATTCTGATAATCTTTATCAACAGTTTGTATATCATCAATATTCATCAATACATAATTACTGTTATTTACAATGTCATAAAATAGACTCCAAATAAATTTAGGTCTTCTATAAGTAGGAGCGTTATTATCTAAAATATAGTCCCACTTAAACCAATGTCCTCTATAGACCAAAATATCACCTTGCATCAAGTCGGTAGCTAAATCAACAGCTTTTATACCAAATGAATCATGTCCTCCTCCAGAAGAAACACGCATAAATCTCAACACACCATTAACTACACTCTGTGCTCCATCAACTGTAGTAAATACATCTGGCGTAGCCAATTTATCACTTGGAGATGTCTCCAAAAAATCTTCTTTACATCCGGAAACAAAAATCAGAATTCCGGCCAAAATTATTAATATCTTTTTCATATTTTTATTTTTTTAGAATTTAACATTTACTCCCAACGAGATGGTTCTTAAAGGAGTATAAGAGTTATCTAGCACTCCAGAAAGACTTTGTTGAGGATCCATACCTTTGCGTTTCGATAATAACAATAAGTTATCCCCCGCAGCAAAAACTTTAATAGAAGTTAAACCAATTGATTTAGTTATTCTTTCTGGAAGAATATAACTTAATGTTATATTCTTAAGATTTAGGTAAGAGGCATCTGTTAAGAAACGATCAGACATAGAGTTTGCATCTTTACTCACATTTCCATTAATAATTGGCACATCAGTATCTGGATTATCCTTAGTCCAACGCTTTAACATATCTTTGTGCCAGTTTGTTCCAAAATCACTACCACCTCCCATAAGAGATGCATAACTAGAATCGTACACTTTACCTCCAATAGCATAAGATACTAATACGGATAAGTTAAATCCTTTGTAAGAAAATTCATTGTTAAAACCTCCCATTACGTCAGGAATTGAAGATCCTACATAATATCTTGTTCCGCTAGAATATTTAGTTGTGGTAGTTTGTCCTATAACCTTACCATCAGCATCCTTTTCATCCACATACCACATAGGAGCACCTGTTGCAGGATCAACTCCGGCATATTTACGAATCCAAAAATCATATATTGAACGTCCAACTTCCCAACGCTTAGAACCGTCAACAATCGATTCTTGAGGTAGTTCAGTTATCTCGTTCTTATAGTGAGTTAAATTTAATTTAGCTCTCCATTTAAAATCATTAGTATCGAAGATTAAAGCTCCTAATTCAACTTCAAAACCAGTATTCTTTATCGCACCAATATTAGCTGAAATACTAGAAACTCCTGTAGATGGAGCTAAAGGTAAACCAAATAATAAATCATCACTTTCACGAATAAAATACTCAGCATTTAAGTCTATTTTATCGAATAATTTTGCTTCCACTCCAAAGTTCCAAGCAACGTTTTTCTCCCAGGTTAAGTCAGGTGTAGCCAAACGGCTTAATAATAATCCGGGATTCTTAATGTTTGCATAAGCAGGATCAAATGTTCCTAAATAAGCATAATAGGTTGACAATCTGTCATTTCCTTGAGCACCATAACTAGCCTTAATTTTCAAGTTGGTTACCCAATCCAAATTTTGCATAAAATCTTCTTGAGACATTCGCCAACTTGCACCAACAGACCAGAAAGTACCCCAACGCTCATCTTTACTAAATCTGGAAGAACCATCGGTACGCATACTCAAAGAAAGATAATACTTATCATCATAATCGTAATTTACACGGGATAGATAAGATTCCATATGTAATTGATCTTCGCGAGAACCGGATCCTTCAGGTACTGCAGCAGCATCTAATTCAACAAAACCTAATCCTGGGAATCCTGTACGTGTAGCAGATAATGTATTATAAATTAAATTTGTACTTTCGTGTCCAACCAAAATATCAAAATGGTGAGCATCGAAGTCTTTTTTATAAGTTACAAGTTGATTTGCTACAAAATTAACTGTACGAGAAGAAGTACGGGTTGAACGTCCTTTAAAGGCTTCAGCATCACCAAATCTTGCATTCTGATGAGTTAATCCAGTATATCCTCTATAATCAGCAGAAGCACTAAGTTTAAGATTCAATCCTTCTATAATCTTAAAATCAACACTACCTCTTGCAGAAACGACATCGTTGATATATTTTCTTTTATCTAAACCTAATACTCCTAAAGCGTTAGAGTTTGCACTATATTTTCTAGAACGCCCAAACTCGTTACCATAGTCATAAAGAGGACTTCCGTCAGATTCTGTTTGCAACACCCCTTTTTTATCATACAAATATACAGGGTAAATAGGAGCAATCATTCTTGAATACATAAATGAATTTACATAACTACTTCCTGAAGTTTTAGGGAAATTTTGTTGAGATGTAGAAGCAGCAAGACCAACTGTTACTTTAATCCAATCTTTAACATCACTATCAACATTTACCCTTGCACCGTATCTTTTAAATTCAGAATCTTTAATAATACCATCTGCATCAAGGAAGTTTGCAGAGATATAATATTTCGTTTTTTCAGTACCAAAACGTGCTGAGAGCGTGTGATCCTGACGAACGCCAACTTTAAACATTTCGTCTTGCCAATCGTCATTCCACTTATATTTTTTACTCTTAGTAAGCTTTCCATCAGGAGTTACAACCTCATTATCTGCAACATCAGCGTAAATATTATATCCACCTAATTTATCTATCAAATTATCAGAAGCATATTGCCCATCTCCTCCGTTCTTATTATAAATGTTTTCCCAAGTAAGACGATAATACTCTCCTCTACTCACAGTTTCATACTCTGGAATAGCTCTGCTTGAAAATCCCATAGTACTCTTCAACTCAATCTCTGATTGACCTTTTTTACCTTTTTTGGTAGTAATAATAATTACACCATTAGCAGCTCGAGAACCATAAAGAGCAGTAGCAGAGGCATCTTTTAATACTGTAAAGCTTTCAATATCGTTATTGTTAATCGAATTTAATTTTCCATTATAAGGAAAACCATCAACAACAATTAAAGGATCAGCAGAAGCATTTATAGAACCAATACCTCTAATACGGATAGTAGCACTCGCACCTGGCTGTCCTGAACCACTAGTTACTTGTACTCCAGTAGAAAGCCCCTCCAACGCCTTACTTACATTACTAACGTTCATTTTCTGTAAATCTTCTGATTTTACAGTAGATGCAGATCCCGTAAAACTTGATTTTTTTGCCGAACCATAAGCAACAACCATAACTTCGCCAACTTGTTCTGCAGCAGGCTTCAAAACCACATTAATGGTAGTTTTACCAGCAATAGTAACTTCTTGTGTTTCCATTCCTACAAAAGAAAACACCAACACTTTAGCATCGGCAGGAACTTTTAAGGAATACTTACCATCTAAATCGGTACTAACACCATTAGTAGTACCCTTCACAATTACAGAAACTCCGGGTATTGATAATCCGTCCTCTGCGGATGTTACAACACCTGAGATTTCCCGACTCTGAGCGAATACGCTCTGTAGCCCTACAAATAGTAGAACTAACATCGAAATTAAACCTTTTTTCATAAAAATTTTAGTTAGTGATTAAAATAATTAGCTAACAATATTCAACTTCCCAAACACTGTATGTTGAATATCTAAAATAATTATATTCCCTCATTATTCGAGATAATATAAATTTTCAACACTCCAAATTTGTAAAAAAAATAAACAATAACCAAATAAAAAATAAAAAAAACAAAAAAGAAACATACCTCGTAAAATAAAACATAACGATACAAACTACCATAAGATAAGATAAATTAAACACTTTAATATACTTTTCCTTTATCCTTCTATTGTTTTTTTATACATTTGTATATTAATTTAAAAAAAACACATAAAATGGCTATAATTAAAGAATTACAAGGGAAAGCACCTAAATATGGAAAAAATTGCTTCTTTGCAGAAAATGCAGCTATAATTGGTGATATTGAAATGGGAGACGATTGCAGTATCTGGTTTGGAGCAGTATTACGTGGTGATGTACACTATATTAAATTAGGAAACAATGTAAACGTACAGGATAATGCTACCATACATGCTACTTATAAAAAATCGCCGACTAACATTGGAAATAATGTATCTATTGCTCACAATGCAGTGGTACACGGCTGCACCATAAAAGATAATGTATTAATAGGTATGGGTGCTATTATTTTAGATGATGCAGTTATTGAAAGTAACGCTATTATTGCAGCAGGGTCGGTAGTAACCAAAGGTACGCACGTAGAATCGGGAAGTGTTTATGCAGGTGCTCCGGCAAAAAAAATAAAGGAACTCAGCCCTGAATTATTGGAGGGAGAAATCAATAGAATTGCAAATAGCTATGCAATGTATGCGAGTTGGTATAAATAAAATCAATTCGTAATATATTAACTATTTATTGAAAAAGAGTTTCCATTAATATTTACAAGCAATTATAACCTTGATAAGAAAAGACAAGGAGCTTGCTATTGTAAACTCCTTGTCTGCAAAACAAGTACAACAAAGTATTTTTACTAAAACTATAAAAGAGAGCGTCTAAAAAGTCAAAGTTAAGTCCCTGAGAATTGAAAATTTATCAGGAGAAATACAAAAGATAGTTTTTTTCTCCTTTTAGACAATCTTATTACTATAAAGAAGGCAGGATGACTTCTCTCCCTTCGTTTGTTGGAAACAACCTCCTTAAAATCAGTTAGCAACCAATTAAATTCCAACTCCAACAAGAATAATAGACAAAAAACATTATAACTAAGAGTAAAACCACCATAAGAGTCCCTATGGTTTTCACTATTATTGCTAAAATGTTTTATTCATAATATTTCTTTTTAGATAATAATAAGAAAATGTAATTCTCTGCTAACACTATAAATCATTAAGAAAACATTAAATGTTAGAACTACCTTTTTGTTTCGAAATATATTTCTTATGAGTTTGAAAACAATCTCAATATTATAATTCCTATTAACAAACCTAACACTATCCAGATAGCAATCTTTTTAAGTTTTTCTATTGCTTCAATTATTTGTTCATTGGTTAAAGTTCCTTTAAAGAATCCCCAAAATAGAATGCTATTTTTTGTTTTGGGAAGATTAACCATTTCGTCTTCGCTTTTTTCTCCCTTTTTTAAATCAGAAAAAATAACAATTAAAGTCCCTACCGAAAGCATAAATCCTCTGTTTTTTATCATAAACAAAGGAATGCTTTCTGTATAGGAAAGATAGTACAATAAACTAAGAACAATAGCAATACCTATCAACAAAAACCCTAATCCTTTAAATATTAGCCTCGAAATATTTTTAGATTGATTCATTTTTATATTTTTTAATATTGAATACATCTTTTGCAATTGGGAAACAAATATATTGGATTTTTCAATCAGTAAAAACAAATTAATACAATTAGCGATAAATCCGAAATATAGTTTGTAAAATATATCCATTTAAAGTAGTTACTACTCGTAGTTGAACGACCGAAAAAACAAGAATCTTTTTCTTGGAAAACTTGAAGCTTACTACTGTGAACACGGAGGGATTATTCCTCGCTACGCTTGTCATGAACATGTTACGAATCCCCAATGGGGTTCTCATCCCTCTCAGAGCTTGAATAGCAGGTATAAAAAAAGCCTCAACTGTTGATGTTGAAGCTTTCTACCTGTGAACACGGAGGGATTATTCCTCCCTTCGCTCGTCAAGAACATGTTACGAACACCCCAATGGGGTTCTCATCCCTTTGAGAATTTGAATGGCAGGTACAAAAAAAGCCTCAACCTTAAATGTTGAAGCTTTACTACTGTGAACACGGAGGGATTCGAACCCCCAACCTCTTGGGCCGTAACCAAGTGCACTATCCAGTTATGCTACGCGTCCGTTTTGCTCAATTGCGGTGCAAAGATAAGCATTTTTAATTGTTCTGCAAAAAGTTTTTTCTTCAAAGAATCAAAAAAACAAAACAACAAATAGTAAATCCTCTATACAACAACACTTTATAGTATGAAAAATATTTTCACCTTACAAAAACATAACATTATTAAACAGACATTCTGAAAACCATTAAACGTTCTTATTTACATCCATTCTAAAATAAAAAATATACTTAAAAAACACCCCTTTTTATTTGGGCTGTATTCAGAAAAAAACTCTATGTTTGTCGTCACAATAGATGATTATTTTTATACACAAAAAAAACTATTAAAAATATTCACAACAATTACTAAAACAAAATGTTAGAACAGTATTTGAAACACGAACAAGCCAGAAAAACCAAAGGTATTCCGGCTCTTCCGTTAAATGCGGAACAAACAGCTGAATTGTGCAAATTATTGCAGAATCCACCAAAAGAACAAGAAGAGCTAATTCTTCACTTATTTACAGAAAGAATTGCTCCCGGAGTTGATGATTCAACAAAAGTAAAAGCTGAATTTTTAGGACAACTCCTAAAAGACGAAGTAAAATCTCCTTTAATTGACAAAAAAGAGGCGATTAAAATATTAGGTACCATGATGGGCGGTTACAACGTACAAGTGCTTGTTGAAGCCCTTAAAGATGCTGATTTGGCTAACGATGCAGCCGAAGCATTAAAAGGTATTACATTGGTATATGATGCTTTTGACACCATTCTAGAAATGTCGAAAGAAAATGCCGCAGCAAAATCGGTTATTGAATCGTGGGCTGAGGGCGAGTGGTTTACTTCACGTAACAAACTACCGGAAGAAATAAAGTTAAAAGTGTTTAAGGTAGAGGGCGAAATCAATACCGACGATTTCTCTCCTGCTTCTGAAGCTTTTACTCGTCCCGATATTCCATTACACGCATTGGCAATGGGACGCGGACGTTTCGACGGAGGTAACGAAACCATTGCCGAATGGCGTAAAGAGGGACATAAAGTTGCCTTCGTTGGTGATGTGGTAGGTACCGGATCTTCTCGTAAATCGGCTTGTAACTCATTGTTATGGCACATTGGAGAAGATATTCCTGCTGTACCAAATAAGCGTACTGCCGGTGTAGTAATTGGTGGTGCTATTGCTCCTATTTTCTTCAATACAACACAAGATTCGGGCGGTTTGCCAATTATGTGTAATGTTGAAGACCTAAACATGGGCGACGAGATTGTGGTAAACACAGTTAAGGGCGAAATTACTCGCAATGGCGAAGTAGTTACTACTTTCGAAGTTAAACCAAACACTGTACCCGATGAATATCAGGCAGGCGGACGTATTCCTTTGATTATTGGTAAAGCATTAACCGAAAAATCGAGAAAAGCGTTAGGTTTAGAGCCTTCTACCCTATTTACTGAGCCAAACAATCCAACACCAAAGCCAAACCAAGGCTATACAATGGCTCAAAAGATTGTGGGACGTGCTTGCGGTCTTGAGGGTGTACTTCCGGGAACAGCTTGTGCTCCTAAAATGACTACCGTTGGTTCGCAGGATACAACAGGTCCTATGACTCGCGACGAAATTAAAGAGTTGGCTTGTTTGAAGTTTGAAGCTCCAATGTTTATGCAATCGTTCTGTCATACCGCAGCTTATCCAAAATTGACCGATATAAAAATGCACCAAAGTCTGCCCGATTTTGTTACCGAGCGTAAGGGGGTAGCATTACGTCAAGGCGACGGTGTTATTCACTCATGGTTAAACCGTTTATTATTGCCCGATACTGTTGGTACAGGTGGTGATTCACACACTCGTTTTCCATTGGGTATTTCATTCCCAGCAGGTTCGGGATTGGTTGCCTTTGCAGGTGCTTTAGGATTTATGCCTTTAGATATGCCTGAATCGGTATTGGTAAAATTCAAAGGAAAATTAAACCACGGTATTACTTTACGTGATGTGGTAAATGCAATTCCATATTTTGCCATTAAGCAAGGATTACTTACTGTTCCTAAAAAGAACAAAATAAATGTATTCAACGGAAAAATTATCGA